>Ga0065711_1040962_pt1 | contig 16519 bp, 8 predicted proteins | sample Hoacrofraction12_FD_59098 | JGI IMG/M metagenome (GOLD analysis project Ga0065711, IMG submission 59098) | Hoatzin crop microbial communities from Cojedes, Venezuela - Epithelial fraction 12 v2 (version 2) | ecosystem: Host-associated > Birds > Digestive system > Esophagus > Crop | place... | reverse complement strand
GGAAGGGAAGGGAAGGGAAGGGAAGGGAAGGGAAGGGAAGGGAAGGGAAGGGAAGACCAATGCCCACACAGTCTCTAATTAATGGCTACTTTGCAAAGACTATGCCCTGGTTTTATTGATGAGCACCTCATATAGTATGGAATATCCTTTTGGTCAGTTCAGGTCAGATGTCCCAGCTGTGTCTCCTCTCAGTCTCTTGCCCACATCTATTTTATGTGCTATGGGGACAGAGTGAGAAACAGAGAAGGCTTTGATGCTGTGCAAGTACTGCTCAGCAATAGCTGAAAATTGATGTGTTACCAACCACATGTTGCCAACATAATGGTGTTTTATGTTTGAGAAAACGTAAAACATGTATTTAAGAAAACTGTGTAGTCTGGTACTTAGGGATTCACCTGGGACAGAAGAGTCATATTTCCCATTCAGAGGGCCGTTTCTGTATTTTAACACACATAACAGACTGAAACAATCTTAAACACGAATTCTATGTGCAAAATAGCACGGCTTTAGGCACTGCTTCTACCTGCAGGACTCTAATATCTGTTGTTTTAAGAACATGGTCATGGAAGATGCATGTTGATATTCAGGTTGCACATTGTCTGTGGAAGAAATGTTTGATTTTAACAGAAGAATCAAGCGAAGTTGCCTTTAAAGAAGCAAATTGCTGGAAGTTTATCTGCACAAACTACAGTTGGAACAGATATATCAGTTTTATTTTATTGCTCTATTTCAAGGTAAATCAAGAGCAGGCAACCATCTTTTTTGGTAATAACATAATCTGATAAAACATTTTGCTCATAAAGTCATAAGGGTCTTATCCTGAACTGAACTATTGCTCAGAAGCAACAGAATTACAGTGGCTGTTCATTTTTTTTTTCCCTATGAGCATATGTGAAAGATCCAGGGACAGTCTAACTCTTAATTCTTGCCTAGGTAATTACCTCCTAAATAAGTTAATCAGCTTTCTTACCTACTAAAAGGATGCATGAGTAAAAGGAAATTTTTGACACTAACAACTTGACATGAGGAATAATGTAAAGCGACTGATGGAACAACATATATAGCAAAGTAATAAGCCAATAAGAAGATTCACTTTCCAGTTCTTGCAAATGTGATTTTAGATCATCTGCAGTTTCATTCCTAAAGCTACACTTTTTTGGCACTACAAAAACTTCTGAAGTACAATTTCTACATCTTTTACAGCTAGTGATGCTATATGCTGTCTATTGCTGCTAATTATCCAGCATAATTTTCCTGGTATTTTAAGACTATTTACAACTTCCTATTGAATCCCTGTTTCCAGCTACTTTTTTGGGGTTTTTTGGGTGCTGCATATCAGTGAAAACATTCAAAATGTTTACATACAGTCAACTTTATGGATGGTTATCTGCAAGACTGTGTTCCTGTCACAAAACAGCTGATTGCTGCTGTGCTGCACCTTGACTATACCTTGGCTTGACTCTGAGGGACACCACTAAGCTGCAGCTGGCACAGCTGGCAGCAGAGCACCCGCTAAGCAGAGCAGGCTAATGAGAATATCTCTCACAGCACGCTTCTCTTTATGGTGGATAATATTGCTCTTCAGCAGAGGAAAAGTCCTTGTCCCTACCTGCAATGTTCAAACTCTGTGTGGGTCTGCCACAAGCCTGTTCACTGCTTGCCCAGAATTGACAGCTGCAGTTAGCATGCAGCATTATGTAGTGAAACGCTATATTTATTTATTCGCCTTCCAAACACTCCTTTTCAATCCTTTGTGTTTGTTTGTATAGAATTTTAAGATATAGGCGAACAAACCAAAGCTAAAACTATACTTCTCTCACTACTTTACCTTCATACGTGCAAACTGTTATGAATATTCCCCTCAGGTAGCAAGTATACAGCTGGTCACCGTGGATTATGAAAATGGTCAGTCAATATTTACTCACTTTCATGTGAGGAACAGTAGAATGGTTAAAAATTAGATGACTCCAAGAGACTTTTCCATGTCAGTTATTGGTCAGCTCTAAAGTGCCATACGTTGGAAAAAGTCATACCGTGTAAGTGTCACAGTCTTTGGAGAAAGTGTATTTTTACAAAGAGCCTGTATGTTGTGCAGGGGCGTATTTTACAAAGTAAACACTTTATTAAATACAGATTGAATATAATGTGTACAATTTTTTCATTTTCTAAGAAAAGACTGCTAATAGCATTTTATTCTCATAATGAAATACACTATGAATCTCTAAGATTTTTGTTAACAAATCCTTGGGGTGTGGTTATGTGATAAAAATAATTTTCCAGTTTTTTTTTACATTAGGAAAGCCTAGGTATTCTCTAATTACAAAAGTTTGGTGTATGTTCCTTATTGTATATAATGATTTTTTACCATTAGTCCTGCATCTTGACTGTTATTAACTAACAAACCCTAATTCACTGAGAATTAACTAGCAGAACAGTTTATAATCTTTATGGAAAATGAGATAACATTAGTACTTCTGTGTAGAAATTTTGAATTATAGCTCTAGCAAAATGGTAAATATAATGATTGTGTAAATAGAACTATCCTACATTTCTTTTTACACGATTCACCCCAGTTAAACAGGCTTTCAATGTTAATTGCCTGATACTTCACTTGCAGATTGATTAGGACATTGTTTTGGTGAACACTCTGGAATTTTGCCTGTATCAGCTTCAAATTTTTTCTTTCTTTTAATTTTTCAGCATTACAAAGCTCCGAAGAGACAAAAATGGCCACCTAATTGACAGAATTCAATGTTTCATAACCTCTAGACTGCATCTTTTTTCAGATACTCTGTAAAGAGGTAGGGGAAAAGTACAGATTTTAAAAGTTCTTACTAACATACATTAGCTGGCAACTACTGAGTTCAGAATGTCATTCTCTAAAGTGATATTCTGAAATAACTTTGATGCCCTTCAACTTCTTAAATTGTTCAAAATCTGTACAAGTGCTATAAAGCTGATTATTAGTTATTCAATAAATTAGATATTTATTTTCAGATAATACTTATCTTTCCACAAATCTTTGAACTCTAACAGAACTTATTTTAAATTAAAAAATATATATTTGTAAGGCCTTTACTCTACAAAATTATTTCAGTTATAATATTCAAGCAGCAGCTAGCAAATGGATGACTTGTAAATAGTTATTCCAAGCCTCTATGAAAAGAGAAGAAAAAAAGAATCTCATGTACATCGGAGTTCATGGAGCTCTCTGTTGCCTTAGATGTTCTTCTCCCTAACCTTTAAAAATATTTAAATACTAATAGTTTTGTACCATGTTTCAGGGTATTTCTTGTAAAGTTAAGAACCTGGACTGAAGAAAACATAGTTATTGTATGTTTAGTGTTCCTAAAGTTGTTTTGAATCATTGGGAAATCGTCACTGAGGCTGGAATGCAACCGTTACTACACTTGGTTGTACTTAGCAAATTTTAGGACCTGCTGTCACCAGTATGCAGATTGTGTGTCACTGCGTTTGACTAAACAGCAAAACTGTCATAGCATTTTTTAAGTGTCTCCTTGAAAAACCAAGGAGCAAAACAGCAATGCAGCAATGACGGTGTAATTTGATAACCAGACAATGCTTACATCCAAGATCCAGGCTGGATGCAGATTTCTGAAGTTGTTGAATTAGATCAGTTATTTCAGTTACTTGACCATTTCAGTTCAACTACTTGAGTAGCTAGTTAGAAAAACAATGAGTGATGCTTCAACCAAAGATTTAACTAATTTTTTAATATACAGAACAGAACTGTCACTCTCTGCCAAAGCTGTCAACCACCATATCAAGTTTTTTTATTGAAACAGCGTTAATGGCTGTCCTCAGTGAGGGACTTGGGAGAACCCCACTGAACCAATGCCTCCTCGGATACACCCAGAGGCAGTCAAGATTTTACGAATTCCTCTGTTCTTCATTCTCCTCTTTCTGTAGGTTACATCAGAGGAGGCTCCGGCACACAGAGGGAACAAAGTAGCCTTGATATGGTCCAGCTAGACAGTCAGGGAAGAATTTCAGGGCATGCCTCACATTGCAGCAGTACCTCCACATGAATTCAGTCAGCATAAGCTAGTCAAAAAAAAAAAGTAGAGAAAAAGCGTCGTAACACAGTGATTCCTATATCATCAAAAACATAAAATTAGGAACAGAAACCTGCCAGCACTTTGAGAATACAGAAAAAATTACACCAAAGTTAAATATTTGTAGACACTCTTTCCAAGCTCGAAACAAACTTTGATCCTGAAGGCTTTGGTAAAATACATGAAGTTTTATTTGTAACTCTAGTTTCCCACCTCTCTCTAAGACAGTCCAAAAGCTTTGTTCGTACCTGAAATGGGACTTTTAAAAGGTGCGTATGCTATGGTTAATTGAAGCTAAAAATAAGTATCTATTTCTTTTGTAAACAAGAGTTGGCCTTTCCCTGGGTGAACTAAAGTATATTGAAAATGAAAATGAGTAATTAACAATGTCTTCTCCCTTATCCCATCATAGAAAACCTTTTATTTCCCAAAGAGGAGAACATAAGCTGCTTTAAACAAAACACAGCGTAGCTGCAGTAATTTGCATTGTAGGCTATGCACTATTGAGTCTGGAGCTAGTTTCAGTCTCTAAGCGTGTGATGCAAGCCAAGAAAGAAAGGGATTTTGAAGTGCTCCGCCCAGGGTTGCAAGGGAATAATAACAAAGCCACAAGTAAGGCTGTTCAAGATACTGCTTTATACTACACAATACAAAAGCCGTATGTGAACAGAGCAGCTCAGTGTTTCAAATGCGGAGGCTGGTAGAAGGCTGCAGCCTTCAGCAGAGGTTCCAGAGAGGCTAAGCTTCACTGGAAGCAAGCCTGTCACAGTGCTCCTGCTTGCCAGTTTGAAAGCACACGGAAAGCATTGTCGGATAGTGACTGTCAGTGGGAGACAGTTAACATCGAAGCATTACTTTGGTGTGTCTCAGCGCATTCAGCAGGTGCACATGGAGCGTCTGCGTCTGGGCCTTGTGCTGCTTTAACTGTACTTCAGGCCACTTCCCACTCACCTGTGCTCTCCTCGGTGACAGGAGTGAAGCTGCTCTTACTTTCTTGGTGACAGTACACATCCCCCCAGCTATGTGAGAGCCTGTTAGCTCAGGTACTTATCAAATGGTGACAGGGAAAATCTGGGCTGTATGGAAATCAATAACAAAGCTTTCCATTGATTATAATGAAGCCGCATTTCACCTTGCAAACCGGAATTCTTGTACTTTAGCTTGTTGCATTTCTTCTCATCGGCATTCAGGAGCTGAAAGGATTGATCTCTTGACACCTTTTATTTTTAATTTACTTATGATGGAAAATTCTTTAATTAAAACCCCTTGTTTGGCAAAGAAAGAATAGTGGGAACTTATTTATGAAAGAAATCTCAGTGTTTACTATTCATATACATCCTGGCTTACTGGAAAAGCAGTTAGGACTTTTCTGAATATATTAATATATGTGTAATAAATTTCAAATTAGGCTGAGGACGTGTGGCTACAAATACTCACTTGGTCTTGCTTGCTGTGAACACTTCGTAGGGATATATGACAAACGCACAAAATTACAACCACCACTAAAATATGTATCTACCTTTTATTTAGTGTCCTAAATAATGTTTAATGCTTAGTGTCGCAAACACTGCTTCATTCTTGGCAATAGAAGTCACAAATTTTCACATTTATTATTTAATTGAAGGTGTCAATTTCAACTGAAAAAGACTATGTTTAAATACATTTTAAATAAGTAATCTGAACTGTTTGATCAAGAAACAGTAGAATATCACTGGAAAACTAGTATTTAGAACTGTTTAGAACTCAATTTGTTTGTTTAATTCTTTGTTAAGGTATTCTAATATTTCACGGAAGATAAAAGAGGTAATTCTGGATTTCTATATAAATATAAACTTTTTAAATTAACAGTCAAGATTCCAAATACTACAGATCATCAAAATAGTGTGCTTCAAGTAATTTATTTTTTACTTTGATGTTATTATTTTATGCATTTATTAATGTACATACCAATAAATACTCTTAATTAAAGTATAATAATTTACATTAACATACAATCTACTCTGAAATCATTATTTTTACTCCTTTACTGCTAGTGATAAGCCATTATGAAAAATTTATATTCATAAATGCATTTAAACTTAACTCTGTTCAATTTAGAACATTTGAGCCAGATATTTTTGAAGATTATTAGACAGCATGATGAAAGGAGTCAGTCTTGATTGTGGGCCCAATCCAAGACCACTATATTTTCACTGATTTGGTGGCGGGTGCCATCAGACACTGGGATGTCTTCTCAACTAATTCTGTCACCTACAGCTTTGATACCTGGTTTGAGTTGGCTGCTCCCACACTCCCTTCATAGTCAAAGAAAAACAAAAATTTTAGGGTATGATTCATAGAATGGTTTGGGTTGGAAGGGACCTTACAGATCATGTGGTTCCAACCCCCCTGCCATGGGCAGGGACACCTTCAGCTAGACCAGGTTGCTCAAAGCTCCATCCAACCTGGCCTTCAATGCTTCCAGGGAGGGGGCATCCACAGCTTCTCTAGGCAACTTGCTCCAGTGCCTCACCACCTTCAGAGGAAAGAATTTCTTCTTTGTATCCTATCTAAATCTACCCTCTTTCAGTTTAAAGCCATTACCCCTTGTCCTATCACTACATGCCCTTGTAAAACGTCCCTCTCCAGCTTGCTTGTAGGCCCCTTTGAGTACTGGAAGGCTACAATTTGTATGACCGCAGGTGATGCCATTAGTGCCTAAGGACTCAAACTGCAAATTTCTTTGCCTAGAGTCCATTGGTATTTCAGATGTAGATGAGCATATTTTAAAGATGAATTCTATTGGGTCAGAGGAATCCTAGCCTCAGTACACCTTCCTTTATTCAAGCTATCAAAATGAATAATGTTGTATAAATGCCATAGGCCTCACTGCCTCATTAGAAAGGGCAATAGCCTTCACACCAATGACCCACATGTGAAGGCACGGAAGGATGCAACATGGCATCGAATACCTTGCAGTGAACACAGGGAAGCTCTGAAGACAGACAGATTTCTGCTTTCTAAAACACACAAGTGAAAATAGACTTCCAGGTTCTTACAGCATTGGCTACAGACACGTCATGCACTGAAGTGCAGAGCTGTATAACTGTTGCATAAAGTACATCTTTTATACTGTGTTTCCTTCCGCTTCATCGTGCAGCAGGACAGAAAGGTCTATCTCTCAGACCGTCATGGAATGAATACAGATTCTCAAAGGAGGAGACCGTCATTTGTCAACATCTTAGCTCGTGTTTAAGGTAGTCTTTATCTCACTGTTAGGAAGTCACTGAACGGCTGCAGAAGATTTATTTAGATTTTCCTCATACTTTTTTTTTCCTTTTTGGAAGGGTGGAGGTGGGGCATAGTACTTAGACATCGTTGAAAATGAGATTGCTTTCAATGCACAAATAATACACTAGAAAATCTGGGGGGACAGTAAAATTTCAGACTGACACACGTTTCCAGCCAAATAGGTGCAAAGATATTAAATACATCTTCTAATCTAACCGAAGATTTTATTTTAGCTTTCCACATTTACAGAAACAGGCACCTCTCACTCAAAGCCTAAGTAATCTTAGCCTTTAATAGCTTTTCACTGCAACATGAATCATACTTTCCTTTACTCATCCCTAGCAATGGAAATTTCAATTTGAATTATTGGAATAAGAAAATTATAGGTAATTTATGTTTGTTGTAGTCTTATTTCTATGATTTTGAGAGAAGATGGCCATAATTTGTAGCCCTGGTAACAGGGACTGCACATCCATTTGTTACAGCTGACCCAACAAACCACTTGTTCCTCTGGATTTTAGTTAGAGGGAAAAAAATAAAGAAAGAAAGAAAGTGAGATTAACTCATCATTTGGGAATTTTCTTCTTGCTGTCATTGTTTAATTATTCAAGTAGCTTTAGAGAATGAAATATTATAAAATGATTTCATTAGTAACTGTTTCTAATTGAGCTATTTTTGTCTAAATCTTAAAGATAAAAAAATCCTTTAAAAACTATTTCTGGAACAGTCAGATGATAACCCTGAAAATCATCATCCATTTAAGAACACACCTGATTTCATCATATGCCTAATATCACCCATTCAGACTGTTATCCAAGAGCTGGTTAAACATTTACTTATAGTTGTGGCAAATTCAGACCCAAGAGTGAGAGTAACTAATATGATGTGAAAAAAAATCCTAAAACGACCCCAAATTTTTGTGACAGATTTAGATCATGACTCCCTGTTCCCGCTGTAGCAAACAGAAACCAAGGTTCTTTAAAGCTTACAAGAGGTGCTTAGTAATTTCTGGCATATTGTCCTTGATTAGCATCAGTTTACAGCTGAAACATTGGTCTGTTAATTTAAATTGATTTGATGTGATGGAGCAGACTGTGTTCTAAATGCTTTTTCCTAAATCACACTCAATTAAATAAAAAGCTTGTGATGTTTGGATGTGCTATCAGTGCCCACAAGATGTAGGGTTTTTGTGTCTTATATAAATGCTTCTTTTTATAAACAAAATGTCAGTCTCTCTACTTCTTTATGATATATCCTCTGAATACCACTGTTGAAAACATATCTATCCCCTGAAATGTTCCCATTCTAATGACCACATTCCATTATCCATTTTTTTCTCAAGCATGTTGTTCTGTCTGGGAATCTAGTGTACCTTTTACCCATTACCGCCCTGCATACATCCAATTTCTCAGTCATTTTGCACAAAGTAGTGAATTTCATCCTCAATGTCCATTTACCACATATTTCTTCAGCTTTTCAATAAAACATTCAGTTACCTAAGCAACTGTCACATCACTGAATTTTGCTAGCCAGAAGAAAATGCATGCACCTACATGCAACCCCCTATATGTTTTTTTCTTTTTTTTCAGGTGAACAAACAAAACCAACCCCCCTCTACTGATACACAGGTCTGTTGAGGCTATTTACTTACACTGTATATCAGGTCTGGATTGAATCAGCGGATCCCAGACTTTTCTACTTGTCCTAATCCTAGTTAATGGCTGATCATAAATACTAAAAAAAACTTTTGGACAAACTTCCTGAAGTTAGAGCCTCTTTCTGTAATGGGACACCATATGGTGCTGCTGCTGACACTGTAAAACCTGTGTCTCAGTCTCCCTGAGACACAGCTGTCCACAAAAATTTGACTCGGAAATTTTTGACAAAAACGTCTGTGCTGCGGTGTAGTCTGGTTTCACGACCACAACACTCAGGAACAACGCACAGCAAAAAGAAGAACCACTGGCTCAGCTAAGCAATTTCTCAAACATGCACACACACACTTTCATATTCAAAAAATAAAGTACAAATTTGTCTAAACATCCCAGGCAGCATTTACCATTCCTGTTCCTTCAACAACAGAGTCGATTCAGGATTTAGGCGATATCTTAAGAGCCAGGCAGCCCTCTGGCCTTGCCGAACTGCTCACCTGACTACTGAAGAAGAAACCTCCTTGTTCGCACAGAGATCTCCCCCCTTTTCAAACAGCCTGTGACTCCTTTCAACTCGCTGCCCTTATGCTGCAAATTTTCCAGCTCTGAGACGAGCAGGCACCCTTTCAGCTTCTAGGCAGAGAGTCGTTCAAAGTCAATGGCCCTGCTGCCAGCAAGCCCATTGATCCACTGGTGTAGAGCCATTAAGTGTTGATGGCCCTTGATTGCTCTATCAAAGCTTCCCAGCTATAGTCTCTTCCCTGTGTGTCAACCTCCTGCTTTAAAATGGATGCTCTAAGCTGCACTTAATGTTACCTTCAAAATGAAGTGTAAAACGCAACAGGATATTCGCAAAACACAGATGGGAATTATACATTGACAGCGACGTAACCCCAGACCCTCGCCACTTTTCTTGCGAATTAAAAGAATTCCAATGACTATTTTCGTCAATTAAAAGACTTTAAAATCTGACAAAGGGAAAGAGCAGAGTTTGAAAGACTACCGCAAGTGTGAGAATGGGACAGAGAAGTGCATCTCTGAGCAAATGGACAGATAACCGTGCCCTGGCTTCTTAGCAAAAAGAACAATCTGTTACTAAGGCTGAGCTAAACGAAGGGCTGTAAGAATCTTAAGTATTGTCAATCACGTGACCGAACTGTCCTAAGAAGGCGAGTTTCGTAGAAGACTTTTTAATGAGCTCAGCTCCACTCACGCTTTGGCACAGTGCATACGATTACTGATGATTTGCATGCTAAATCAATGAGTAAATTCTCATAATAAATTATTGATTTATTTCATCCCATTTCACCCAGTCAGGCATATAATTACTCACAGTTCTGCAAAAACACGGACTTGTTAAAATCCAAATATGTGTGTAATCACCAACGCTCCTCAGATTACTTTTAATCTGTTAACTAATAACATGCAGACTGATACTCCAACTCAAACAACCCTCTCTTCACTGAAAGTACAGATGTATATCGAAACAGCAAATGGATTTTGTATTTTATCCTCTAAACAGATGCCAGATGCTCAGCTGGTGTCACCTGGTATAGCTCTATTACAGGCAATGTCAATTTATACCAGCTGGTCCATGTGACTACATGTCTAGGTGAAAGTGAAATTTTGTTATTCGTATACAGAGTTCTTTGTTCCACTTACTTGATTCTTCTTTAATGATAGAAAATTAGAGTCAGCTGCATATGTTGTTTTGGTTTAAAAATAAAATGTACAGCCTAATGTTCCCTTTGTATTTGCCAAAAGAGCTACATTTCCAAGCAACACCCAGAAAGGGACAGTTATCCCCCCGTGAGAAGAAGGAGCAGTTTTCAATTGAGTTAAAAAGGCAAGTGAGAATAAAAAAAATTAAAAAATGGGTTGCAGGGGAGAGCACAGGAAACTCTAGAACGGCTAAAACACAAGAGGGGAAAAATTCATGCTAAAAGAATTTCAGTAACGAGCAATTGCAGTTACAATGAGCTGCAATCTCAGATGTTTCCATACACTACTTTCTTTTTTCTCTGTGCTTTCAAGAATACTGTGAATATATACAATAGACCAGTCAATCCCAGTCCTATATATGAGTTTTGGTAGGTAGCTTCTTGTTACTGCTTTGCAGTTGTTGTTTTCAAGCTGCTTTTATGTCTCATTTTGATATGCAAATAACAGAGGCTCAAATGTTCAGTCACCTACCAAATAACATGACAATCTTATTTCATTCTACCTTTCAAAACATTATTTTCTGGTTTTGCTTTTTTAAAGGGAAAAAAGCTCTTCTATTCAGATGCGAAACAGGGCTCTAAACTAGGCTATGTAAACTAATGGGATGATTATGAGATTAAATCAAGCGAAGAATTTAAACTTTTTTTTTATTTTACAGTATTTCAATAAACAGCTAGGTTTTGCACAAAGGCATAATTATAAATAGAAAAAATGTATATACACAACCAAGTGATCTAAACAGTGTGAATGCACTGAGACCAATTCTTCCTCAGAGTCTAAAGAGCTAAGTCTCCTCAGCAGAATTATTCTTCCTCTTGCTTTTGAGATATTATTTACATATACATGCAAAGATTTATGATAATGCATTTGCAAGTGTTGTGGCCAGCCAGGAAGAGTAAAGCGAATGCATCTGTTACCTACTCATATGAAGAAATGCCATAGGAGTGAATGCTTGACAAGTAGAGAATGCCTATACCACAATGTTGGAAACTACCCCTGAAATCAGGACTAAGTGCAAGCAAAAAGCTTTCGTAGCACAGTGTCAGCTGAAGTCATGTTGCTGGGAAAGCCTCTTTAAAAACGCTCTCAATATCAGTCTCAGTGAATGGTTCCACCAATGGAGGTAACAAAAGTCACCAAGAACTGGTGGTACAGTCACAGGCCAGCATGCCTGTTGTCACCGAAAATCCAGGAATAAAACTTCGTAACACCAATGTAGTGTTAAAAGGCAGGCATTCTTTATTGCAGCACTGGATGCACGGGGGATAATTCCACCGAACATGCATACCTCATACCTTTTCCATGCAGTTTACATAGATCAAAAATATACATATTTATTTTATTCATGCATATTCAATATTATTCTCTTTGGCGATTAGTGTAAACTTTTCTCACTTCTTACGTAAATTGTTGCGCAGACTCAGTTACCCTCTTCCATAGTTCCTTTTTGAGTAGGTGGTATTACTTGAGTAGGGGGTCAGTAAGTCAGTGGTCGCGATCTCACCCTGCCGGAATTACCTTTTGCCCACTAGGCTCGCAATCTTGGCAAACCTGGTCAGTTTCTTCAGTCTGTTTCACAGAACCGCACTCCATCATTTCTCCTGACAAAAACATAATTACCTACTATGGTTAGCGTTAATGGTTACATAGAGAATAGACCCTCCGTTCCAAGACCTAATGTCCAGGTGGGTCGGGCTGTACCAGGAACATAGCAGCATTGTTCGTGTTTATGGTCAACTGATTCCATCACCTTGGTTACACTGTGACTGTGTGTATTCCATATATATATCTCTCTCTCTATACTTCTGTGACTGTATATATTCCACCCAGGAAACTCCACAACAGTATATGCCGAAAAATTGTGTTCTCACGACCGTTTTGTATTGCTGTTTCTTTTTAAATGAGCACTGGACAACACATTCTGCCCATAAGCACTTGTATTTGAAGTTAGGCAGACCAGTTATCAATTACGTCACAATTTGCCAACAATCAGTGCCAACGACATCAAAGTTTGTTTCTTGTCCTGGAGTAGTTTAAATACCACAGCATGCTAATAACTGGCATATAGTAAGTGTTTTCCTTTATAAATAGGTGAATAACTGCAGTGGATCAAACAAAATCAGAAGCAATATTAAATAGGAAATAATTAGCCACAGTAGAACAATATTTACATAAATGAATCAAAATAAGCAAGGTCCAGCCAACTCTGAAAAGAATCCTGGCACATACTTGAAAGCACTCAGCAAACCAGCTGTCGGGACAAAAAAGGAAGACCAATACTTCATTCAGTTAAAATTAGCTGATGAACTTGAGGGAGCAGAAAGTAATTACTTGATTTGGAATTTGGCTCAACCACGCCCCAGTTATGTGACAGTAGTGTAGATCTTCTGTAGCCACAAACGGGCAAACTTACTTTTACAATTCACGGAGCTGTACTAGGATTACAGTATCTCCTTGCAATTTTTGTAGGTACTTTATAGACTATTCCAATGCTGAAGTCGCAAAGCAACTTGCACATCAGTACATTAAAATATTATGAAAGTGGATCAAAAAGATTATTTTAAAAGTTCTTCTGGAAAATGTTTATTTGAACATTGAACATTATAATATAAATTACTATCAGTTGAAGTTTCTAAACAAAGAGCATACAAACTGCTCAAAAAGAAATCATTTTCTTATATCATCATCTGTTCAAGAGGCATCTGTCCCATGAGTTTTCTAAGTGTAGTTGACCACTAGTGACATATTGCATAACACAGGCCCACTTGTGCTCTTATGCCAAAAATAAACGCGGACTTCAACTAAGCTTGCCAATTTTAGATCAATAGCGTCCAGAGTAGAAACTAGACCTCAGATACCATAAAAATCATTAGAATTACTTAAAAAAATAGTATTTTTTGGCAATCATAACTCAGAAGATTTGCAAACTTCCCAGTGGAGGAACTAAAAATGAAAAATCTTCTGCTGGACCACAAATTTGACGAGTGTAAAGAAGATGTTTTTCTGTTACTCTGCTATTATGTCTACCATGCATTGAACAAGATAATGTAGTCCATCGTGCCTGTAGCTTTCTTCAGCTTGCTGTTTATAATGTTCTCTGTGGCGCTCATGATAAAGCCTGCAGCCACTAACTACTGCTGAACATGTTTCTGGAGTTCAGTATTCGAGCCTTTCTTCGTCTCTGACAGACATTGAAAATGCTGTCTGTGGAGTCAGATCATCTAGTCAGAATAAGATGTAGATGCACCTAGTGGTACATATGTAGGTTTTCTTGAGATTTTCTTAGAAATAGCATATCTCAGTCTCAGAAGAAACTATATGCACTCCTCAGCTGGAGGGACAGTGTGGATAAAGGCTGGGGGATAATGAAACGTTGGCAGAGGAGACAGAGAGATATGTTTTACAGAGAGTTTGTTTTACACAGTTTAACTGTGTGAAGTACCTAAGCTGACATTGTAAAATTTTGAAATGGGAGCATGTCATTAGGAAAATGATTCTATGATTCTATTATATTCTGATTCTATGAAATGTAATTAAATCTGTCTGATGTAAAAAGTGAATGAGTCATCATATTCTGTAAGCAAATAATTAGTGCATGAATATTTCAAATACAGAGTCTAAGGAGTGCATACACTGTCTGAAATATACATTAATGACTATAATCTTCTAAATGGGTGTCCAGATACTTCTGGGGGAGTAAATAAAACTGTAACAGGGAGTTGTCATTTTTCATAGCATTCTACTTAGGGAGCACAAATGTGGCATGATGACTGAGGAGCTGTCACTCATGGGAATGTTTTTTAAATGTTATACTGTACTAGGATGCTTTTATTTTCTAGTGCTTCACTGGAGTAAAGTGAAAAATGATATATAGCTTTAAGGAATGGAGGCTATTTAAAACTGAGTGCACAACGTTAAGGAAATCAGAATAAAAATAAAACACTTAATGATGTATTTGTATGAGAGCAGTTAGGCCTGCACAGCAATATTTTTGCTAGCATTAATAGGTCAACATTAATGATATGCTGTGGGAATATATGCTCCTCCCTGATAATGTTTTTTTCTTCCTTGAGTATAGATTGTGTTCTTTGTTCTGTGCACAGTAAATGGCTTTTGCCACCACAAATATTATATGTCTGCTTTAAGACATACATAATAATGAGTTTTATAACTGTATATATATTTTAAAGAGGTGTATAATAGAAAGAATGATCACTGATCATGTCTTCAGGTGCAGAAATCAAGATAAGGGTAATTAATTTTTCAGGTTCCACTTCTTTGTAAAATATTTAGTCTCTTTCTTAAGCTCTTTTATACATTTCAGGAAACTTAGAGTAGGTTTGTTGGTAGAATTGTGGCTTTTAAGTTATGAATGGCAACATTTATTCTGAAGATTCCAGATTTGTATGAACTATTCCACATGCATCCTTTTGATGTAACTGCATGGGATTGTTTTCAGCTACGCATTCTATTCATATAGAAACATATGTAAATATATTGAGAGAGGAATTCTGAATCTTTAAAAGTAAATATATGAGAAAATAAATGACCTACAAGTACCAGCCACTGAGTTGGTAATCAAATCTATAGCATCATGTCTTGAAAGAGAACCACAGGATTGCATATTAAATACTTGACGTTATTTTCTTTGCTCCCAGAGAGAATATGACTTTCCTTGGCAAAACATTCAGACTGTAGCTTGTGTCCTGTGCTCTCAGCCCTTCAAATTGTTTAAGACTTTAAAATTTAATCAAGAGATTTCTTAATGGAGGCAAAGGAAGACAAACATCAGAAATACATTTGACAAAAGGGTAACAAATTTCTACTTAATTATTTACAATGGCCCTATACTGCTACTTAGAGACACAAAGTAGTCAGACTCCTGAGCATCAGATCCAACAGTCTGGAAGGACAAGGGCATCAATTTGTCCTCACATCATGCAAACAGTTTTCAAGATTTTATCTTGTTGATCTTGATGAAATTACAAGTCTAGGATCTGATGCAGCATGCCAGTAATTTATGATCACAGGTCACTCCAAGCTGAATGTTTTCAGGGCACATCAAGCCTACTTGTCATTTGCATGCAACTCATTTTATCACCGCAGAGATGTTTTTCAGCAGGCCACTGGGCAGACATTTGCATTTCTGGAAGGCCTGTATTTTTTTTAAAAAATGACCTCTTTTCATCCATCACAACATTAAAACAAACATCAATGCAAAATGTAATATTAAAGCAATTAACCTATTATCTACAGGTCAGGTGTTTGTTATTTTGCCATTTACAGAATGACAAACTTTCCCACTTGGCTGCTGATGTTTGGACTGGGCCAGCTGTCTGTTCTTTCTAACTGCTGTTGCAGTTGATTACGTGACTACGAAGTGCCCTTCTTCCTGTTATTTGGGATTGCTCCTAGTTAACTCCATAGCTGAGCAATTTTCCCTATATTGCCTATGTAAGGTGGGGGGAGGGGGAAGAAAAGCAGATTGTGCAGCTATTGTGTTATATTGTTCTCACCCTGCAACCTTTCGGGCAGGTTTTCTTTTCCAGAGGAATTTGTCTCACTCCCAATAACTAGGTGGAAAAAAAGTAAAGTTTTTTTTAATATCGTTATTTCTAACGTCATATTACTTACAGGGATCACAAAGTTCCAATAAGAATAACAACAACTGAGAAAAGGAAGGCAATATTTCTCAAGACATTTCAAAGTTAAAGGCTAATGATAGAAGTATGTCAAGCTCCATATAGACTTCACTGAGGAAGTTTAAATATTTGAATAATTCTGATTATGGGGGGGGGG
>Ga0065711_1040961_pt1 | contig 16519 bp, 11 predicted proteins | sample Hoacrofraction12_FD_59098 | JGI IMG/M metagenome (GOLD analysis project Ga0065711, IMG submission 59098) | Hoatzin crop microbial communities from Cojedes, Venezuela - Epithelial fraction 12 v2 (version 2) | ecosystem: Host-associated > Birds > Digestive system > Esophagus > Crop | place... | reverse complement strand
TTTTTTTTTTTTTTTTTTTTTTTTTTTGTCCAAGGACTGAGAGAAGACCTTTGAGCTTTACAACTTATCTCGGAGACTAAGCTATGTTCAGACCTAATTATACAGGAATTGCATTTGCTCACATCACACCTGTTAATTGTATATTCATTAGAACTGAGCTGGACTGTAAAGCTTGCGCTGTTTACGCGCAGAAAGTTCACATACCAGTCAGCAGGCCATGATGAGATGTGTTTGTATCTATCAAATCAGATTTATCTCTTGCTCTTTCTTCAGGAGCTCTGCACAACTTTCTGCTCTGTATCTCAGAGCAAAGTGTCATACGATACACATCTGAAGGGCCTGCTAAGGACCAGACTCAACAAACAGGCTTCTCTGACTCCAGGGCGACGTCAGAAGTGAAGCAGGCCTTTGCAGGAATAGGTATCAATGAAATGCAGTCAGAGAATGACAGATAATCTCCTCAAGAAGGGTCTGTTACAACACTGCTACGTTGTGTTTGAAGTGCAAGCCATGTTTTCAGCCTGGCTACCCTTGAATAAATCTAGAAAACATACAGTTGAAAACAGCAATGATAATCTACCAGTGTGAACTACTGTCTCGTATGTATTTTCACTAAAAGGTTGAGGGACGAGTAGGCAGGTAGCACATTCAAAAAGTTGGTGAGCGCACCACTGAAAAACATGTTGATAGCATGGTCACTGTTGCAGTGGAGTCTGCTGTAGGGAGCATGTTACAAACCAGAAATGTTCCAGAATAGGACTGGCTCACATGCAATACATCTAGCTCTGTAGCTGTTTTTCTACTTGATTTTTACCATTTCTCTCTTTGTTCCAGGTAATTCTTAAGCAAATATCCTTGCGTATCTGAAGTATGGCTGGAGTTATTAGATATTAGTTACACCTAAGATTTCGGCTGTTGTGTAAAAGTGTTTTTAGAAACAAATAGACCACTTAATTAATTTTTTATATAAATTTAAATTACATATTTTTACTTTTGTTATGTTTATGTATATTTGTGAATACGTAAGCTCTCAGTGGTGTGAGACATTGCAGTAATAGGCTGCTTTGAAACGGTGCCAAGTCCTGCAAACAGAGTACTGCTTGTACCTTCAAAATTTACAACTCACTTATGTAACATTCCAAATACAAATAACTCAATTTCCTTAATGAAGTTGAAATATATTTGATATGTGAACTTAGAAATACTTTTGATTGCTATTTTACATCAGAGGAGTCTAACATTGATGTGCTCGGTCTCAAGGCTGTGGCTGCCAGAGGTAAGCCTCTGGACTCTATAAGACCTGTGCCACGGTGCCCAGGTACCACCTGCTTCAGCTGCAGCACTGGCTGATAGGTGCTTCCCATCTCTTTGAGGAAAAAGTTGTGAAGCTAGCAGTATGGTGCTGTGCCTCTTCAAAGACTTGTACAATAACCACGTACTTCTGTTTTTGAAAATACCTTAATAAGTGCCCAGGTCCACTGAAAACAATGGTAAATGAGAGGTGTTTAAAATTGTGAAGGTCTTGAGAAGATGATTTTAAAACAAATGTTTTTTGATAAGTTTGTAAATACATTCTCAACATGACAGGGTTGAGCTGACATCAGGTGGAGGGCAGGAGGCAGCTGGCAGAATTGGACTTTAATGTAAGCTCAAAGCAGTGATTCTAGGAGGAATCTTGGGAATTAACTTCTTTGAGGACATTAGGTAAGACGAGGTTCAGAACTGCAACCAGAAGTATTCTCTGGTGGCTGAGTTTTACAGTTCAAGAGAGCAAGACTTTGTATTATTTTTTTCTTCTTTGGCATAAGGATGACCAGCCTGGTTTGTGGACAGTGGAGCGAGTTCCCAATCAGTGCCTTATCTGCCTCTTTGTTTCCGTGTTGCATTAGTTCTGTATATGAAGCATGTGTTGCGTAAATGTAACTATTTGTAGTGCACGCAATGATGTACATAACAGAAAGGAGCCGATTTGCTAGAATAGATGATATGCCAGTTGCAGGTGGACTCTGTGTGCTTATGAGTAGTGTCTGAAGACAAGGGAGACGACGTTCTCTGTATGTCCTTTTTACCTTTCTGAGGACTGCATGACTAGGCTGTTTGCAATCAGGCTAGTAGGGATAAGGTGGATATCTGTACATATGCAAAAAAAAAATAACCTTACAGTGAAAGCTACGAAGTGTCTTTTTGGATGTGAGCTCTCCCTTATGCAAGCATACTTTGCTACTTTCCTGTCTTTCCCCAACCTGAGATGAGACCGCTTAATTTAAACCTTCTCATTCTGATGCTCTGCCTTGTCTTTCATCACTTGCCCACTTCTCCATCCTTATGTGTCTTTTCCTGCAAATGGCTTCTCCACAACCTGCACGGCTTCTCACAGTCTATTGACTAGAGTTACTCTAGACTGTACGGTCTGCCGTTTTTTTCCTGTTTTACAAACTGTATTGTGCCCCTTCTTTCACAAAATGCCTCTTTCTCAAATGGTAACTTGCCAGTTATATGGAACAAGATGCGTGTATTTTCCTTTCTGTTTAGTTGCTTGAAATAGTTGTATACAACTGTGTAAAGTCAGAGTGCTGTGTTAATATTTGTTAATGAAAGTATAAGGCTTTATTGTTTCAAAAGCTTTATAATATTTTAAAAGTTGGAGGTTTCTCTGTTGATATCATTGAATGTCACTTCATTAATACTTACATATTCAAGAGTCCTGACGTCTGTTACTTGGGGTGTTTAGAAAGTTTTCTGTTTAAAATAAATGAGAAATTTAACAGCTCCTTTTAGATTCAGGTAGTATGGAGAAGTTTGCAAAAATACCTGACACTGTACAGTCCTGCACAAAGCTGTGTTCCCAGACATCTGTGTTGCCAGTTTTCACATCTCTTATGGTCCTTTTTGTAGTGTAATTAAATTTCTGGTGAATGCCCAGACTCCAAAGGTAAGCTGGTAATTTTTAATTTTTTTTTTAATTTATCAACTGCCTTTTTTAACTGGTCCAAACTTTAGTATCAAGTTTTCTTTTTTGTGCTGTTAACAAATGCATAATTATTTAATTTTAACTATATTTATTCCTACAGCAAGAACAGAATATTACCGAACTTTCATTTTTGATTCACATTGTATGAAAAGCTTTAACGTTCCTACGTATCAGATACTATTTAAGTGCTTGCTTTTTTGAGTTTCCATTTTCTTTCTCTTTCATTAACATAATGCTTTATATACTATTTCAAAATTAGAGGATGAACTTCTGGATTTACTGACACCAGTAAGAAAACTCTGATATATTGAATCTATTATGGCAAAAAGTTTGCCATCTTTGTGACCTCTTGCTGTTCCAGTCTGATCCTTGATTCACTTTTTAAGCCCATTAACCTGTCAGTTGTGGTACCAGTCAATACCCAGCAGTATGCCACACTGAAAGACTGAGCTAGGGCTTCTTTGACCATATCGTCAGGAATGTTTCTTGTCACAGCTTTTGTATGCTTTTTTTGGGTTTTGTTCTTGTTTTTCTTTTTTTCTTTTTAACATTTGCAGGGTGTTGTGGAATATTTCTATTCCTAAATATTTTAGTGAGCCCTTGGAAGTAGGTAACTAAATAATATACACTGTGCATGTACAGGTGGAGTGTGGAAATGTCACAGTATCCAAGTCAGCCTCTTGTTTTTACCAAGATGCATCTAATAAGAAACAGTGACATGGAAACTGTTTCAGCATAACAGCAACACAAATAGTTTACATTATTACTCAGGTTTTTTTAAATACTGTATGTGAGCGTGGAGTAAATTTTGTCTGAAATACATAATTCTACAGTGGAGGAAGGGTGCTGAGAGGTAACCTGTCAGGACTGAAAGTTTCTAAGAGTAGGTTAGTAAAATTAGTGCCCTCTCAGGGTCCCTGCTAGTCTAGATGACGTCTCCTGATTCACTAGTATGAGTTACAGAAACTCCTGAGCTCTGCTCACTAAAGCATCCAATCCGAATATTATTGTCAGTAGCGCCACTAATATTTCATTGAATACTCTTGATGGAACGCTATCTACAAGTAAATAAGATAAATAATTTTTCCGTGTAAGTATAGCTCATCTAAATACAAACATGCTGGCACAACCGTCTTGCACTCTGCTTCTGTGGAAAAGTAAAGTAAATAATACTAAAAAATGCCATAGTTTGTCTGCTGTGCCTGTGTCACAACACAGTAATGAGAGTGATTAAATGCCCCACTCCATTAATGAGAGTAACTCAGATTTGCCAATCCCCTTGGCTGGATTAAGGTGAAATGACACCAGAGATCCTGTATTACTTTACAAGGTTTATTCACAATTATGATAAACAAACTTATTGTGGCACGATTATGACAGGCAAACTAGTGAGGCACGATTATGCACAATAATGACAAGCAAACTACTGAGGTACGGTTATGATGCAACAACTACTGTGGTATGGTTATGGTAAACAAGCTACTGTGGTACAATTATAGTAAGCGTTGGTGTTATAGTTTCAAAGGAGGCGGATAAGAACGTAAGGGGGGGACAGAAAAGAAAAGTTAGAGAGGAAAAGAGGAAGAAGAAGAAATAAAAAGATATCACCAGTCCTGGGTCCAGTGTTGATCCGGCCAACGGAGGGGGGGTCCAGGTCCCGGGGAATGCCGCCTTTACAGTGGTTCTTTCAATTTTTATAAGTAGCTAGCCCCCTCCCCTTAGTTGAGTTTCTCACGTCTCATGCAATTAATTAGTTGGTGATAACCACCTTTTCTTTTATAGGCTAAGTTAGCCTCTCTTGCCATGTAAAGTAGCACACATGCTCCTTACAGGTGCGGCGGGGCAAGTCTTTTCGGTCTTGAACTGAGTCAGTGGCCACGATCTCCCCCTACCACAGGTTCCTCTGTTTGACGTCTTCCCGGCACAGCACTATTGGCTTGTTAGCTGTAAAAAGGGAGCTGGGTATGGAGGCAACTAAAAGTGGTCTGCTTAGCTTTACCAGAGCAGCATCGGGCTGTGAGGGTCTCTCCCTCCGTCCAGATGTCACTTGGTTGATATAGCATCAGACCGCCAGGTGCCGAACGCCCTTGTATCCAATACTCACGGGTTTTGTGCTTCACATTAGGACCGTAGACGAATGTTTGAGACATTTTAACCTCATACTGTCCGGACCCTTACAGCCTCTACCTGGCTACTGCTTTATGTAAGCAAGCTCCTCAGCCTTTTGGCCTTCCTAATACAGGTATACAGGGTTGGTGCTTCTGAGTAGAATTGCTTGTTTTCTTGTTACTTTTTTTTTTCTGTAATTGATCTGACCAAAGGGAGGTACGGGTTTGAAATAAGAGGACTAAACAATGCTAGTTAGTATGGTTGGAACTTTTGTTGGAACAACTGGAAAATTGTCTCCTGTAAGAACTTGGAGCTGTTTTGTCAACATTATAAAATTGTACAGTACAGTAGCTCCAACTTTTTAACATCAGTAGGAAATGAGTGAAGATGGGCCAACCATGATAGAAGGAGGAATGGGAGAGAAGCAAGTCCTTTATTGGTATACCACAACCCAGAAAATTAAATACGGTTTTAACTTAAATGTTATCAAAATTTATTTAATTTTTTAAAAAAATGCTTTACATTTTAAAGTGACCTGACATTTCTATTATAAGTATCTACCAAAGACCTCAATGGATTTCTATTTCTTATTCATTTTTTCAAGGTACTTGCAGAGAAAAAAGGGCTAAAACAGTAAGAATGCAAAGAAAGAGTTATGATGTAAAGCCCTTCCTTAGCACGTAAATTGTACAACAGTAGTGCAGCCTGCTGGACTGAGGCAGAGTCAGTTTCCCCGTATGACTTGATGCTGCTTCAATGCAGCAGGTTAGACTAGAGGTTACAGGTGCAGCATCCCTTCAAAAACTAACTGTACAGGTTAACTGTATTTATCTAGGCTTGACTAATTGTGTACCAAACAATAGTGTAATGTGATTTAAAATGGCCAATATATTAAAATAGGAAAATCAGACTACTGGACCTTTTAACACTAGTATAAAATTGAGTACCTTGCAAGAGCACAGACTTGGTGAGCATTTGTCAGCTTCTATAAAAAAGTAGTAGTAAATTATGAAGCCTCTTGAGTTTAAACAATGTGTCTGATATCAGAATATTTGTTTTCCTGGATAATTTGTTTGTATTAACCTGTGCCTGTTTGCCTTAACGACTGAGGGAATAATAAAGTTGATCTGTTTGCTTTGACAAGAAGGCATTTATTGCAAGTGATGTGTGCTACAAAGGAGAAGAAAAGGTCAGTAACCAGTAAATGCCCTTGTAAAAAAAGTGTAAAAGGTAATAAAATACTTTGTGATGAATATAACTTCTAAAGGTAACATTTTCCTGCTGAGCAATGTTGTACAATTTTCCATTGCCAAATGCTTTGGTACATGTCATGAATAATGTTTTTATATACACACAGTTTTCATGGGTTTGTAAAATATTTTTATGCTGCACTTGATTCTGTCCAATTTGAAAAGCTTTGTTTTTATTTCTTAGGAAGTAAGAGTAGAAACCAATTTTCAGAGTTCTTGAAATACTGAGTTTTATCCAAATCAATTGTAGACAGATAAGTGAAGGGAGGAGGATCATCTGTAGAATCTCCAGGATCGTGACAGGCAGGTCTCCTACACCCTAGTCGTGGTCCCAAACTCTTTGAATCCAGAAGCGGTTTCTCTGTGACCCAGTTTTGGTTTTTCAGTATGGAAGTCTCCAAAGAAGAGACAGAGAGTATATTGTCTCAGTTAAGGTATTGCTAGAGCTGATATTCCCCAACACACAAATCTCATTTTATGAAACAGTCTTATACAGAAAGTTTCACAACTACCAGTATTTATCAAAAAGCAAAAAACTGTTTCGTACATCTAAGGATAACATTCTGAAAATTTAGTTCAGGTTATCTTGAATGTTTTTTAGTATAGTGTTTTTTGGTTTTTTTTTATATTCTTCAGAGCTTCAACAATTAATCATAAAATTCAGAAGAAATTGCGGTTAGTATTGCAGTTCGATCCTTATGATGTTGGGGAGGACCACTATCATCATTTTCTTTAGGATTTCTTAGGGCAGAGGGGGAGGCTTAAAACCTCTGTAGGAGAGTGTTCACTGTTTAAAAATTTGCATAGTCAAATGATAGGTAGGACATTTGAAAGTGTGAAAAACGTAGTACGGGCTTCCATGTTAGTTTTATGCATAAAGTATAGCCTGTAAGAGGAGGAGGGGAAAAAAAAAAAGAAAAAAAAAATAATCATTGTCATGTCCTGAAAATTAAGGGGGCTGGTGGAACATGTTGAGAGGAAGCATCTTTCATGCTTCTTGTATTCTTCGGTACTTTTCCAGGCATCTGCTTTTGGCCAGTGTTGGAAACAAGCAACTAAACGGGCATTTAATTCTGATGCAGGGGGGTTTACTGCTATATTGAGAAGTAGACTGGAATGTCTTACCTTGAACAGTGTTGTGATAACAGTTAAGATTGACAAGTACTAAAGAAGAAAAGGGAGGCTGTAAAAGCAGAAAAAGTCATTAAAATGGAAGCCTTCATTTAGTGCTATATAAATTAAATCAATGTTATTCTGGTGGAAGAACAAGAAACTACATTTCTAGATAAAATGAAAGATTTCTTCTTGGAGCAACAAGTCAGACATCCCAGGTAATTCTACAAAACTTCATTCTGGCCTGGTTCTCCTAGTCAGCTACTGTGGATAGAGTACTGTATCCCTGATGTGACCTAGGGGTAACCATTTTAAGGACTCAGTACTCTTCTGTGTGTTTGATACATTAGAGGCATGCTTGTGTTTTCTCTGTATTACACCAGAGGTGATGCATTCTTTGATCCTTTAATACAGGCAAGGATAAGCATCCCCTCCCTTCTCCCCTAGGAGATACCGAAGATCTGAGTTTCAAAGCAAATACAATGTTTATCCTGATTTTTGTCTTATCATAGATTGGAAAGAGAAAAAATCTGGTATTTTCAGAAAATGGGAGCAAAATACTTTTCTCACAGAACTGATTTTACCAATACCTCTCTTTTTACCACTTACTCATACGTAATATTTCCTCTAGCATGTGTTTTATGGAGCAATTACAATATAACTGTTTTCCTGAATTGATTTTTGGTAATCTTTCAATATGGCATTGAATACCAGTGCTGGAGAGGTTAAAAAAAATACAAAGATCTCAGTCATCAAACCCAAGTGTTTCAACAGGAGTCTATTTGGAATTTCACTTTATTTATTGTTGCGTGGATGACAAGATCAAATGAATGCTTGTAGGGAAGCTCATTCTCTCATAATTTGGAGGCAGTATAGAGTTTCTGATCTGGTTTTAGTAGTGTGAATGTTAACTGTAATTACTTAAGAGATTGAAGAAGATTCAGTACAAACACGAGTAAATACAAAGTATTAGAATTGCTTAATATCCAAGAGCTTTACAACTAGGGAAAATTAACATTAATTGTTTTAAATATTTATAATTGTTTCAACAAGTAATCATTAGATGTTATCTAGATCTGATTTATGTTGATTCTCTTTATAATCTGCAGGTTGTTGCACTGTCATCATTGTTCACAGTGGTAGGGAAGTTAAATTCAAATTAGTTACAACTCCTGGATGAGTTGATATCTGGCTTGTGTAAATTGACATAACTCACCTTACTCTGATAGAAATACGTTAAGATGGAACTCTTGAAATTCTGTCCCAATGTGTCCAGTCTTCAGCTCATCAGCTTTAAATAGGATATTTTTACAGTATTTTAGATCATTTAAAAACTTGGTCAGCCTTATACACCTAATTAAACTTCTTACCTTTGATAAATAAAATAAACTGCTTGCTTTAACTCTTTTAAAATATTTAGTGTCATAGTTAATTCAAAATACAAACAAAAATAGCAGGCATCTCTTGACACTGCCTGCTGAATCTTTTAAATATGCCTTCAGTTCTGCTTAGTCTGATTCTTTGAGATAGAATTGCTAGTAAACATGTCTAAAGAAGAGAGATCAAGAAAACTTTAATGACCTGTGGGGCACAGCTTCAACGTAATCATCATCAGCCTAACTACTTTGTGGTGTAAATGCATTTCTAGCCTAATAAACAAGTGTGATGTAAATTTTCATTATAGTAATAGAAAGTTAATGTAGTTGTTGGAATTGTGATGTTGAAATCTTGTACATACTGAAGTTGTCCAATATGCACAATATGTAGGAAATGGCAAACTTGAATTAATTCCTAGATAAAATTAGTATGCATTGCACTTCAATGATTTGTCTTTGTTTTGTTTCTCTAGTCAAAATTTAAGTTAATTTCAGCTTTGTTCTCTGCCTCCCCCACATTAGTTCCATTGTCTTGATTTGCATCATTTGTAGCAGCTGGCTTCTTGTCAATCTGTAGTTTGGACCTTTACATCAAACAGCAAATTAATTACAGGAAAAGAAATCCCAATAGTACTTCTATGCTTCGAGGCTGTCGCAGTTATCAAGAAGTGAATGTTGCTGATTCTTGTCAGAAATGAGAAGTGGAACATGAGAAAGGGGGAAGCGCATGCTTCACAGGTACCACTAGTTATCTCTAGAAGTAGATGTTGATCAGTTACCTGCACCTCCCCTCTTTTGTTATAAACTAGGGAAAAATAGCAATTATAAAAGAAAATAGTGGTATGAGATAGTGTTTTTTGTTAAGGGATGCATAGCCTTAGTGCGTCTCAAGTGCAGAAGCACTCTCGGGAGTTTGTTGGAAGGGCTGCGCGCACCCGAAATGTTAGTTCCTTTTCCCTGTACCCCATCTTAACTAGATGACCCACAGTGGTCCCTTCCAACCCCTACTATTCTGTGATTCTGTGAAAAGCCTACTTGAATTCATTCTGTCATAATTTATGAACTTCTCTTTTACTTTCTATAAAGAGAAATGAAGAGACCCTGTTAAAATCAAGCAACGTGTACAGAAGGCTCATGAGTATATTGTCCAGAAAGTGCCCGCAGAAACAGATGTTTAAAGTGCGAGCAGGCAGTGTTGGACCATCAATATGCTTGTCTGACATCAGCAAGCAATTTAGTCTTTGGTCAAGTTGTTGCACTGTGTTAAATTAGTTTTTTTTCTTAATGGCCATTAGTAATGGTTAGGAAATTAACATCGCTTTAGTAATTTGCTACACTTCTATTCTTTAAAAAAAAAAAAACAAAACAAGAAAACGCAACATTCAAACAGCACTGGTTACTGTGGTGGGGAAGTGGGCAAAGCGAGTGGAGGTGGGGAAGTCGGTGTATGGTATAAGCATGAAGGAGATATGCTCTGCTTATGGTGGAATACTCTATTGAAATGATAGGCTAGTGTAGTCTAAATTATTTGCTGTCTAATATTGCTTATTTCCCTCATTTTTATGTTTTTCTTGAGCAAATAAGTATAGTTTCTTTGGTTATCTTTTCAAGATGCATATAATCTCTGACTTTCTGATGTTTTTTGCTATCTTTAGCTGAGCTATCTTGGGTAGCCTGTCTTTTCAGTAGAGCGCAGATCACAAAAGAAGGTAATACCTTGCCCAGCTCTTAAGAGAATACTGAATTTGGTTAGATACAGTGTCTGTTTTGTAGCAATATCTTTCCTCATTTTCTGTACCTTATTGTTAGCACAGTTTAAGAGCTCAGTCCAGCATTATTCCAACGTCATTTTCGAAGTCCTGCTGTGATTCTGATTCTTTTGTATTTGTCTCTGGTTTTGAGCTGAATATGAAATTTAGTGGTTTAGCTTTTGAATGGGAAATTTAATTTACAACTTGTCAGTTCGTTTACAAAACGGATACCACTGTGAAGGATTCTCCTAAATATATATGCAGCCTCCTTTCTTTTGTTCTCTGTTCATTTCTTTGTTCCCGTGAAGCATGGAAATCAACAAAAATCACATTGAAAGTCATAGCTGTCACTGCCGACCATATCCTCCGGGCCTTCCAGGCAGCACAGGCTGTGCGAGACAGCAGATGGTGGCTGCACATGCAGGGTACCCATCCAGGAATCGATGCTTGCCTTCTCGCAGCATCCCTGCCCTTCGTCTGCCCACAAAACGCCAGCTGATTGACAAAACTTGAGTAACCGCATATAGAAATGTTAGGATCTTTTCTTTTAATAGAAGCCATCTCAAAAATTTGATCATATGACTTCCCATGCGTATTTCCAGGTACACCACTTGTGGTCTCTATTTTATGGAGAGCAGGCGTTATGTGTAACGTCCAAAATGTTTGTGGTGAATCAGCTATCGTAGGCTTTGAAATGTGTGTTGAACTTTCAAGGTACTTAACACATTTTAATCGTGGGTGAAATGAATAGTCCAAAGTGACAGACAGTCTGCTAGGCAGCGGGTTATAGCACGAGTTAGAACCGTTAAGTCCGTTTGGATTGGTCTCAAACTGTAATAATAACAGTATATAAAACAGGAAAGTTTTGCATACTTGAAAGTCATTCAAAATCCTGAGTCCCAAATGAGGTGATGCTGTGAATCCTTAGCTTTGACAGCTGAGACTTACTTTGGGAATTCTACATAAGAGAAGCTAAGCTTTTGTTATTTTATTAAATTGCAACTTTTCCCCCCCTGCATTTTTTTAATGGAGTGTGGTCTAAGTCTGAATAAACCTATTCCGTGTCTTAAAGTGAAGTCTGTTCAGTAGTTCTGTGGGCTAGGTAATCAAGATGTGTGTGAACCGTTGCTGCTATAGGAAACCAGACTGAAATACAATGGCGTTTGCACACACTCAAGGGAATCTGAGTGGGTGGACACACAGAGGAACCCGGAGCTGGAACATGCTTCATCCTGGCCTGAAAAGTGCCTCTGGTGCTTGTAACACCATGTTTTCTGTTTGGAAAAGGAGATCGTCTTGCAAGGTGGCTGAATTGACATGTGCTGTTAGATCCCCGAGTTCTCACACCCCCCGAGTCCTTTTGTTTCAGTATCAAATGCTGAATATATCCTCATTAAGCATTATACTTTATTCACTGTAATCTAGCCCACTACATGAATTAGGATGTCTTTTTGAATTTTTCTAGGCAGTGAGGAACCAGAGATTCAAGTCACCTTTTTTAATAGCTGTTTTTATAACACTGGAAATAATGATGACAGTGTTTATAGCCAGGATAAAATGTTTAAACAAAAAAAAGTGCATCCATCTGGTCTTTTTATTCTTTTGAAGTTTAATTGATAAAATGGGTGCCTCTGTGGTTGTGAAAGTTGACCGTGTGAATTGTATTGCTGATTTCTGTTAAATACTCTAAAACAATGGGTTTATACTCTTATAATGATGTTTTTAGGTTTCATTGCAGCTCTACAATTTGTATCATGGTTGACTGAATTTCTGTAGTTCTTATTAACAGATGGGAATGAGGAATTTTTAAGCATGGCATGATAGCATAAAGGTTATAATACATTTATCACTTTATACTTCCCCTGGAGTCCATGGATATTTTGCTCTACTAGTTTTATTGGACAAACAAACCTGTTAACAAGCATAAATGTTCTGAGAAAAAAATTAATAATGACCAATTTTTGTATGGAGAATTGTTCTTTGGAATTTAAAGCTTGTAGAAGGGAAATACAATTTATCTTACTTCTGTGATTTTTGTGTATTTTTAGCACGTGATTGCACAGTTCCTTAATGTTTTTTAAATACAGGTAACGAATTTGGGCATCCAGAATGGCTTGACTTCCCCAGAAAAGGGAATAATGAAAGCTACCACTATGCCAGAAGACAGTTTAATCTTACTGAGGATCATCTTCTTCGCTATAGATTCTTAAACACATTTGACAGAGACATGAATAAATTGGAGGAAAGATTTGGCTGGCTTGCATCTCCCCCGGTAAGCTGTATATACTAGATGATAAGTTTTTAGTCACCAGTTGGTTACGTGTTCAGAATAACAACAATACCAAATTTGCATGCAGAAATTTTAAGCAGCACTTTATTATGCACTGCATAATGCCCCACCATATATTTCAGGTTGTCAAAACATGTCACTGAAATATCTTCCACGGATAATAGAAATCTGAGACAGTCTCCTTTTAGCTTCATAGCAAGCTCTTTTCCTATTATTTTTGCTATTTTTATTTAGTAACTGCAGACTGGATAAAGCAGGTTATAAAATTGTCTATAATCCAATCCAAGTATTGCTTTGGGAAACTGTAAATTGTTCTGACGATTTACTTTATATAAATAATTACTCTGTTACCGAGAAAACACTTTTGACAGAGTATAGTGTAAGTTAGAGTCTCCCAGTCTTCAACCTGTCGCTTATGTGTTTACCTTTTTTACCTAAATATTGCACTTTAGTTTTTATCAAAGCAACTCTATTATTGTAATTTCTTAGTGTCTAATTATCTCATACTAGTCATAATACACTTTAAAGATTTTTTTTTTTTTAATGGATGTCGAGTTATTTATTAATGGCTTTCACAAATAGAACAAAGGTGGTAATGTGCGGAAGTTTAATGTGGCTTATCAAAGCTATTTCTCACATAAATTTTAAAAAACATAAAACCTCTCCAGTGCTTCATTTTCCAAATTACTAACAGTAGATGTGATGCTGATCCCGATAGCAAGTAGATTGAGGACATGAGTTGATAAAAGGAGTCTATTTTTAGCTAAAGGACAGTGTGATAAAAAGACTGTGTTACCAATCGCTGAGCAAGAATTTTTCTAGTGTTCTATACCTAACATGCTTCTACCTTTTTCATTTTACATTGCCTTATAAAAAGTAAGCAGTTTAGTAATCAAAAATATTATATGACATTACATAGGTAAACAATTTCAGTTTGCATGTCAATGACCATATCTGTGTTGCTTGAATCTTTGACTGTTTTACCTGAAATGAGGTATAGAAGCTGTGAGTTTTTTCTTGTTAACTCAGTTAGAAATCAAATATTTATAGTAATGGATTTTCATCTTTTTCTTTCCTAGGCCTTTGTGAGTGAAAAGCATGAATCCAATAAGGTCATAGCATTTGAGAGAGCAGGTCTCATTTTTATTTTCAACTTCCATCCGTATCAAAGTTACGTGGACTACAGAGTGGGTATTGAAACTCCAGGAAAATATCCTTTTCTTGACTGTTTTGCTTGTACAGAAAAGCTTTAGAAGTTGAAAACTACTTTTATTTCTGTTTTCTAATATGAATGCAAATTGTAGTTAAAAGGTAAGAAACTATTTCCTTGTCATCAGTATAATCTTTCTTTAATTCTTAGTGTACAGCCAAAAAACAATTTAGAAATTTGCCTTCTTCAAATGAGATTGTTTTGTAGAAACCAAAAATGAAAATTTCAGTTTAAAGACTACAAGTCAAAGTTTACTTGTGATGCTTTGTTTTTTGGAATTATGTTGAGACATGAAAAAGCAAGTAACTCCTACTTCTTAAATAAACTACAGAAAGGAACCACAGTAAGAGGAGGCTGTGGACATAGTCACACAGGAAAATGCATTAGCTTAAACCTTCATAGAACCTGCCCCGACCCACGTGCAGGACCTTGCACTTTGCCTTGTTGAACTCCATGAGGTTCACATAGGCCCACCTCTCCAGCCTGTCCAGGTCCCTCTGAATGGCATCCCTTCCCTCCAGCGTGTCAGTCACACCACACAGCTTGATGTCGTCCGCAAACTCGCTGAGGGTGCACTAAGTCCCACTGTCCTTGTCGCCGACAAAGATGTTAAACAGTGCCGGTCCCAGTACCCACCCCTGAGAAATGCCACTCATCACAGGTCTCCACTTGGACGTCGAGCCATTGACTGCAACTTTTAGAGTGCGACCATCCATCCAATTCCTTATCCATCGAGTGGTCCATCCATCACATCTATACCTCTCCAATTTAGAGACAAGGGTGTTGTGCAAGACAGTATCAAATTGCTTGCTCAAGTCCAGGTAGATGACATCAGTTGCTCTTCCCTTATCCACCAATGTGGTAACCCCGTTGTAGAAGGCCACCAGATTTGTCAGGCATGATTTGCCCTTAGTGAATCTGTGTTGGCTGTCACCAATCACTTCCTTATTTTCCATATGCCTTAGCATAATTTCCAGGAGGATCTGCTCCATGATCTTGCCCAGGCATAGAGGTGAGACTGACTGGCCTATAGTTCCCCAGGTCTTCCTTTTTTCCCTTTTTTAAAAATAGTGGTTATATTTCCCCTTTTCCAGTTACTGGTTACTTCACTGGACTACCACGACTTCTCAGATACGATGGATGCTGGCTTAGCAATTTCATCCACAGGTTCCCTTGGGACCCGTGGATGCACCTCATCAGGTCCTGTGGACTTGTGCACCTTCAGCTTCCTTAGGCAGTCTCGAACCTGGTCTTCGCCTACAGTGGTCATTTCTTCATTCTCCTAGTCCCTGCCTTTGCCTTCTGCGATTTGGGTGGTGTGGCTGGAGCATCTGATAGTGAAGACTGAGGCAAAAAGTTGTTGCATACCTCAGCCTTTTCTACGTTCTGGGTAACCAGGTCTCCCGTTTCCTTCCAGAGAAGGCCCATGTTTTCCCTAGGCTTCCTTTTGTCACCAATGCACCTGTAGAAGCTTTTCTTGTTTCCCTGGATGTTCCTGGCCAGATTCAATTCTATCAGGGCTCTTGCTTTCCTAACCTGATCCCTGGCTGCTCAGACAACTTCTCTGTATTCCTCCCAGGCTACCACCCTCTGTAGGCTTCCTTTTCGTGCTTCAGGTTGTCAAGGAGCTCCTTGTTCATTCAAGCAGGCCTCCTGGCATTTTTGCCCAACTTCCTCATTGTTGGGATGCATCACTCCTGAGCTTGGAGAAGGTGATCCTTGAATATTGACCAGCTTTCTTGGGCCCCTCTTCCCTCCAGGGCTTTATCCATGGCACTCTACCAAGCAGATCCCTGAAGAGCCCAAAGTCGGCTCTCCTGAAGTCCAGGGTAGTGAACTTTGTGTGCCTTCCTTGCTGCCCTACGGATTCTGAACTCCACCATTTCATGGTCAATGCAGCCAAGGCTGCCCTGGAGCTTGACATTGCCCGCCAGCCCCTCCTTGCTATGAGAGCAAGGTCCAGCACAGCACCTTTCCTTGTGGCCTCCTCTATCCCTTGGAGAAGGAAGTTATCATCAACACATTCCAGGAATCTCCTGGATTGCTTATCACAGAATCACAGAATCACAGAATGGTAGGGGTTGGAAGGGACCTCTGTGGGTCATCTAGTCCAACCCTCCTGCTGAAGCAGGGTCACCTACAGTAGGTTGTAGAGGACCTTGTCCAGGAGGGTCTTGAATATCTCCAGAGAAGGAGACTCCACAACCTCCCTGGGCAGCCTGTTCCAGTGCTCCGTCACCCTCAGAGTGAAGAAATTCTTCCTCATGTTCAGACGGAACTTCCTATGCTTCAGTTTGTGCCTGTTGCCCCTTGTCCTGTCACTGGGCACCACTGAAAAGAGCTTGGCCCCATCCTCCTGACACCCACCCTTCAGATATTTGTAAGCATTTATAAGGTCTCCTCTCAGCCTTCTCTTCTTCAGGCTGAACAAGCCCAGCTCCCTCAGCCT
>Ga0065711_1009779_pt1 | contig 16521 bp, 12 predicted proteins | sample Hoacrofraction12_FD_59098 | JGI IMG/M metagenome (GOLD analysis project Ga0065711, IMG submission 59098) | Hoatzin crop microbial communities from Cojedes, Venezuela - Epithelial fraction 12 v2 (version 2) | ecosystem: Host-associated > Birds > Digestive system > Esophagus > Crop | place... | reverse complement strand
TTTGCTCTTTATCTTTTAATACAGTACATTGTACTCAGTGCAATGAACTGTTTTAAAATTAGTTTGCTATAAAACTCTTTCCAGGGGTGCCCAGTGACAGGACAAGGGGCAACGGGCACAAACTGAAGCTTAGCAAGTTCTGTCTGAACATGAGGAAGAACTTCTTCACTCTGAGGGTGACGGAGCACTGGAACAGGCTGCCCAGGGAGGTTGTGGAGTCTCCTTCTCTGGAGATATTCAAGGCCCACCTGGACAAGGTCCTGTGCAGCTTGCTCTGGGTGACCCTGCTTCGGCAGGGGGGTTGGACTAGATGACCCACAGAGGTCCCTTCCAACCCCTACCATTCTGTGATTCTGTGATCAAATAAATTGAATCTTCTATATTACCTTATACACTGCACGACACTGTGCAGCCAAAATTCAGCTGTCTGAATGAATTTTTCACTTAAAGTCTTTCAGCTCAGGTGACTGGGAACACAATTATGCATTCCCCATATCTTTGCTGTACTAAGCATTCATCTTTTATGCTGCTGTCAGCGCTATTGCACTTTTACCGCTTTCCTATTTCTTTTGTATGCAAATCTCCAGAATAATGAACGAGAAGCTATCACATCGTTTGAAAAAATCTCCACCAGATGTGAATTGTGTTTATCCTGACTAGGCATTCTTTATCAAGACTTGGAAGGTGGCAGGTACTGCCTTAAAAGTTTTGACTAAAAACTCAGATTGCTTTCAAATAGATGTAATTTCGTAAGTGTTGTTCTACGCCTGACGTTGCAGAGGGTATCAGACAAACCTATCCTATACAACGCAACACCTTGAGTGAAGAGATATTTTTCTTGAAACTACCAATTGTCAGTCCAGTATTATATCTTGGTTATAAATGTCTGTGCTTGTCCATCTAGACTGGCCTGGTAATACGAACCTTGACTTGCACACAGAAAATTCCTCCCTGCCCGCAAGCAGATAATGTCCCATTTTCATCTTCATGAATTTTTTAATTTGGTGATCCACCTCTACAGTTAAAGCATTTTTTGGCTCGCCTCTTCCCAGCCTGCTTCTGCACATGAACAGGTGAGACGCTATCGTTCTGGGGAACTGAACTGAGTAAATACACAGTATTACCTTGAATGGGTTCGGCAAGCTGTAGAGATCCTTCTTGTTCCACTTCTGCTGATATATCACAGTTTATTTAAATACCTATGTATTTCAATACTGCCATGGCTCACGCTGAAATCAATCTCATGTTAACGTAACACCTTCCCTCACCCCAGATTATAATGGCAACCCATGCAACCCATGTACTCCTCCTTAGCTACTCCTGATTGTACTCATTCCCAAAGTGTTTACAAGTGGATTTACAAAGCATGCATGGGAATTGCTAACCCGCCACTGAAATGCAAAAACCTCTCAGGTGAAACAAAGCCATTACTTAGGAGTGCCCAACTCACTTGATTTATCAAATCTAATTATTTGAGATACTAGCTGATGCCTCACAAGGTAATTCATAGTTATTTCAGAGGTATAATTAAAACTAACTCTGAGCTGAGTTAGAATATTAAGGCCAAGCCCTGCCCTTGTCTGTATGCTTTCTAGACAAGCAAACAGGCATGTTTAAACGCACGCAGTACACTGAATCTATTTAATGTATTTTTGGGAGGCTGGACTGGTGAATCCACTCATAGTTTGCTTATCCCAAAGAAAATTAGATACTATTAGAAAAAATAAGACAGAATGTTCAGCTTATTTATTTAACGCTAAAAGAGGTCATTCCTAGGAAGGTTTCCATAGCAACCACCACTGTGAAAAGATTGAGGAGAAAGGTGTTGGTTGGGCTTCCTCTGTAATGATCTGGAATTAGCCACCCTCCCCTCCCCAGCAGGAGACTGCTCAGCCCCTCTTCGCTTCATCACCGATGCATCGGACGAGAGCCTGCCTGGAACCGCACCTAAAAGGAGAGCGGCTACCTCATGAGCGTGTAACAATATGAATTCACCAACATTAATTTTTTATTGCTGTGGAGAAGGCTTGCTCTCACAGTACAGAATGATCAACCACCAAATACTAGACTGAGAATCCATAGCTGCTCTAAGCAGAATGGAAGAGATTAGAGTAGTGCTTAATATTTCCCAGCTGGACTGGGGTATTATATGCATTAGCTCTTTTCGTTCGATTCTACTAAAGCCCATGTAGCATAATATTATTTCTGATTTGTTGTATCTAAGCTTGAAGTCAGTCCCTGATAATAAAAGGACAACTCACTAATCCTCTGCATCTCAACGTTGCTATCACTTGACAATTTTATATTCATACTTTATTGATTCCTGTGAAAGAAATATTCTCTGCTGATTTTTAAATTACATACATACAAGAAATGGTTCAGCCTTATCTCTGCCTTTGGCTGGATACAACAAAGCTATAAAGATTTTTCTTTTTTTTTAAAGGATGATAGTACAAAGAGCGTGCTGACAATGTGATTTAGATCTGCTTAAAACCAGAGAGTAAATCCGGTTCATGAGAAAGTTGAAATAATAAGTTCATCTTATCTACCAGCATAAAGAGGGAGTGGGAGAACAATCACATTACTGGAAGGATGCACTTTAGAAAATGACACAGCATCTTATTTAAGATTTTATTCTTTCTGAAAGACATACTCCTGTTTTCTTCTGTCATCAACGCAAAAGCTTTAAAAAAAATCAAGCTTCTATATTAAATATGTCTGTGTGAAAGACAAATGAAACAAAAAGCAGGAGAAGCTATCTATGAAGTACTAACTTCCTCTATTACACCACGCCAGTCATCAGAAGGAGCAGCACTGAAACCGCTTGACCAGTGACAGAGAATCCAGCCTCATGAAACACAGTGTTTATCCAGAGAAAAAAGCCTGGTCCTACAAAGCGTCCTGTCGGTGGCTGGTATCTTTCTTAGTATCTCCGTATCTCCTGGAGGTTAAGTTTCTAACCACTCCTCAGTACCACAGCAGTCAGTTTCCCAATAGGCTTATCAGTGAAGTATTCAGAATTTCAAAAGCCCCAAGCACCCCAGCTGCTTTCCGTCAGAGAGCTGGAAAATATTGCACAAATCTGCTCCAACATAACTTTAAACGTCAGCTAATAGCTCCTCATCCATCTTCCTCTTGAATCCCTTTTCATCTGTTCTTTTGCCAGAAACAAGGCCAACATCCTCCGGACACATAAGCACTCCCAGTACTGTTCAAGGTTTCAGCCCTGTCAACCTTCCTCTGTAATTATATTATAAATCTCTTCTTTTACCATTATGCAGAGATCAAGCGCTCCAAGGAACAACCCTCTTACTATATGTCACACATTAATAGCTGGATCCTGTTCTAATTGCTGTGATGGTAATCCAATGTATAATTCATACAGCGAAGAAACTAGAGAGTCTGGCCAAGGCAGCGGTACCAGTTCCCTTGCTGATTCACAACTACCTCCAGAGCGGTTCTTTCATTTGTGCTCATCAAGAGTCAGGGAAGTTCAGAGCCAAATCAATAAAAACCATGTCCTCCCTCTATAGCTGGGGCAGAAATAGTCACATCAATACAGATAATCAATTCATTTTTCTGCAGTTGCATACGATTAGCATCGAGAAGACTAGACACATTTGACTTTCAAAATAAGCTTTAAAAAGGCCCAAAGATTCACCTATAAATCTCATATTTATGAAGAAGATTAGCATGTCTCAACTCAGAGCAAAGTTTTTGAAAGTACTAGAAAATATCCGTTTTTAGAGATCCTTTTCTTGTAAACCTCAGGCCTCTTCACCTTTGTTATTTTGACATATTTTTATTACTGCAACCATATAAAGTGTGAAGTTCTTTCTATACAAGCATTGTTTACTGAAAGCAACAGCAGTCAATAGCTTCCCACTTTTTAGCCACTCAACTCAAACTTTTTTCCCAGTCAAACAAAATTGAAAATAGCGTTCCTGGAAGATAAATCACTTTATATGACCTGCTCCGAACATGAGACACCATGAGTGAGCAAAGTCCATCTCCTCGCAGAGGTGGCGGCAGAGAAGCGTGCACGCTGCCGGCAGATGGAGCCTTCCAGTTCATCAGTCATCATTCGCTAATGAGCTGAACGGCTGCAAATTCTGAGGTATGAACTTTCAGGTGAGTTATGAAGCCCGTCCCGCCGCAAAGTCTGCTGCTTACAGCTGTATATTTCTAGAGGGTCTCTTTGCAGCATTGCTTAAGCAGGAGAGAGGAAGCCGGAAGCTTTCCAATGCAAACAGGTAAAAAATGCAACTACTCTTCATATATCAGTATCAAAAAAAGCGATGTTCTGTCTGAATTAAGCCCTCCTGCTCATCTGGCTAGAAAATGCTAAGGAGAATTTTTGGCAAGGCAAAGAAAAACAATAACAGAAGAAAAAAAAAAACATTCTTGAGTTGAAATGCCACCATTTCAGTAAGAAGTTCTTCATTTTACTCAACTATTCTTTGCAGAGAAGTAGCTACACAGTATAAACATTACATCTTGAAGAAAGATTACATGGTAATTAAAAACAATGAGTGTATTGCAACGAGGCTTAAATGACTTCAAAGCGATGTGTTTTATCTTGCAGACACCACATGCCGGCCGGGGCTGTGCAGGAAACACACTGCCACAACGGGCCTGGGCTTGCTGAACAGATACCCAGCACAACCTACCCGGGGCATCACCAGGGCAGAGACAAAGACCTCCCCACCTAGGCTTCCTCCTCATCATCTAAATTATCACAGAATTGACTGCTATGCAACATCACACTTCAATTAGCTGCAATGTTTTGTTCTTTTGGGTGGGTTTTTTCTTTCCTCCCCAGAAAAGTTCAGAAGTCCTTCACTCTTCTGCCCACCACATTCCCACCTCAGTTTGAAATTTTCAGGGATTTCTCGCACACACACACAACCACTCACCCCTTCTGCAAGCAAATTATTTTAATTAATACCTATGCAGGTGGCTATCTAGTATTTCATTCATCCTGTAGAGTGTATATTTCATGAATATTATTGGAAAAAACAAGTGTATTTGTGAAGTGGAAGATCTTCATTAGCACCGTTTACTAGAAGGGCACTATCAAGCACTAAGTCCAAAGATGCGAATGGCGTGCATTGGCAGCAGTTGCCACCAAAACCCTCTATCTCTGGAAGTTCTGATTGATGATATTTCACAGGATCTGAATGGTATATGTACATATACCATTGGCTCATAAAAGATAAAACACATAGGGATGTCATTAGAAAGTATGCTATAACTCTAATTTGAAGTGATAGCAAAATATATGATATTTAATCCAATGTACTCTACTGCACCTGGAGGGTGTGATTTTTTTTACATAATTTGAGCTATGCCGCTTTTAATGCACACTAAGCTGATGTGATTCCTTTATTACAAAGAACTCCAAAACACCATTATTGGTGTTAGAGATTCCTAACAGTGTTTGCAGAACGTCACAAGTTTCATCATACTGTACTGCAATGGGAGATATCGTTATTTAGATATATTGCAGCTCCCCGAATAACCTGGTCATATGCTTGCTAAGCAAGAAGAAGAGGCAAAGCAGACCTTGTAACAAAGAATGTGTTCTCGCATTTAACCGAATTCAGTGATAACACAAATTAGATTGAGGCAGCCAGAAGACCGCAATTAATGGAGGAAACTGCAAAGTGAGTCAGCCGGCTGTGGTGGACAGTGACTGGACAAGACAAAAATTAATTTAACGCAGGAGCTCAGAATTTTGATGGCATCAAAGGAGAGAAAACAAAAGAGACGGTCCTAACCTAAAGACAACAAGGAGCAACACAAGGACCCAAGAAACAACACAGTACAATGCTTGAGATTTGATTGGATCTCAATTGTAGATTTGCTTATTTGCAGTTGACAATTGAATTAATGTACATATTCCGCAATTGTTGATGATCAAGTCATACGTGAGGTGACTTAGTAGCGCAGTGTTTTGATGCATTTGCGTTCTGAAGCATCACAGCAAGCTGGAACAGTTCTTTGCCCTCTGCAGTGATTTATCTCGCCTGCTTCCTTAAAACCAAGCGGTGAGCAGACTGCAAGCTGGCCCGACTGATAGCTGCGACAGCCCCTGGCTGATGTGTGATGTGTAAACCCCCACACGTCGCGGTGCAATGCACCGGCTGTACAAATTCACTCTGTTCACAGCAAGCAACACACCTCAAAATATAGACAACGCTGCTTTGTATGCTGCAAGATTTCAGTTTAGCCCTACATTCAACCCTGGGCAGAGACTATAAAAAGACAAACTTCCAAGTTAGTATAGCTTGGCTGAAATAAACCCAAAGACCTAATTTTGAACATTTACAATAAAATTACACCAGAAACACCAGCAAAAGATATTCTATCATCATCCTCCACTTAAAGAAAAATAACAGAAATTATAGACTTGTAACACTCAGTACAGGAAAGCAAGAATTGCATTTTTAGCAGTGGGAAATCAAATGCATCTATTCATCACTCCTTTTACAATTTTAAAGAAACTATTTAATGGCCATGTCTTTTCTTCAGCTTTCTTTTTACTTGCTCACAGCATCTTTCACTTTGAATAAGAGCTAAGTTCAGCAACCCGTAGGCAACTATTTCCAGCAATTTCATAACAATTTTTAAAAGCGTCACAGGATGTTCATGAAGCACAGTATTCACAAAACACCTTCCTACAAGTCTCCTCTAATTTATAAATGGAATCAACAGAATTCTGATTAATTTGTATATAGTGCAGTGTTTTGTTTATCAAAGAAAGAACTCTGCTTCTAAGCTCCTCATCTCATTATTCTCAGAAAGGGCTTGTAGCTTCAATATTTAATGTCAGGGAGAAAGAGAAGGAGTTATAAAATAACCACCACTTCATTACTCATTCCATGAGTATATGAAATGAAGACATAGCGATGTACATGGTAAATTATGAACAGAACAACTGGCATTGCATTCCCTGCATTAGAATGGTTCTTGCTGTAAATGCAATTTAGTTTTCTGGCAATCACACTTCAAAAGCGGCTGGGATCAAAGATAAAACTGAATATAGCAGTGATAGCTAGTCTTCCCACTCTCCCACAGATACCGACTTGCAATACAATGCAGGACAAATATTAAAGCTTTTTACTATTTTCCTTTATATGGGAATAAAACAATAGGCCTCAAAAACCTTATATTGTTCAAAAAAGCAATAAATAAAAAAGGAAGGACAACTATGGGTTCCAGGTTAAATTTTCAGAAATATTAAAACAGCACATTGTGACATTTCCTATTTTAAATATTTTACCTTTCTGACATGCTGATGTCTTACAAGTGAATGCTGAAGGTTTCTCTGAAAGGCTACAGGTGCTGCACGGACCGTGACAGAAAAAGACAACTGCGTTCTATGCAGCCATCGAGGTGTTAATGGTGAAAACAGCAAACATTATGCTCACACGATTCTCAATGAACTGAAGTCACAGCGACTCTTCTAAGGAAACCATGTTGTTTTTTTTCTTTGGCATTTTTTGCAATTCATTATTGAATTTATTATTATGTTACTACTAGCATGCCGTGCAACAAGAGCCATAGCACTAGGGGAGCTCTAGGAAGGCCAAACTGCACCGTACTTTTATCCGCAAGTCATTTAACCACATGGGCGAGAACCTTTCCAAGTGCTGCGACTCTGAGGTCTGATGTGTATGACAGCGGGGCTGACTCAAATCACGGTTTACGCATGGAACACAGGGCCTAATTATTTTCGTGCTAAGCCTACCAAAAGTCATCCAGCCCTGTACAGATGCAACTACACAAAGTCAAATCATTCTCTACAGAAATTTTAAAATGTGGTAATACAATTGACTGTAGATAGAGTGGATTAGTTAAGCAAACTGGCTTTGATAATAACAATATTTATTAGATTGACAGGAGTAGGCTTGAAAGGTATATGGTCCAATTACGGCCCACTCAATTTATGCAGCTATAACTCTTACCCACATTCTACTTGGCAGATGCAAAATCCAAAATTCAGTGTTTTCACTGGTAATAAACATTTTACCGGATGGTCACTTAATCAAATGTATTTGCTTACTAATACAGAAACTTTGCAACTACTAGCACATTTTTATAACGTTGACGTATTTATAAATCTAAAAGCTGTTTCAGCTCTTTTTATAAAGTCAAATATAGTATAATAAATACTGCAACAGAATTTTCAGTTTTAAAGAGAGCAGATCTAACAGGTTTTGCTTGAGAACTCCCTCTATACTTAAGCATTTGCGGGTTTGAGTCCATTAGAAAAAATGGTTTTCAATCTATTGTCTTTGGAATGCAACTAAGAACATAATGATTGTCTGCAGGTTTAATTTAGATATGGAGGGCCCTGGAGTACACGAAGAGATCAACAGAATTTTTACACTGGAGAACAGTGCATCAGAGGCTATACCTCCAAATAAGAACCTGCCAGCCGTAAGCGCTTCTGCTTACTGCTGTTTTACACCGCAGTCAACTTTCATGCTAAAATTCTCAAGCGTGGGAGTGGAAATTAATTTTTAGGGGAATATTCCAGATGGACCTGTTCAGACGGACAATCTGATCCAACCAAAACTGAAGTCAACCATCACCATTAGGTTTGTCCAGCACAGCTCGTGCCAAGACACCAGAAAGCTGACAAACATAAGGCTCATCACAAAACTTACCGGACTGCCAAGACAAAGGATTTGCCATGTCCAGACACATCCAGTCATTGGTAACAGCCTCTCAGAGTTTTTTTAAAGTTATTTTCTTCTCTACGTAGCTCAGAATCATCATATACTCAAAAGATGAGAATAGAGTGGATTACCAACAAAGCTACTTTGAGGCATACCATCAGTGCATAACGTTTTTTGGGACTATTTAAATGTCAGATTGTCTGTGCAGAGTGATCAATTAAACGGAGCTAAGATCTAGACTCCACCAAAAAAGCATAACTTCATAGGATAGATATATATCAGTATATTTCTCCTAACAGGATAATATGTGTCCTTTTATCTTTGTCATGCACTCCATCTTTAGTTACTGAGAGAAAACTCAGAAAAAAGGGGGGTTTAAAAACCCCTGAAAAGCTAATTTCTATACTAGACCCGTTAAGGCTCATTATACAGACATGGATAAGTAGCATCACTTGGACTCTCTGTGTCAGGTGGAGAAGACATAGCTCAGAAAAACCAGGAATAAACCAACCACCCAACTACAACAACAAACAAAAGGCACTAACGCACTTTGTAATGGCATCAGCAAATTTCAAGTCATGGTTTGAAAGAATGAAACCCGCATTAAACAGAATTTGTACACTTGTCCACTGCAGTAGAGTCTCAGGTCAACATCTAACATGCTCTACAGCGATCTGGGAAGGAAATCTAATTTTCCATTTTAGTCTGCATATCAATACCCTCTTCCTGTGGTAAGACTACTTCTCTTATCCCCATGCCACATGGCAAATCAAATTCACAACTGAAAGTCACAACTGACTGACTGTAGGCAGACTTTAAAATACGAAATTCCTATTTTCCTGTACAGGCCTCTGCATTATCTCTGTTAAAATATTCATTAATTTTAGACAATATTAATTATTAATTTAGCTCCAAATGTGTTCCTTTTCCGGCAACAGTATAGCTTCAGTTTAAAGTGTGTTCAGTAAATGTTTTATTGATCAAATACCAGTTCTCTTTAGGAACATCCTCAGTAATATGACAGGAACAAAACTTCAGAAAATCTTTCGGGATGCAAAAATGTGAAGTCACTTCTTTTAACTAATCTACTTTCTTTTCTGCATGATGTCTGAAGTAAGAATACAGAAAGAATTCACGGGTGCATTCAGCCAAGAAAATTGTTCTCCTCAACATCTGAATTTAAAGCCAAATCATAATATTTAAGACAGACTCTTTGATTGTCTTTGGTTTACCTTTAAAATTGTATATGAAAAAAGATAATGTGCATGCTTTAATATTCTGTTTTGTGTCATCATTCTCTCTCATGGAAGCACAGAAGCAGTATCAACCTCCAGGAACTCAACTGGCAACCAGCGTTCCTTTCATCTTTACGTTTCTCTGTCTGCTCTCTCCTCATATCCTTTGTATGCCAGTATACATTTGTACTCTTTTCTTTTTTTTCTTAATAAATCAGATAAACAGAATACTCTGGAGGACACATGAATTGCTTTTGTGGTGGGTGTCAACATTTACTCTACTATCATTAAATGATACAGTTTACCATGTTATGTACAAAGATTATTTCCAATAAAAATATTTAATCTTAAGAAAGTCCTAAGACATAGAAAGAACAGGCAATTTAATTTCTTGGGAAGACATTCCAGGAACCTTCCCCTCAGCAAGTTTTTCTTGATATTCAGCCTACATTTTTCCACTATGGTTAGTAATTAGTATGAGTAATTTTTTTTACTGTATTGTTATATTGTTATGCTAATATTATTTTGATGCTTATATTCTTCTACTACTTGTAGAACGTTATGATTTCCTAACATCACTATCACTATTATTATTTATACCAAGGTAGAATTTAAGAGGTTTCTGGTATGGATCAAAAATATTTTTGTAAGAGTTTTACAAAAATATAACTCAAAATATCATCACTTACAATCTGAACCTGTGCAATAAATACATCGGTTTAGTCATTCATTCTAACTGAAACCCCACTATTCCCCTATAACTGCTATTTCCCTCTGACTGCCTTTCCATTTGCCAGTATAGCATGACGGTCAGATGCAACATAGCAGTTAGAAAGCTCTTCAGGTTTCTAGATGCAGGATCGTATGCATGCGGGACTGTTGTCGTCTTCTCCAGAGCAGACACAAACCAAATTAGAATGCCCATTTTTGTAGTGTAAACTCATGCTTATAAAGTGTGCACCTACACGACTGAGTTCACTGCCGTGCAGTTAAATGTAATTTTTCTATTGATATATTAATCTGTATTTTTGAAAGCAGTCTCTCAATTTGTTATGCCAATATTTCAAAGTGCACTATTTTTTCCTGATGATGATGAATGATAGTCAAACATCTCTCACTATCAATTTTATTCCAATGATACGTCTGTGGTCATATAAAGCAATTATTCTAGTTTCCTCAGAGCTGTGTCCAACACTCTTTTCTCTTTACAGCATACTGAGTGTTAAATGCTGTATTTACCAAATGCTAATATGGAAATTAGAGAGGGAATACCAATATTAAAGTCTGATGATTCTGTGCAGGAAGCTAAATCATTAGGCCTTAAGATCTAACGGCCTTAGGAACATAAAACAGCTTATTTATGGATTAAATATGCAATGTATTTACATTTTTCCAGTTCATGAGTTTTTCAATGATTTCTTCTCCTGCATTTTGTCTGCCTTACAGTCTGTACAAAACAGACATGCTTTTGGCTTTTTGGTAAATATGAAACAGTAAGTACAATAGAACGTAAAAAACCCACATATTTTGGTTGTATAGAAAAATCTGAACTTGACAAATTGGTTAAAAAATTGATTTTTATCAAAAGCCCTATTTTTTTTTGAAACTAAATCTAGAAAGCTGAAGTGATATTACGCTGAGCTATCGTTTCTTCACACGAACATTTCAAAAGTCTCAAAATGCAGTGCAGCAGGATGGCCTGCTTTGTTGTCATTATCTGTGACGTTATTTAGATCAGCAAACTACAACTTATTTTTCAGTATTCTTTCTAAAAGTTGGCTTTTATTATGTAGTGCTTTGATGGCTGATGCAGGACCAAAGGCTTACAAAGTATCCCACTATTTATTTCAATGATGAGCTATTAACGAGCTTACAGTAACTGTAAAGGCAAATCTGAAGGCAACAATTGTACAACCACAGAATGCAACATGGTGATGCTTAAAATGACATCTGTTACTCATGTACAACAGACAAGAAATTCACCTGGATTCCAGTCAGCTATATTTACTGAAGTTTTTTTTTTAAATTCAGTGCTGCTTTTCTAGATCACAGTTAGTAATTTAGAAAAATAGTATTCTTACACACAACAAAATTATCCATCACCTTTAAACCATGTCACAATTAAGAGGGGTGGTATTCAAGAAAATTTTATAGGTTAATCTAAGGACTTGAGTGCGACGAAGCTCTGTTTTTCTTCCTCGGGCTTAAAACATTGTCCTAGTTTACCATATCTTATTTCATTAATGTATCGTCACTGGAAAAGAAAGCATTAAGTACAAAAATACATGGCTTATCAAAAGTTAAAACGGAATGGCACTTAATGGAAGAGCTAATACCTTCCCCTAATGCACTTAAATCAGCTACAATTGCACTCGCAGTTTCAGGGAGGTTGTACTACAAAAGATTTATCATGATGATCTGATCATGTCACCACAGATTTTCTGTGGACTCCATCTTACGGATGTTCGAGGGGATAGCCTGCAGGAGAAATGGACAATTGCAACAGCCATTTTACAGGTGTTCCTTTTAGCCCACTATTCCAGCAGCTCAAACCTTTCTAAAATCTCAGCTTTCTAGATGCAATTTCAATAAACCGGATGCAGCGAACAAATAGATCTAGTATCTGACATCTGACTAGAAGCAGAGTTAAAAATAAAAAAACCTGAAGAATGTAAGAAAAAGCTGTTCCCTCTCATGTTTGTTTTTAAAAGGATGTCCTGGTTTCGGCTGGGATAGAGTTAATTTTCCTTCCAGTAGCTGCTGTGTTTTGGATTTAGTACAAGAATAATGTTGGTAACACTGATGTTTTTAGTTGTTGCTAAGAAATCAAGGACTTTTTCCGGTCTCCCATGTTCAGCTAATGAGCAGGTGTGCAGGAGCTGGGAGGGAGCATAGCCAGGCAGATACCCAAGCCGGCCAATGGAAATATTCCATACCATAGACATCATGCTCAGTTTATAAACAGGGGTTGGCCTGTTAATAAAGGGGGCAGGAATTATCTTTGTTCTTGTTTTCTGTGAATTTTCTTTTTCTGGGGAGGCCAAACTTTTCTGGGAGTTTGGCCTTTTTTGGGAGTTCTGCGAAATTCACAAAATCCCAAGTTGCGGGTTCTGTGATTGCCGCTCGGGGACTGGCTGCGAATCGGTCATCAGGCAATGAGAAAATTGTGTTGTGTACAGTTTCTTTTGCATATTCTTTAGTAGTAGCAGTAATATTTCCTTTGTTGTCTTACTAAACTGTCTTTATGTCAACCGACGAGTTTTAAGTTTTGTTCATTTCTCTTCCACATCCCACTGGGGAGGAAGGGCAGGGGAGAGCGAGCGGCTGTCTGGTGCTTAGTTGCCGGCTGCCTGGTTAAACCACAACAAAGGAGAAGACAATCATCCCAGCCCTTTAAGAAGTCTAGGGAGCTTAATATGAAAGATGGTATAATATAAAACTATTTTGGAAGACAGTTTTGGAGAAAAGTGGCTGTTTAGTCAATACCATGACTTCGGATCTGATAACTCTGAGCAAATTTTAAATATATTATTTGCTATGTTCCTGAAGCAACAAGGTGTGTTAGCCCAACCTCTCTCACTTCCAACCAACTTTAATAATACTATTACAGCTTCTGAAGTTGGACACCTTTATAGATAACTGAAGGTGAGACAGATTCAGCAGCGAGTGCAGAGACAATCAGTGTTTTCAAAGGACATTGCATCGTATCTCAAGGAGGTAAAAAAAGAGCTTCTGGCAGCTCGTGAAAGAAATACAAATTCATCGTGGCACGGAAAGAAGCCTCTCGTGAGAGTTGTAGAGCTGCAGCTGCTCCACTATACAATCAATGAAAAAAATCAAGTCATTCACCAAGACAAAAGCAGGCAAACACCGTGCTAGTTAAGAAATGCCTACCTGGCACTTCACCACAAAATTTTATCTTTCCACAGTCAAAGAACCTCAAATTAGTGAATGTTATTAGTTTCTCTCCTGACACAAAAGACAAAATCGCAGAAGCAGAAAATGCACTCAACTCCCTTTGCACCTCCCTTGTGTCATGTTGTAATTCCCAACTGTGATTCTTCTTTGTGTAAGCAAACTGTAATTGTTTTCTTTTTCCATTTCAGTGGGAATAGAATTAGACCCAAGGCTGCCTGATTATAAATGTTGCCCATGCCTCACTTTTCTACCAACCATTTGTGATGACCTATCAGTGTGCAAGTGCCCCATTTGTGCCTGAAATATTTTCAAATCATACGAACCCCGCATACCAGCAACTGAAGACTTGCAAGTGCAGGCTTGCCAATTACATTAATTTTTACTTTGCCACAAAAGAGGTCAGATATTAGCTGAATCTTGTAATGGTTCTGCTGGCAGCTAAAGGGTGTATTTTTGTACATAAAATAGTGCTGAGCTTCTGGAAAATAAATAATTTGTTATGCAAAATACAACTACAGAATCCTTTTTTTTTTTAACTACAAGTCTGGCTCTGAAAAGCCCTGTTACTTGTTTCACTGTTGGCAATAGAGTAGAAAGTCCATTACTGGTGGTTTCCAAAATGCTGTTAACAAGACAGTGTACTTCATGCAAATAATTTTCACTTCTGCAAATATTTTTACTCTGCTAAGGGTATTCTCCCATTTGGTTTCCCTGATGGGAAAAGTCACCAGTAAGAATCAAGGAAGAAGCAATTGCTTTTCTATTGCTGATGGGATAACAAACTGGAGCCAGTCAAGTTTCCACTGAAGCATCAGAGTGCTGACAACGAACAGCACTTAACTACTGGTTCTTGTCAATCATGTGGCAACTTTTGCCTGAAAAAGCGTTTAAGGCTTCGCTTTCCCAAGCCACAGAAACGCTACAGTAGTATTTTAAAACAGTGCATGGTAGGCTTGAAATTATACACATATTCATTTTGGTACGAAATACTTAAGCGAACTGTCCATGATGAGAGAATCAAATTTCATGGATAATAGGTTCACTGATCACTATGAATTGTTGGTATTTAATTAAAACACTTTTCCTCAGTCAAGAAGGTCGTTATTTTCTAATGGAAGCTGGAACATTTCATTGCACACTCTCAGTTGACATCACATGTTTAGCACACTAATTATTTCTCTCAAATCAACTGGATTTGCACTGGAATTCTGTTGTGCATGTAAAAATTAGTAGAAAATTTCCAAACTGTTAACCTGCATGACTCAATTCTGCTATATCAATGCAGCAGGGTTAATTTTGGGGTGGGTGGGGGTGTAGGTTGAGTCTCTTGTGTTGTTTTTTCAAAGCTACACAGAGTTACCATTGAAAAAGAGCAAGAGTATTTATATTTTATCAGTTTGTGTAAGCTCAGCTAATGGCCTACCTACGCAGGCTGGAACAATACCCAAAACGATAGTTACACACGCGTGTCAGATAGCTGAACATCTCCTCTGGGACTTTGGAAGTTGCCTCAGAAACCCAGCTGCCTGGTTACACAAATTTATCATAATTGAGTGTTCAAACACCCAGGTACAGATGAATTATTGGTGGATCTGTGAGGGAAAAAAATTTGGCTTTAAATGACAGTCAAGCAACTACCTTGCTGCCAGGGCCAACACTAACCGCACGTCCGGGGAAGCGGCAGAGTCAGCAGCCCGCTCCGAGCTGCTGAGAGCCTTTCCCTCGTGCTCCTGAGCCGAGCAAGATGCTGCCGCCCCACACAAGAGTCCACAGGCAAAGGCACAGCGAGATCCCCGAGACCTGTCAGGGGACACCGGACATAGAGAGTATCTCACACCAAAGGAGGATCTGTAAAAAGCCACTGTTTGCACTTGCCCCCTGCGATCCCGATACAGGATCCTGGCAGCACTCAAAGATGCTGGACCTGAATCCGCGAAACTGCCCTCCATGTTCAGTACATGAACAAATGATGTGTTGAATCACAGCATATATATGTGACACATCATAACATGAGACTCTCCTCCAAGCATCCACATCATCACTCTGCTGTAGTTCTCATACATTCAGCACGGACAGTATGCGGCAAAGAGAAAGTGGAAATGTTAAGAAACCCAAATGGACAGTTCCTTAAAAAACTCACCTTTCCCAGGAAGTCTGTGCCTAGCATCCGAGGTTGTCTCCAGATAGGCACCATGTGTTAAACAGCACCTGTTGCCCAGATTCTTCCAGTAAGTTTCAAACAAATACACAGCTAACATAAAACATTAGCACCTACACCAACCACACAGAAAACTACTCAGAATAGCAATGTCATTATTAAACATTTATGTGTCTCTGGAACATCTATGCTTATTTGACTTATCAGAAGGCAGTGCTAAAGGCCAAAAAACTGAGAATGGGATAAAAATCTTTGGTTTAACCACAAAAAATCACAGAGAAAGCAAGTTAGTATGATTGGCCTTTAAAAAAAAAAAAAGCACTTTTTTTGTCTAACGGCAGCAAATCAGAAATTTCAAACGCTGTGTACTATTAGAATCTATAGTATACGTATATCTATATATATATACATACCATAAGAAGTGGCAGATACTAGGCCAGGTTGTACAGTATTAACCCTGACCCTGCTTTCCAGAAAGTACCCACTATAAAACCATCCAGATTTTTAGTTTGCCTGTCCAGCT
>Ga0065711_1010210_pt1 | contig 16522 bp, 8 predicted proteins | sample Hoacrofraction12_FD_59098 | JGI IMG/M metagenome (GOLD analysis project Ga0065711, IMG submission 59098) | Hoatzin crop microbial communities from Cojedes, Venezuela - Epithelial fraction 12 v2 (version 2) | ecosystem: Host-associated > Birds > Digestive system > Esophagus > Crop | place... | reverse complement strand
AGGTCAACAACAATAACGTGGCTGCCGTACTGAATTACGGTTCCCGTTTCTTCCAGATTGCAAGATGCACCGAAAAGGGTGCGGACCTCGTCACGGAAGACGGCGAATATCTGGTGGAAAGATACATTCCGGACGGACCTGTAACCCGTATCCCTTCCGCTGCCCAGGAAGCGATTATTTCCCGGGCAACGAAGTCCCAGAGCGTGTCTCTGTGGCTGGTGGGTGCTGCGGTGCAGGAGATTGAAATCCTGGATGCAACGGGCCACGAAGTGAAGCTGATCGGTATTGATCCGCTGAACGATAAGCATACGATCACCATGAGCGATATGTATGCACTGTACAACTATGAGCTGACGATGCTGGACGGCATCGGTACGCAGGATGATATCGATATGCTGGGCAACAGACGTATCCGTACTGTGGGTGAGCTGATCCAGAACCAGTTCCGGATCGGTCTTTCCAGAATGGAGCGTGTTGTCAAGGAGAGAATGTCGATTTCCGAAATTGCGAACCTGACACCGAAACAGCTGACGAATATCAGGCCTCTGACTGCTGCGATCAAGGAGTTCTTCTCCTCTTCCCAGCTGTCCCAGTTCATGGATCAGCAGAATCCGCTGGCTGAGCTGTCCAACAAGAGACGTATTTCCGCTCTTGGACCGGGGGGTCTGACGCGTGAGCGTGCGGGTTTCGAAGTGCGTGATATTCACAACTCCCACTATGGAAGAATCTGTCCGATCGAGACGCCTGAAGGACCGAACATCGGTCTGATCTCGTATCTGACAACCTATGCGAAGGTCAATGAGTACGGCTTCATCGAAACACCTTACAGAAAGGTTGTGGACGGTGTGGTAACGGATGAGATCCATTACATGCCTGCGGATGAAGAGAACGATCATGTCATTGCCCAGGCGAATGAGATTGTCGGCGGCAAGCTGAAGGAAGGCAAGGTCGTCGCAAGAATTGCGGGTGAAACCGTTATGGCTGACCGCGACCAGATCGACTACGCCGACGTGTCCCCGAGACAGATTGTCTCCGTGGCGACTGCCTGCGTGCCGTTCCTGGAAAACGATGACTGTACGCGAGCCCTCATGGGTGCGAACATGCAGCGTCAGGCGGTTCCGCTTCTGAATCCTCATTCTCCGTTTGTCGGCACCGGCATGGAGCACTACATTGCGAAGGACTCCGGTGCGGCGTGCGTCGCCACAGCACCCGGCGTTGTCACATACGTGGATGCCACAAAGGTGGTTGTACAGGAGGATGACGGTCGTGAGCACACATATGAGCTGACGAAGTTCCGCCGTTCCAACGCTTCCACATGCCTCAACCAGAAGCCGATTGTCTTCGACGGTGAGAGAGTGGAGAGAGGCGATATTCTGGCTGACGGTCCCGCCATGCAGAATGGTGAGCTGGCTCTTGGCCAGAACGTAACGATTGCCTTCATGACATGGCATGGTTACAACTACGAGGATGCGATTATCATGTCCGAGCGCATGGTTGCCGAGGACGTTTACACATCCGTTCATATTGAAGAATACGACATTGAATGCCGTGATACGAAGCTTGGCCCGGAAGAGATCACCCGTGATATTCCGAACGTTTCCGAAAGTGCATGCCGCAATCTGGATTCCAGAGGCATTGTCATGGTCGGTGCGGAAGTCAAGGAAGGCGATATTCTGGTAGGTAAGGTAACGCCGAAGGGCCAGTCTGAAATTTCTCCGGAAGAGAAGCTGCTCTTAGCAATCTTCGGCGAGAAGTCCAGGGAAGTCAGAGACAACTCTCTGAAGGTTCCCCATGGCGGTGCAGGTATCGTGCATTCCGTGCGTGTATTCAAGAGAAAGGACAACCATGAGATGGCACCGGGTGTCAACGAGGTTGTCAAGGTATATGTCGTCCAGAAGAGAAAGATCTCCGAGGGTGACAAGATGGCCGGCCGTCACGGCAACAAGGGTGTCATTTCCAGAATCAATCCTGTGGAAGACATGCCTTACATGGCTGACGGTACGCCCATCGATATTATGCTGAACCCCTTCGGCGTGCCTTCCCGTATGAACATCGGACAGGTGCTGGAGGTTCATCTGGGATTTGCGGCTAAGAAGCTGGGCGTGAAGTTTGCGACTCCTGTCTTCGACGGTGTCTCCAATGAAGACCTGAAGAACATCATGGAGGAAGCAGGAACGTCTGCGGACGGCAAGTATGTGCTGTACGATGGTATGACAGGTGAGGCTTACGATGAGAGAATCTCCGTAGGCGTCATGTATATGATCAAGCTGGCGCACATGGTTGACGATAAGCTGCATGCCCGTGCGACAGGTCCTTATTCACTTGTTACGCAGCAGCCTTTAGGCGGTAAAGCGCAGAACGGCGGCCAGAGATTCGGTGAAATGGAAGTCTGGGCTCTTGAGGCATACGGCGCAAGCCATACGCTGCAGGAAATTCTGACAGTCAAGTCTGACGATGTCATGGGCCGTACGAAGACCTATGAGGCGATCGTCAAGGGACGTGATCTGCCGGAGCCTGGTATTCCGGAATCCTTCCGCGTGCTTGTCCATGAGCTGCAGGCTCTTGCGATTGACGTACGCATGCTGGATGACGAAGGCAATGAAATGGATCTGAAGACAATGGAGCAGGAAGAGCTGAAGGAAGAGACTTCCCTGGATCTGTCCCGTCAGAACATTGTCAATGATGCGGAGACTCAGCCGGATCTGACGATTAAGGAAGAGCTGGAAGAAGAGATTCCTGAAGCTGCGGAAGTCGGCTTCGATGATGGTGAGTTTTAAGGAGGACATGACGGATGAATATTAACAATTTCAGTGCAATTAAAGTCGGTCTTGCTTCACCGGAAGTCATCAAGGAATGGTCCTATGGCGAAGTCAAAAAGCCTGAGACCATCAACTACCGTTCCCAGAAGCCTGAGAAGGACGGTCTGTTCTGCGAGCGCATCTTCGGTCCCACAAAGGACTGGGAGTGTGCCTGCGGCAAGTATAAGAAGATCCGCTATCAGGGCGTGGTGTGCGACCGCTGCGGCGTGGAGATTACAAAGTCTTCCGTCCGCAGAGAGCGCATGGGCCATATTGAACTGGCTGCTCCTGTTGCGCATATCTGGTATCTGAGAGGCATTCCTTCCAGAATGTCGCTGCTGCTGAACGTGGCACCGAAGCATCTGGAAGAGGTTGTCTACTTCGTTTCCTGGATCGTAACGGATCCGGGTGACACAAAGCTGGAGTACAAGCAGATTCTTTCGGAACGTGAGTACCGTGAGAATACGGCGATCTACGGCGCGGGCTCCTTCGTAGCGCAGTCCGGTGCCGAGGCGGTCCGTACGCTTCTGGAACAGGTTGACCTGGAGAAAGAGCATGCGGAGATTATGGAAGAGCTGGAAAAGGCAAAGGGAGACAAGAGAAAGAAGCTGATCAAGCGTCTGGAAACTGTCGATGCTTTCCGCAATTCCGACAACAGGCCGGAGTGGATGGTTCTGACTGTCCTTCCTGTCATACCGCCGGATCTCCGTCCGATGCTGCAGCTGGACGGCGGCAGATTTGCCACAAGTGACCTGAACGATCTGTACAGACGTGTCATCACGAGAAACAACCGTCTGAAGAAGCTGCTGGAGCTGGGTACACCGGCCATCATCGTACAGAACGAAAAGAGAATGCTGCAGGAAGCAGTGGATGCTCTGATTGATAACGGACGCCGTTCCAAGCCGATTACAGGCGCGGGCGGACGTGCATTAAAGTCTCTGTCCCATTCCCTGAAGGGTAAGCAGGGCCGTTTCCGTCAGAACCTGCTGGGTAAGCGTGTTGACTTCTCCGGCCGTTCCGTTATTGCCATCGGTCCGAATATGAAGATGTGGCAGTGCGGTCTGCCGAAGGAAATGGCAATTCAGCTGTATAAGCCCTTTGTCATCAATGAGCTGGTCAATCAGCAGATTGCCTCCAACCCCAAGACTGCCGAGAAGCTGATCACACGTCAGGATTCCCGTGTCTGGGATGTGGTGGAGCAGGTCATTGAACATCATCCGGTGTTCCTGAACCGTGCACCTACCCTGCACAGACTGGGTATTCAGGCCTTCTTCCCGAGACTTGTGGAAGGACGTGCAATCCGTGTCCATCCGCTGGTATGTCCTGCGTTCAACGCGGACTTCGACGGTGACCAGATGGCTGTCCATCTCCCTCTGTCTGAAATGGCAAGAGCGGAGACGGAAGTCCTGATGCTTGGTTCCAACAACATCCTTGGTCCTAAGGATGGTAAGCCGATCGTTACTCCTGGTCAGGACCTTGTGCTTGGTAACTTCTATCTGAATATGGAAGAGACAGCGCAGGAGTTCTATCAGAAGGCTGACGCTCTGGATGCTCTGGGTGAGCATACGGAAGCTGACAGATGGAGAAGGTATGGCGACAATGAAGGTCATGTGTTCAAGGACGTCAATGAAGTCCTGATGGCATATCAGACCGGTGTGGTGCATCTGCACAACCGTATTGCTTTACCTGCCAAGGCTGTTCATAAGGACGGCTTTACGGAGGAGCAGAATGCGAAGTATCTGCTGACATCCGTAGGCAAGATTATTTTCAACAACGTATTCCCTTCGGATTTCCCTTACCTCAATGAGGTGAATGCGGAAACGCTGAAGGCAACGCCGGATACAGAATTTGCGGCATTGGGTACGGATATCCGCAAGGAGATCGCAAGCCGCCCTGTGACTTCTGAATTCAAGAAGAAGGATCTGGGTAATCTGATCGCAGCTGTGTTCGACAAGTACCATACAAACGGCACCAGCGACATTCTGGACTCCCTGAAGGATATGGGTTACCTGTATTCCACAGTTGCCGGCATGACGGTTGCGTTAAGCGATATTTCCGTTGCGCCGCATAAGGAAGAGATTGTGGGCGAAGGCCGCAAGAAGGCAGACCAGCTGAATGCATTGAGAGACAGAGGTCTTCTGACAGACCAGGAGTGGGAGCGTCATTTCTCCCAGCTCTGGGATAAGGTGAAGAACGATGTCGGTGATACATTGATGGCATCTCTGCCCCGTATGAATCCGATTAACATGATGGCTGTCTCCGGTGCCCGTGGTAACAAGAACCACTTCACCCAGCTGGCAGGTATGCGTGGTCTGATGGCCCGTCCTACCCAGTCCAAGTCCCGTAAGGAATATCAGCCGTCCATTATCGAAGTCCCGATTTACTCCTGCTTCCGTGAAGGCATGAGCGTGTCAGAGTTCTTTATTTCCACACACGGTGTGCGTAAAGGCCTGACCGATACGGCTCTGAAGACTGCTGAGTCAGGATATCTGACAAGACGTCTGGTTGACGTGGCGCAGGAAGTCATTATCAATGAGGAAGACTGCGGTACGGATAAAGGGTATCTCGTTGAGGATATCGTTGATAACAAGAACAACTCCATGATTGAAAAGCTGTTCGACAGAATTGTCGGCCGCTATACGCAGTCTGAGGTTGTGGATCCGGCAACGGGCGAAGTGATCATCGATGCGGATACGTATATTACGGAAGATCTGGCGCAGAAGGCAGTGGATGCCGGCGTCAAGCAGGTCTATATCCGCAATGTGTTCACCTGCGAATGCACAAACGGCATCTGCCGCAAGTGCTATGGCAGAAACATGGCAACAGGCAATCTGGTAGAGGAAGGCGAGGCCATTGGTATTATGGCTGCGCAGGCGATTGGTGAGCCTGGTACCCAGCTGACCATGCGTAACTTCCACACCGGCGGTGTGGCGAACCAGAATGGTGATATCACGCAGGGTCTTCCCCGAGTCGAAGAGCTGTTCGAAGCACGTACGCCGAAGGGTGTCGCTGTCATCTCCAAGATTGACGGTGAGGTTACGGAAGTACGCGAGCAGGAAGAGCACAGAGGTTCCGTGGTCGTTGTCTCCAACGACAAGGAGTCCATCGAGCATAAGTGCGACCTGACGCAGGTCATCCGTCCCTGGATCAAGGTCGGCGTGAAGGTTTCTGCCGGTGAGAAGCTGACAGAAGGTCAGATTGCGCCGAAGGAGCTGCTGGAGGTTGCCGGTGTGAGAGCTGTTCAGGAATATATCCTGAAGGAAGTCAAGAAGGTTTATTCCACGCAGTCCATCGATATTTCCGATAAGCATCTGGAGGTTATGATCAAGCAGATGCTGAAGAAGGTCATGGTCATTGAAGGCAATGACTCCGGTCTGTCCGCAGGTCAGACGCTGTCTCTGGCGCATATGAATGCGATCAATGAGAAGCTGCTGGATGAGGGCAAGAATCCTGCCAAGTTCGGTCCGATTCTCCTTGGTATTTCCAAGAGTGCCGTGGAAACGGATTCCTTCCTTTCCGCCGCATCCTTTCAGGAGACGACAAGAGTCCTGACGGACGCTGCTGTCCGCGGCAAGGTGGACCATCTGGAAGGTCTGAAGGAGAATGTCATTATCGGTAAGCTGATTCCTGCAGGTACAGGACGTGACTTCGACCGTGAAACAACGCGTCGTATTGAAGCACGTGCTGCCGAGCTGAAGGAAATCCGCGAGGAGAAGGCAAGAGCTCTGGAAGAAGCTACTGCTTCCAAGCTTCCGGAGGAAGTGACCGGAAGAATTTCCGAAGAGGGAGATGCGGTTGAGGTTTCTGAGGCAGAGGATGCCGCAGAGACAAATGTCTTCGATGAAGAAGGCGTTGAAGCTGCTGCTGTTCCTGAAGAAACATCGGAAGAATAAGCTGTTTGAAGAAGCTGGATATGGTGTCCGGCTTCTTTTCTTATGGGTATATCTGAAAATATTTTCAGGAAAATTGGAAAAAGTGTGAAAAATGTGAAAAGATTGTGAAATTTTTTCTTGAAATATGATGACAGTCTCAGTAAACTAGAAGAGTATTTTCAAAGGGGGAAAAGATATGTTGAAAAACAGTAAGAAGTATCTGTCCCTGCTGTTAGCGGGAACAATGCTGGCTGGCTGCGGCGGGGGCGCTGCTTCCAGCGGAACAACAACTTCCACAGCAGGCGCTGACGCTACAGCTGCAGCGGCTGCATCGTCCACAGAAGGACAGACGGTTGTTGTCGCATTCGATGCAGACCTGAACACAATGGATCATCACATCGCGACAGACGGCAACTCCTTCATCATGCAGTCCATGTGCATGTCCGGCCTCACTCAGCTGGACGAAGGTTCCGGTGCTCTGGCTTCTCTTGCAGAGACATGGGATGTCAGTGATGACGGTCTGACTTACACCTTCCACATCGCAGAGGATGCGAAGTGGTCCAACGGAACAGATATTACGGCTAACGACTTCGTATACGGCTGGCAGCGTCTGGCTGATCCGGATACGGCTTCTGAATATGCCTTCATTCTTTCCACCATCCATGTGGTAAACGCTGATGCGGTACAGGCTGGTGAAATGGATGTCACAGAGCTGGGCGTTGAAGCAGCAGATGACAAGACATTCGTTGTTCATCTGGATCTGCCCTGCGGATTCCTTCTGGGTCTGATGGCTTTCCCGTCATTCTTCCCGCTGAATCAGGAATTCTATGAGAGTGTCGGCGATCAGTATTCTCTGTCACCGGACGATATGATCTACTCCGGACCTTATGAGATGACAGGCTGGGAACAGGGCAACGAATACACATTCACAAAGAGAGCTGATTACTTCGATGTGGATGAAAACGCTGCTGATACTGTTGTCTTCAAGTTCATCCAGGACACACAGTCCGCTATGCTTTCCTACCAGAACGGCGACATCGATGTCGTGAAGCTGCAGGGTGAGCAGGTTGATATGTACTCCGGCGAAGAGGGATTCACAAACAGACTGCAGGGTTACCTCTGGTACCTGTCTCTGAACTTCGAAAGCGCTAATGTGGCTGATGCCATTGCCAACGATCACCTCAGAGCTGCTCTGTCCTATGCGATTGACCGTGACACACTGGCAACGAGCGTTCTGAAGGACGGCTCCATCGGTGCTGCAGGTATCATCCCGCAGGATCTGTCTTCCGGACCGGACGGCGTTGACTTCCGTGAGACAAACGGCGTGCTCGTATCCTATGATCCTGACAAGGCTGCTGAAGAATACAAGCTGGCTGTTGAAGAGCTGGGCGGCGACGTGACATTCGAACTGCTGTTCGAAGACTCCGAGGCTTCCAAGGCTGTTGCGGAGAACCTGCAGTCCATGTTCCAGACAAACTGCCCGGGCCTGACTGTAACGCTGAACTCCAAGCCTAAGAAGACAAGACTTGAACTGATGAACAATCAGGAATATGACGTAGCTCTGACAAGATGGGGACCTGACTACGCTGACCCTCAGACATACCTGGATCTGTATGTTTCCACAAACACTTCCAACAACAGCGGCCGTTACAACAGTGCTGCTTATGATGAGCTGGTTGCCAAGGGCACAACAGGCGAGGATGCGTCCGATGAGACAGCACGCTGGGTTGACCTGCTGGCTGCTGAGCAGGTTCTGATTGAACAGGATCATGGTGTTATCCCTGTTTACCAGAACGGTGGTGCTATGATGATTAACCCGAAGGTTACGGGCATCAACTTCCACAGTGCCGGTGTCGATGACTACCGTCATGTGACGAAGTCCGAATAATCGGATTGACTGATTTTTAACACAAAGACAGGGGCAGTACTTCGCTGCCCTTGTCTCTTTCATGCAGAAAGGAAAGAGCATTTATGTCTAAATATATATTGAAACGTGTGCTCATCAGCCTTGCGACGCTGTGCGTGATTCTGTTCGTTCTGTTTCTGATGCTGGACCTCATGCCGGGTTCTCCCTTCAATGATGAAAAGCTGACAGAAAGCCAGAAGGTGCTGCTGTATGCAAAGTATGGTCTGGACCAGCCGTTCCTGGTGCGTTTCTTCAAATACTTTACGGCGATGCTTAGGGGAGATCTGGGTGTCTCCTATGTCATCAATAAAAACAAGGCGGTATCCGACCTGGTGGCGGGCCCTCTGGCTCTGTCCATTAAGATCGGTGCCTGTGCGATGCTGGTAGGTGCGGTGCTGGGACTTCTTCTCGGTATTGCGGCTGCGCTGAATCACAACACCTGGGTGGATACTCTGTGTTCCTTCATTTCGGTGCTGGGCGTCAGCGTGCCTTCCTACGTGTTTGCGCTGCTTCTTGCCTATTACATCGGCTTTACGCTGAAGTGGACGCCGATTCTCTATACGGCTAAGGATGTGACAGGTTCCATGATTCTGCCGACGATTGCGCTGAGCATGTTTCCGATTGCGAACATTTCCCGTTTCACAAGATCCGAGATGATTGACGTATTGAACAGCGAATACATTCAGCTGGTCAAGGCGAAGGGTGTGAAGCAGGGACAGCTGATCTTCAAGCATGCACTGAGAAATACGTTAATTCCCATCATTACCATCATGGGTCCGATTCTGGTCAACCTTCTGACCGGATCCATGGTTGTTGAGAAGGTGTTTGCCATTCCCGGCATCGGTATGCTGATGGTGTCGGCGATTCAGAACAACGACTACAATGTGGTCATTGCCTGTGCGTTCGTGTATTCCGCAATGTATATTGCGGTGATGCTGCTGGTGGATATTCTGTACGGTGTCATTGACCCGAGAATCCGTGTGGCAAAGGGGGACAGCTGATATGAGTACTGCTTTTGAAAAAGATATTTTCCGGCAGGATGATGATTATACTGCTGAAGATTTTACCTTTGTACAGGAAGGGGAAGTGCTGGAGGATAAGAACTATGCGGCGACTTCCTTCTGGGGTGACGTATGGCACAGCTTCCGGAAGAACAAGGGTGCTGTGGCAGGCATGATTGTCATTCTCATCATCATCTTCATGGCCATCATCGGACCGATGATTTCCGGCCATACCTATGATGAGATTGAGATTACCCATCAGAACCTGCCGCCTCTGATTCCAAGCCCGAAGTTCCGTATTCCGTTCTTCACAGGTACGGAAAGAGGCATTGACGTGTATGCCCAGAGGGGCATTGATACGGCGTACTGGTTCGGTACGGATACCAACGGCCGTGACCTGTTCACCCGTGTGTGGCAGGGTACGAGAATCTCTCTGATCATCGCCCTTTCCGCGGTGGTGATTGATATTGTGATCGGTATGACCTACGGTCTTGTGTCCGGCTACTTCGGCGGCAAGGTAGATATGGTCATGCAGAGAATCGTTGAAATTCTGAATGGTATTCCGACGCTGGTCGTTGTGACGCTCTTAGGTCTGGTGCTGCCTTCCGGTATTATTTCCATCATCTTTGCTTTGATGATCACCGGATGGATCGGCATGTCCCGTATTGCAAGAGCGGAAGTGCTGAAGCTGAAGGAGAGTGAGTATATTCTCGCTTCCAAGACTTTGGGTGCGAAGAATTTCTCCATTATCTTCAAGGATATTCTGCCGAATATTTTCGGTCAGCTGATTATCATGGCGATGTTCTCCATTCCGAATGCCATCTTCACCGAGGCATTCTTAAGCTTCGTCGGTCTTGGTATTCAGCCGCCGCAGGCTTCCCTTGGTTCTTTGATTTCCGACGGATACAAGTCCCTGACCATTCATCCGTATATGATTGCGATCCCTGTGATTGTGCTGGCGCTCTTAATGCTCAGCTTCAACCTGTTTGCGGATGGTCTCAGAGATGCATTTGATCCGAATATGAAGCAGCAGTAAAGGAGGACGGATATGACAACTGAGAAAAGAAATAAAGAAGACCGTGTGCTGTCGATCCGTGACCTGAATATCAGCTTCGATACTGCGGCGGGCAAGGTGAATGCGATCCGCGGTGTCCGTATGGACCTGTTTAAGGGTGAGACGATTGCGATTGTAGGTGAGTCCGGTTCCGGCAAGTCTGTGACGGTGAAGACGATCATGGGCATTCTGGCCGGAAACGGAAAGATCGAAAGCGGTTCGATCAAATATACGTTTACGAATGAGAACGGGGAGAAGGAGACGGTGGATCTGGCGCAGATGAGCCAGAAGGAAATCCGCTACCGCTTCTGCGGCAAGCATATTGCGATGGTGTTCCAGGATCCCATGACTTCCCTGGATCCGACGATGACAATCGGAAAGCAGATTATGGAGGGTATGATCCTGCATAACGGTCTTTCCAAGGCAGAGGCGAAGACGAAGGCGATTGAGCTTCTGGAAAAAGTCGGCATTGAAAATCCGGAGAAGCGTTTCAAGCAGTATCCGCATCAGCTGTCCGGCGGTATGCGGCAGCGTGTGGTCATTGCCATTGCGCTGGCCTGTGATCCGGATATTCTGATCTGCGATGAGCCCACGACCGCTCTGGATGTGACGATTCAGGCGAAGATTCTGGAGCTGATCAAGGAGATTCAGTCGAAGTCGAATTTCTCTGTCATTTACATCACCCATGATCTGGGTGTTGTGGCGAAGGTGGCGGATTATGTGGATGTCATGTATGCGGGCCGTATTATTGAAAAGGGTCTGATTGATGAGATCTTCTATGATCCCCGTCATCCGTATACCTGGGGCTTATTGGCTTCCATGCCGGATACGGATACGAATTCGAAGCGTCTGTTTGCGATTCCGGGTTCTCCTCCCAATTTATTGGAGAAGATTACCGGTGACGCTTTTGCGCCGAGAAATCCGTTTGCGATGAAGGTGGATTATATGGGTGAGCCTCCGATGTTCAATGTGGGAGGCCAGCACAGAGTTGCGTCATGGCTCTGCGATCCGAGAGCTCCGCATGTGGATATGCCGGAGCAGCTGCAGGAGCGCATGGAGAAGATGAAGAAGGAGGCGGCGATCGATGAGTGAGATGAAAGAACCTCTGCTGCATGTGGAAGGGTTGAAGCAGCACTTCAGGATCAGCCGTTCGTATACGACGAAGGCGGTGGACGGTATCAGCTTTGATATTTATCCGGGTGAGACCTTTGGTCTTGTTGGGGAATCCGGATCAGGCAAGTCCACGACGGGAAGGGCGATCATCCGCCTGTACGACCCGACTGCCGGCAAGATTATTTTTGACGGAAGGGATATCAGCGGGAAGCTTTCGAAGGAGGATGAGTCCTATTTAAGGACAAATATGCAGATGATTTTCCAGGATCCCATGGCGTGCCTGAACCCGCGGAAAAAGGTGAAGGAGATTATTGCCCAGGGTCTTGAGATTCATCATATGTATAAGGATCAGGCGGATCTGGATGAGCAGGTGAACCGGATGCTGGAGAAGGTCGGTCTTTCGAGAGAACATGCGACACGTTATCCGGTGCAGTTCTCTGGCGGCCAGAGGCAGCGTATCGGTATTGCCAGGGCTCTGATCATGAATCCGAAGCTTGTGATTGCGGATGAGGCGATTTCCGCACTGGATGTTTCCATTCAGGCGCAGGTGGTGAATCTGATGAAGGATCTGCAGGATGAACTGGGAACGACGTATCTGTTTATTGCCCATGATCTTTCGATGGTGAAGTACATCAGCGACAGGATCGGCGTCATGCATTTAGGGCATATTGTGGAAACCGGTACGACGGATGAGATTTTTGAGAATCCGATCCATCCGTATACGAGGAGTCTTCTGAGTGCGATTCCGCATCCGAATCCGAGAGTGGAGAAGACGCGTGTAGCCTTAACCTATGACAAGGATAAGGAAGGCGTGGATTATACGAAGGGTGTTCTGCATCAGCTGACGGATACCCATTCTGTTCTTGCGACGGAAGAGGAATTCGAAAAGTGGATGTCGGGAGATCATTCCTATTGATCAAAAGGAGGCAGATGCCTCTTTTTGTTTGACAGGCGGTGTTTGTGCATTCCGGTCCATCTTCATGTTTTCATCAGGGGGCTGGAATGTTAAAATATTGCCTATAAGTTAGAAACAGGAGACTTTGCTATGTGCGGTATTGTTGGATATAACGGCAGTCGTCAGGCTGCACCGATTCTGCTTGAGGGACTGGAGCGCCTTGAGTACCGGGGATATGATTCTGCGGGCCTTGCGGTAAGGAACGGCAGTGAGAAGGCGGAGGTTGTCAAGTCGAAGGGCAGGCTCCGGATTCTGGATGAGAAGACGGACCATGGCAAGTCTCTGATCGGTACGTGCGGTATCGGTCATACCAGATGGGCGACCCATGGGGAGCCGTCTGTGACCAATGCGCATCCTCATATCAGTGATGACGGGAATGTGACGGGTGTTCACAACGGTATTATTGAGAATTTCCAGGAGATCCGTGAGAAGCTGAAGAAGAGCGGCTATGTGTTCTACAGTGAGACGGATACGGAAACGTGCGTGAAGCTGGTGGACTATTACTATAAGAAGTATGGGAATGGTCCGGTGGATGCAATTTCGAGAATGATGATGCGTGTCAGAGGTTCTTATGCTCTGGCGCTGATGTTCAAGGAGTATCCGGAGGAGATTTATGTGGCCCGTAAGGATTCTCCGCTGATTCTCGGCAACGGGGATGGTGAGAGTTTCATTGCGTCGGATGTGCCTGCGATTCTGAAGCACACAAGGAATGTCTACTATATCGGCAACCTGGAGATTGCGAAGGTTGAGAAGGGCAATATTACTTTCTATAACATTGACCAGGCGGAGATTGAGAAGGAGCCTGTGGAGATTCAGTGGGATGCGGAAGCTGCGGAAAAGGGCGGCTTTGAGCATTTCATGATGAAGGAGATTCATGAGGAGCCTAAGGCTGTTCTGGATACGATGAACAGTGTGCTGAAGGGAGATGAGATTGATCTTTCGGATGCGGGCATCGATGATGAATTCCTGAATTCGTTAAAGCAGATTTATATTGTGGGCTGCGGTTCCGCAGTGCATGCGGGATATGCGGGTCAGTATGTGATCGAGGATCTGACGGGGGTTCCGGTGAGAGTGGAACTGGCTTCGGAGTACCGGTATCGTGCGAAGCTGAATCTTGAAGATACGCTGATGATTATCATTTCGCAGTCCGGTGAGACGGCTGACTCTTTAGCTGCGCTGCGTGTGGCGAAGGAGAGAGGCATCCGGACGCTGGCGATTGTGAATGTGATCGGTTCTTCCATTGCAAGGGAAGCGGATTATGTGTTCTATACGCTGGCAGGCCCTGAGATTGCGGTTGCGACAACGAAGGCGTATTCGGCGCAGTTAATGGCGCTGTATCTCTTTGCGGTGAATATGGCAAAGGCAAGGGGATCTGTAACGGATGAGAAGTATCTGGAGATGGTGGAGTCTCTGAAGAGTATTCCGGCGAAGATGGAAAGGGCTCTGGATGATAAGGAGAGGATCCAGTGGTTTGCGGCGAAGTTTGCGAATGCGCAGGATATGTTCTTTATCGGCCGCGGCATGGATTATGCGATTTCCATGGAAGGTTCTCTGAAGATGAAGGAGATTTCCTATGTGCATTCTGAGGCGTATGCGGCAGGTGAATTGAAGCATGGGACGATTTCTCTTGTGGAGGATGGTACGCTTGTGGTTGGTATCTGCACGGAGCCGGGTCTTTATGAGAAGACGCTGTCGAATATGGTGGAGACGAAGGCAAGAGGTGCGTTCCTGATGGGGCTTACCAGCTATGGCAATTATGAGATTGAGGATACGGCGGACTTTGTGGTGTATATTCCGAAGGTGGATTCGCATTTCACTGCGATTCTTGCGGTGATTCCTCTGCAGTTATTAGCTTACTATGAGTCTGTGTCCAGAGGTCTGGATGTGGATAAGCCGAGAAATCTTGCGAAGAGTGTGACGGTTGAGTAAATGAAAAAACAGGATGGCAGAAAAAATGCCATCCTTTTAAAAACCGCAAATGAAAAATCAGAATTGGAGCAAAATAGCAATCAGAATAAGAAACAGAATATAAAAAACAGGGAGGCGTATGGGCTTCCCTGTTGTGTTTATAAGCAATTACTTGGAGATCTTCTTCTGAATGCTTGCGATGTCGTCTTCCACTGCTTTGAGTTCGTTCTCTGCGTCTTCAATTTCACGGTCCAGCTCGTGCTTCATGTCGAGGTTGGGTGTGATTTCCACTTTGAACTTCAGGTCGTCAATCTTCTTCTGAAGCTCCTGTGCTTCGCCTGTCTTTCTCTCTGCAATGTTGGTCAGGTGTTCGTTGGTCTTTTCGCGCTTTGCGGACCAGAACTTGTCCTTCAGCTCCTTGAACTGTTCCCAGAGATTGTTTTCGTTGTCTCTGCCAGAGTAGCCCAGGGATTTCCATTCGTTATCCAGAGCCTTGATCTGGTCTGTGATTTCCTTGGAGAAGTCGTTCTTTTCTACCAGTTCCTTCACCTTATTGATGATTTCGTTCTTCTTTTCAGCTACTTCAGCGAAGTGCGCATTTCTCTCTTCGAAGTATGCGTTTCTCTTCTCTCTGAATTCATTGCGGATTGCGGTGAACTGTTCCCACAGGTTGTCATCGTCGTCTCTGCCTGCGGAGCCTGCAGCTTTCCATTCCTGGAAGAGTTCGTTCATCTTGTCTCCTGCTTCACGGAAGTTGGGAACGTTGGCCACGACTTCCTTAGCCTTCTCGATGATTTCCTTCTTCTTTTCTCCAGCCTGTGCACGCATGGTGTCGATATTGGAGAAGTATTCTTCTCTGTTGGAGTCGAACTTTCTGCGGGCATCGTTGAATGCCTTGCGGAAGTTGTCGTCTGCTGTGTTTCCTGCAGAACCTGCGGAACGGAGCTGTTCATAGAGCTCGTTGAATTCTTCTCTTGTGGCTTTCCAGTCCTTGGATTCGATGAGCTCCTGGGCTCTGTCGATGATGGACTGCTTTTCAGCAGCGTTCTCGTCACGTCTGATGGAGTTAGCGCCGAAGGAAGCAACAGCGTTGTCAAAGCGCTCCTGGTATTCCTTTTCTTTCGGTGTTCCCCAGTCGGGCAGTGCGTTCCACTTTTCCTTTAAGGCATTGAGATCTGCCTCAGGGTCATCGCCTTCGAATGTTCTGGAAAGAACTTCAGCCTGGCGGGCAATGTCCAGCTTTGTGCGCACGTCGTTCTCCATGGTTTCCAGAGCGTCTTCTTTCGCATCTGTACCATAGGTGACTTCGCCGCCTTCGGAAGCAGGCTTCTGCCATGAGAACATGCAGTACTTGCCGTCGACTTCGATGCCGTACCAGCGGCCGTGTCCGTCTTCGGTGCTTCGAGCATCCGGATGGATGGAATTTCCCTCAGCGTCTTTCGCGCCGTAGAGAATTTCTACCACCTTTCCGCCGAAGGTGTTGTGCACCCTCTCCTTCTTGCGCAGGTTTGCGTCTTCAAATACGGGTAAATCGGTCCAATTCATAGTTTCCTCCAAATAATATAGTAATCAACCGTTCTATATTATTTCACATTTTTGGGGAAAACTGTACCTTGTTTGCCAAATTTATGGTGTTTTTCTTATATAAAAAGGAACAGATTTGAGTGAAATGTCCCCATGGAAAAAAATTTCAAAATTTTTTAAAAAAAGTGTTGACGGGAAAAAGGTTTAGAGGTAACATAATCAAGCACGCTCGGTGAGAGTGATGCGGAGATCTTTGAAAACTGAACAGTAATTAGACAACACAAATAAACGTCAAGCAAATTTATGTAAGAAACGGTTTCGGATGAGAAACTGTTAAATTGAGTCAAAAATCAAATGAAGAGTTTGATCCTGGCTCAGGATTAACGCTGGC
>Ga0065711_1006746_pt1 | contig 16522 bp, 7 predicted proteins | sample Hoacrofraction12_FD_59098 | JGI IMG/M metagenome (GOLD analysis project Ga0065711, IMG submission 59098) | Hoatzin crop microbial communities from Cojedes, Venezuela - Epithelial fraction 12 v2 (version 2) | ecosystem: Host-associated > Birds > Digestive system > Esophagus > Crop | place... | reverse complement strand
CTCACCTGGAGTACTGCGTTCAGCTCTGCAGCCCTCAGCACAAGAAGGACATGGAACTGTTGGAGCGGGTCCAAAGGAGGGCTACAAAAATGATCCAAGGGCTGGAGCACCTCTCCTGTGAGGACAGGATGAGAGAGTTGGGCTTGTTCAGCCTAGAGAAGAGAAGGCTGCGGGGAGACCTGATTGCAGCCTTTCAGTACTTAAAAGGAGCCTATAGGAAAGATGGGGACAATCTTTTTAGTAGAGACAACAGTGACAGGACGAGGGGTAATGGCTTTAAACTAAAACAGGGTAGGTTTAGGCTGGATATAAGGAAGAAATTCTTTACAATGAAGGTGGTGAAACACTGGAACAGGTTGCCCAGAGAGGTAGTGGAGGCCTCATCCCTGGAAACATTCAAGACCAGGTCAGACAGGGCTCTGAGCAACCTGATCTAGTTAGCGGTATCCCTGCTCTCTGCGGGGGTTTGGACTAGATGACCTCTAGGGGTCCCTTCCGACCCAAAACTTTCTATGATTCTATGATTCTAAAAAAAAGATATTTCAGCCACACAAATCCTTTACATGAAGTAAATAATCCATTTCATCATAAGTAAATAAAAGCACTATAGAATAAAGAAGGATGGAGATCAATAATTAACATATCAAATATATTTATTTGGTGGTCAGATCTCATTTAAATTTCAATCAAGCACTGTTTCCTTAGTTGAATACCCTTGATTCATGGGTATTAAAGTGAGGGTTTTGAGGTTTGGGGGTTTTTGTTTGGTTCGTTTGGATTACTTGGTTTTTTCAATATAGAAGTCCCAAAAAATCATAAATCACCTCATAGAAACACAATCTATTTCAGTCACGTTTTCAAAATATCCATTAGTTTTCACTACTCAAGATTCATCAAAAAATCCCCACCCCTTTCACTGATGGTTAAAAGCTGCCTTGATCCCTTCAAGAAAGTGCAATCTCATGAATATCTGTGACTCTTTCACCTGAGTGTATCTGGCATCAATTTATGCTTGAAAAGACTTGCTTTATAAGACAAAGCTTTTTCAAAATTATCTCCTTGAAGTTGTCATACATGTGTGTAAGAAAAATATTTAAAAACCCAGGACAATGACAGACAGCCACGTGCTTCACTTTGTTGTTAATGCACAGGAAAAAATAAACATTAAAAATTCCTTAAAATAAAAGGCCTTTATAGCATGCATGACAAGGAAGATAAATCAGTACTGCAGTTCCTCTGACCCCTCTCCTGCTGGCTAGAGAGAAAAGGCCAGTTCTAGCTGTCCCTTGGTACTTCATGGCTTTAGGCAGGAATATGTGGAGGACAGACTGTGCTCTCTGGCCTGAATTCAGCCAGACACTCTTTACAGTTAATGCCTCACATCATTTTGCAGCCCCAGTTTCTACAGTAAAAAGATCTCCTTTAGGAACCTATTCCCAGGATGGTTTATTAGCATAAAATTCATCCCTTTAAAGGTAATTTGGAAAGAGTAGGTATATGTTGCAGGTGTCTCAGAGTTACTGTAAATATGATTGAGGCGTATTGCCTGAGATAGATGGCTATTTAGTCACAAAATTCAATGCAATAATTTAAAGGGAAATCAATTTACACCAAGAAAACTGTACTGCTAACTGCAGCATGGACCCACTCCACACTATTTTTTCCACTGTGATGGCATTAACAGCTTCGTAGCCACCTTAGTAAGCGGGCTACCACTCAGCCAATACTACTAATGGGACTTTGGTGTTGAACGAGCTTGAATGCCACAACATGAAATCAAAAAAATTTGATACCAACCTACTACTATAAAAACTAGGAGGGGGGAGAGGAGGGGGATGGAAATAAGTGAGGGAATTTCATACATCCTTAAATTACTGCTCACTTTATCATGTTTCCTGATAATGGTTTCCTAGGACTTTGCATCTTCAGTAAGGCAGTATGACTGTAGCGTTAACGATACACCAAGCATGAGACTGGGATCTCTCTTGGCTCAGAAGAGAGAACAAAGGTGAGCAGAAACTTAACAAGCATCAGTGTATGTGTGTGTGGTCTGAAAAAGTTCTGAAATTCTATGGATACCACACACAACCTTCTGCCAGATGTCACAGTCTAATCAGATGAAAATTTGTCAGATCACATTCTGATGAAAAATAAAATTCTTAAGTCAATGAAATGTTCCCTTTGTGGTGCATTAGAATCCCACTGCAGAGGCCAAGCTCAGAAACGTGCTGTACACAGCTTTCCTCTGCAACTGACTCTGACTGTATTTCAGTGTAAATTTGTATGACCTGTTTTCTCCTGCTTTACCACCATTTCACTTTTGCTATTCCTCTTGGCCTTCACTGACATTGCACAACTACTTTTCCACTTTTCTTGCATGCGCCTTGGTTCCTTATGTCTGGTTCCCATCATCGTCCTGTTCTGCAATAAAAATGCATAACCTCTGTTGCTTCTCATTTCTCATTCTCACAAGATGCAAGGCTCCAGGTCCTTTACCTTTTTCTGTCCCAGCTGCCTCACCCAAGTCAAAATGGCAAGGAGGACATATTACGTTTCCCAAGTTTTAGCTGGCCGTAAATCCAACACACATTACCAAATATGTTTATACCAGAATATATACATACAGTGCACCTGACACTATACAGGCATCAGTAACAAACCAAAACCAAGCAAAACTTAAGGTAGATAGGTGAATAACTATAGTTTCCTTGAATATTATTGCTGTACATGGTTTATGCACATCAGCTACACGGCTATTAAATGAATGAAAGTGCATTTTCAAAAATTACTTCTACTACACAACATTTTTCATTTGGAGACCAATTCAACTTCTAACTTCCCTGCACAGAGGTTTTGCTTGACATAGCGGCAGAATTTTGAGCATTTGCCATACTTTCTATCCAGCTATCTGCCACATCTCCATTACTTTCACCATACGTGAATTAAATCATCATTGTTTTCAAATTTCTTTAAACATACTGAAAACTTTTGCAGACTATCATCCTCACTGTCCCTTAAGGCAGGACTTTATTAAAACAAAAAAAAAGTCCTATCTGGTTTTGGATTTGTTCTTAGATTTTGTATTTAATAATTAATTTTATAAAACTCACCATATTTTTGCGAAGTATAACAATTTAATCAGTACGGTCCTAAAGAACAGACCTGTGTAACTCTTCACTGACAATCCTCTAGGTAAAATCACACTACAAACAAACCCAGTAAGAAATAGGTCTCTTTAATGGTTTTAACTGAAGAACAGAAATATCATATTAATAAAATGCCACATTATAGCAAAGAAATCTCAATGAAAAAGTCATCATTATCTCAAGCCTGCTTTGGACAGGAATAGCATGTTGTGGGTCATCTCAAAATCAGAGTTAGGACATCACGGGAATAACAGATGTTATGAATATGCTATTCTTCCCCTCATTAGAATCTAAAAGAGGCACATTGAGAAGATTAAAAACATTCCTCAGGATATTCTTTGCTTAGTTTTCAAATACCAGACTCCACAAATTTGAGCATTTATTGTGAATCAATTGACACACAGCCAAATTAATTTACTTTCCATCCTTCCACCCTAGTTTGGGATGGAAAGTCAGGCAGATGCCAGTACATTTTCTAGTTGAAATATTAATGAACTTAGCTTCCACTGGAAGTTTTGTTCAGGATGGCCACAAGGGATTTAAGAAGGGAAAAAAGTATTGTTGAGAGATTCTCATCTCATTCATTTTGATTTGACACTGGACTACTACTGCTGACTTTGCTGGAGTTATTCTGTTTTGTGCTAGCATAAATGAGAGATAACTCAGTTTCATATACTTTAGGAGCCATGATTTTTCACATCTACTGTAATCAAACCAGCTTCCCTTCCAGTAGCTAGCTCTTTCATATCTGTAGCACTTTTGCAGATGACTAGTTTGATAACCTGCTCATGACAACTTTGAAAATGATCCATGAAACCAGCAAGTGGGGACTTGGCAGATTTATACTCATGACTGTGGCCAGCAACAGCCAGAAACAAGAATCAAAGCAAGAAGCAAGGAACACAGTTATCACACTTTTTAAAATGCGTATAACTAGTTCCACAGAAATAAATAAAAATGTTTTTCTCTATGAGCAATATTGGTTAAATGAAACAAAAACTGAGCTCAGCTATTAGAATCATTTTTACATATTGCTCAATTTTTCTTAAACTATGGCTCAATCTGATGCACAATTCATGTCATTTGGTTGCCATGAATATTATGGCACAACATACTGACATTGTACACCACTATCTAGAACTGCTTGAGTTGTAAATATAAGATCAGGACTTGAAGAGACAGTGATAAGGCAGAAGCTCACAAGTATTAGCCCCAAAAAGAATATATTTTCGACTATCTAGCTATCTCCTAAAGCATGCTGTGTGGCAGTTCTACTCTGCACACAAGCATTTGAAAGTAGCTTACTACCAATGATATATAGGAACATTGCTTATACAACCAGTTTAAATGCATTGTTTACACAGACACTTACAAATCTACAAACATTCCATCAGTAACTTGCATCTTATGACTGATGATCAATCAGCTGTCACACTGGCCAAGCTTCTCCCTTTTATCAGGATATGCTGAGTGGAATTCTGATTTTTCCATGGTAGTAAACAAGCTTTACTACATTCAGATAGTATGAGGCTGATAAAAACATAGCCAAAGAGAGATCAAAGATTACACTGAAGTAATCACATTTTGGTACAGCTATTTATATCTATTTGTGTTTCTAATCCATTGAATATTCTACACCTATTTAAAGTGATCCTATATTATTACTTGTTTTGTTTTGGCCTGGATAAAATGTCAAGTGCCCACTAAAACCACTCAATCATTCCCCCTCCCGAACTGGACAGGAGAGAGGAAATATGATGAAAGACTCGAGGGTCGAGATAAGGACAGGGAGAGATCACTCACCAAGTACCGTCACGGACAAAACAGATTCAACTTGGGGCAAAAAGGAAAGTTTAATTCATCACCAAACAAATCAAAGTAGGATAGTGAGATATAAAACCAGATCTTCAAACACCTTCCCCTTGCCCCTCCCTTCTTCATGGGCTCAACTTCACTCCCGTTTCTCTACCTCCACCCCCCACCGAGTGGCACAGGGGCACGGAGAGTGGCGGTTATGGTCAGTTCATCACACGTTGTCTATGCCGCTCCTTCCTCCTCAGGGAGAGGACTCCTCACACTCTTCCTCTGCTCCAGCGTGAGGTCCCTGCCACGGGAGACAGTTCTCCACAATCTTCTCCAACGTGAGTCCTTCCCACAGGCTGCAGCTCTTCACAAACTGCCCCAGCATGGGTTCTTCCCACCAGGTGCAGTCCTTCAGGAACAGGCTGCTCCAGTGTGGGTCCCCCATGAGGTCACAAGTCCTGTCAGCAAACCTGCTCCAGTGTGGGCTTCTCTCTCCATGGGGCCACAGGTCCTGGCAGGAGCCTGCTCCAGCGCAGGGCTTCCCACAGGGTCACAGTCTCCTTCAGTCATCCACCTGCTCCGGTACGGGGTCCCTTCCACGGGCTACGGGTGCATATCTGCTCCACCGTGGACCTGCATGGGCTGCAGGGGAGCAACCTGCCTCATCATGGTCTTCATCACGAGCTGCAAGGGAAAACTCTCTGCTCCGGCATCTCGAGGACCTCCTCCCCACTCCTTCTTCACTGACCTTGATGTCTGCAGAGTTGTTTCTCTCACTTCATCTCACTCTTGTCTCTCAACTGCTGTTTCCCCGCAGTTATTTTCCCCTTCTTAAATATGTTATCACAGAGGCACTACCACCATCACTGATTGGCTTGGCCTTGGGCAGCAGCCAGTCTGTTTTAGAGGTGGCTGGCACTGGTGCTATCAGACATGGGGGAAGCTTCTCACAGCTTCTCACAGAAGCCACTCCTATAGCCCCCCCCGCTACCAAAACCTTGCCACACAAACCCATAACATACTGCAAGAGCCCATTAGACATTACACAGCTTGAGCTGATACTAAATAAAGAAGCTGGCCCACAATTTTGCCACAGGTGTACAATTTGAGAGTTTATTTCCCCTTTCACACCAAAATTTCTTTTTAAGAGACAAATCATTTTTTTAAAGTTTTCCCAAAAAAACACAGGAAATAATTGTTTTGAGGCATAAAGTTGTGAAAACTGTTGTCAAATTTATTTTGATTTTGCAGGCATTTAAGTGCATAATTTATTAATAATATTTCTCAGATAGATCCATCAGGGATAAAACAGGTGGCGGCATGGAGAATGGACATCTACAGACCAGGTTCTGTGAGGAAAACCTGAAAAAACTAGCATCATTTAGCCTACAGAAAAACAGGTCTAGAGAACGTACGATAACAACCTTCAAACAGATAAAAAACTGCTGCAAAAATAAATTGTTTTCCAGCTATATGGTGAATATGAAAAAAACCCAATGAATTAAAATTTCTACATGAAAGATTGATATTGGACTTTGGGAAAAAAATTGTAATGGCAAGGCTAAAGAAGCACTGTTCTATATTTCCTGCAGAGACTCTGGACTGTCTAGTATCTCTTAGAAAAGATTATAAACTTCTATATGGAATGACACCAATCCTGTTGGATTAAGTCAATGTTTTTGAGCTTTTCTATATCAGCATGCCTGTAAGGTAATTCAGAAACTATCTTTGACAAAATAGACACAATATCTTTCATCAAAATGAAGTTCAGACTCCAGATGTTTGTCATGCATTCGTTTATTATTCACTCTTTCTTCCCTATTCACTTTTTTTCATGTGCAATGAATGTGTAAGATTGTACTTAAAAAAAAAAACAAAAACAAAAAAGCAATAGTTACACTGAAATCTTATGGACAACCAGTGGCAGAGAACAGAGTAAATGATTTTTTGGTTTCTTAAAAATTTTTCAGCTGGCTCTAATTATAACCTGTTCGCAGATTCATAAGCCAAAAAAAACATCCCACGTTCATCAGCTAAATTATTCCCTGTGAATAATTCATTTAGCATGAGCATAAAACCATACTTTTTAAAGTAAAAGAAAACATGATTTAGAATATGTAGGTGATGAAAAGTTATCAAATACATATAAATATCTGTATTCCTTGAGAAGTTAGATTCTAAAGCAGAATGCTTGGATTTATTCAACTTTCTACTGGGCCTTTGTGGATAACAGCACCACTTATGGACAAAGAATTAATCTCTTTAAAAAAACAAAACAGAACTGTAAGTAATAGTTTTCTCCCCCAGTTACCATAAATCCTTATTAATCTATGAGCTGTCCTAATTACATTAGAGAAGTACCATCGCATCAGACAGCAAATGCTAGCCCTTGACCTGTGTCCTGCCTCATGATTCAGGTCTCTGACCTTCACGGGAGTCACTATGTACCTTCGGTTGTGAGTAATGAGACACAGTGAACAATGACAGTCTTCAGCTTTGAAACAAACTTGATGATAAGGTTTTATGTATCTTCCTGATCTCACCATGGAAATTCAGTTTTACTCATCGATCATACATCCTATTTTAATGGAGTTTCTCTAGTCACCCTCATTGTAGGAGGCATCATATGTGCAGTAGAAACCTTTGACAAATGACATCTCTAATGTTTATCTTTTAGGCTGGAAGTCATTCATCTTTCGGTTATCTTAGGTTGTAAATGAATACAATGAAAGGACTCTGGTGTAAAGTTAACCAATGTGCAACATCATACTGGGGTTTTTCAACCTTCAGTAATAATTAAAGCATTTTGATGGCTACACTTCAGTGCTAATTTATGATTAACTTCAGGTGTTTCTTTGACCTTGCTGATACATTTTTTTCACATTTTCTTATCAAGAAAACAGTGAGTGTGACACTTCCTTACACTTTCTGAGTCTATTAACTACCCAACGCTAAAATCTGTTCAGTGGTTTTTTGTTTGTTTCAGTTTTGCCATTTATAAATGGCTTCTTTTTCATAGGCTTTTCATTAGTTATTTTAGCTGAAAAAATGTACAGTCACTATCCTTCACAAACATTTTGTTGAAACCAGTCATATGAATAAAACAATGTTTGAGCAGAATCTGCAGAAAGTGCTGAAATATAAAAAAAAAAAAAAAATTCCACAGAACTAAACAGATTACCCAGAACTACAATGGCTCATTGCCTTGGGGAATTATGGAACAGTCTTTTAGGACAGAAAATTTCAGCTCCCAATTTATCAAAATAAGTGCTTATTTTCTTAAATATGTTCAGTATGACAAAGCACAAACCAAGAAGAACTAGAATGAAAATGAAATAACAATTTAAATAATTGAATGGGTTAGATTCAGTATGGTAACAACTGCATGATTCAGTAAGGATATGGTCACCTGAGAAGGTTATCATGAGCTAAACAAAGCCATGAATGTACAGCACCTTAGCTAGTTATTCATAGACATGCTGCTATTCTGTGGTAAGAAACGTCACATTAATCATGAGGTGAAGCCAAGCGCGTAGGTAGTTACCAGAGAATACTAGCACATTAGAAAATCCATACTTCACTTTACTCGTGAGGTCTCTTTTATGTGCTAGTAACTTACTGCATATTTTGGTAACAAAAGCTCTTAATTAAAGCCAATTTCTTCTCAAAAGTAGTTGTAGCTCTGGATGCATGAACACATTATCATAATGAACCTCCGCCTCCTCTGAGGGAAGAGGTGTACAAATGACAGACTAGACAGACACAGACAAAAAACAATGCATGTTGTTTCCATGTGCTGTACTAGCAAAATGTGTAAACGCCACAGTGATCTCTTCACACATTTCTGCAGCTAAATGCTTGAGGGAACAGATCAAACATTCTAGAACAAATTTTACAGCACCATAAAGAGGACAAATGCAGACTGAATCCTAGTGACTAAGTGCCTCAATGTAGACATATACAAGTTCACATAAACAGAGACAAATACCTGATCTGCACATGTAGATTTAGGCTAACATCATCAGAGACCAAATATCTTTAAAGACATTTAATTCAAGCTATTCAGGAAAAATGTCTTTTGTCAGCAGCAAACACTAAGGCAACTTGAGAATCAGAGAAAAAACTGATACAGAGTGACTTTGTGCAGGCATGGCTGTATGTGACTGCATCAAAATGTTGTATGATGCACATTAAAGATCAATCCAAGGCCGTGAAACATAGTTATACATAAAGCAACGGACTATTTGCCTTTTAATAAAAGTCCTTATCATAAAAATCTAGTTATCTTCCTCCAAAAAGCGGTGTCATTGCTGAAGATGAAATAATCCTGAGATAATAAAGCAAGGCTGAGGCTAGCTCTGACGGCCTTCCACGAAACCCATGACAAAATTCCTGCTGGGTTCAACAGGGCTGGCTGCATCTTCACTTGTGCTTTGCCTCAAGTCTGCATCACAGAGCATCACTTTCAGCTAAAGCCATAGCAAAAGCAGCAGCCTAATGTGTGATCAGAATGCCTTACTACAATGTACTCCTGCCTGCCTCCTGAAGCCACATTGCCTGTGCAAGAGCTTCCAGCTTGCAACCTCTCTGTGAGAAGTCACTTCTCCATTTCCGATCTATAGACAAAACAGAAGTGCTGCAGAATGCCAGCACTAACCCACCCTCAGTTCAAAAGCTGGGAGAAGGGAGGTAATACATGAATGCACTGAATTATAGGTTTATTTCCATTACAGCAGACAGTGAATTGTTTGAGGCAGTACCTATAAACCTTACAGTTTCCTTTATTCAGCAGAACCATGTGAAGTAACTCATCCTACAACTATGTTAGTGACAACTGAACACTTTGCACTCCTACGAGAACAAACGGACTAGAGAAACAAGCAATACAACATGAAATGCAAGAAAACATACACATTTCTTTGTAAAGTGGGAGAGAAAAGCACAACCTTAAAGCATCCCGTTTCCATCAACCTTTTTCCCAACATCTGTAAAATCCATACTTAGCAACAAATCACTATGCATCCAAGAAGCAGTAAATACAATTGTTTCTGCAGCTTTTCAGAATCTTTGGGTCAGATCTTTTGGTCAGAAGGAACTACCATTGTTAGAGAGGAAGACCTCTGTCTACAGGGAGACTGTGTCCCTGCCCAACTGTAGCACAATACAATGCTGCTATCTTTATTCCACTTAAATGCTGCAGATAAAACTGAAATAGCTCCCATGAATAAAAATACATTCAAATGACATCTCAAATTTCAGTTTAAAATAAAATATTTATTCCAGAATAGAAATCATATTTTCAGCAACTCTAGAGCGGACAATTCTACAACAGTTACTGGAAAATTAGTTACTGCTCTAGTTCTTTGTAGCAAAAAAAAACCATCCCTCCCTATCACAGACATCTCTAGAGACAGCTCAGCTTCACACTGCCCCTGCTCTTCAGAGACTATTCAACTGCAGACCATTCTGTTTGTTCACACCTTGAACTTGAATCCCAGCATGGCAGTAGGTTACATCCAGAACGCCACTATGTCACTCCACAAAGACATTAACATAGCTTCATAGAGATAACAAAGCAGCATTTCTGTATTTCATATATGTAATTCCAACGGCATTAATTACAACAAAATGACAAGTATCTACTACACACATGCAATTTTAGTCACACTGTACAACTACAAAAGAGGAATACAGGCTAATTAATAGTCTTTCCTATATAAAGAAGTCTTAAAAAAGGGTTAGCGATTACCAAAGGAATTAGTCTTTTCAAAGAAAATACATGGTGGGCCTGGGAGGATATACAGCATAACTTTTCTGACCAAGCCTGGCTGCAGAAGGCAGCCCACAGTACACAGCAGTGTGGACTGCCAGCTGTGAGGGCTCCATGAGGGAACACTGCCGTCACCTCAGGGGACATTTACAGTCATCTCTTCCAGTCACACCAAAGAAGTTTTCAGGAATATGGCTATTTGCAACAAACGTGTTTTGAACCACAGCCTACCTCCAGCTTCCAATAACCGAGGGCAGGCGGGAGGCAGCATAAGACAGGAGGTGGCACACCGCGGGATTCCTAGGGAATAATCATTAATAGGAAATCCTTCATGCCTACACCCGGAGTGCACACAGCGTACAGACTCACTGAACCTCATTGCATGCCGAAGGCTGCCTTAATTAGCTCCTGTGTCCTGCTTTAGTACACTGACACAGGAACCGACTGTCTCTACAGTGCTTTCCCAAATCCTCTTAGAACAAACCCCAACTTTACACACCAGGCTCGGGCGGCTTGCTTGCTTGCCTCTCGGATTAAAAAAATCAGGCTTGAACCCACCTCCCTGGGTTGCTGTCAGGCTTCTGACAGGCTGAAGAGCCACAGGCCGACCAGCACGCACCTCTGGCCCCTGGGCGGAGCAGCACAGGGCAGCCCATCACCCCCTGAGGGGGAACGTCGGTGGCGGGAACCTTCGGGAAGGGTCTCCGGCGCCTTGCCCGGGGGGGGGGCAGCGCTGAGCTGGGAGCGGCACCTGCCTCCGAGTCCCTAGTTTGGCCACCTGCCTGCTACTCTAACAGCTGCCGCTCTGCTGGGTGCCCTAGCACAGGTGATGATCAGCCCTGCGGGCCTAATAACATAAAGCGGCTTCCTGTCTCTGCACCTAAAATCTCTTACAATGATGTGCCCGGGCCTAGGAGCAAAAGAGCTCATGGCCCTCAATGTTAGCAGCACACCTCAGTGAGGCAGGCTGTATGCCCAGGAGGCTGGTGGGAGCAATGTACACCAGGCACAGGGGAGCTGGAGCTGCATTTCTGGACCTGTGTCTCCTCCCAAAAGGAGAAAGATCGGGGCTGGCAGCAACTCCTTCGCTGGAGGCTTGGATGCTCTGCACATCCCACATCCAGCTGCAGCTTAAATCCCCATCCATTTGTCTAAACTCCAACAGTCCGTGACAAAAATAAATGTGTCTAGGTAACCTTTATATCCAAACAGTGCCCATTTATAAAATATTTTTCATGAAGTCAGTGATACTACTGGTGATCTGTGGTAAGAGTCCAAGCAGTTATCACTGGTTTTGTTTGATGCTAGTAATCATGACATGAATTACATGTTTTTATTCAGAATAACAACTGGGAAATCTTATTTGCAAAGATGTTTAAGTCTGTAGTAACCCCTTTGTAAAACGTCACTACAGAGCAACATTTCTGTTTGTTGGTTCTACAGTTTCAGGTTTTTTGTCGAGAAACCACAGTTTTATGTGCACACACTGGGGGATATTTGGATTCAGAGCTGTTACCTCCTGCCTGCTGGAGGGCTTTCAGCCGTCCATTGGTCATGAGTCGGCCAAAACATCTCCTGATTCCAAGAACTCTTTCATTTCACCAGAGCCTAGCAAGGATTACTTGCTCACTCCATGGGCTTGCGCGCCCAGTCTCCTGAGGCAGGTGATGGTGTACCCACACTGAGCCCATTCACTGCCCCTCAGCGCCTTGTCCCAGGTCACCTCTCATGCCTGTCAGCCACCCTGCAGGCCTGCTCCCTCCCTAACCTCGCTCCATCTGAATAACCCACCAGGTTAAACTCTTGAAGCAATCAGGCTTCACGCCCAAAACTGATGTTTCCATTCAGCTCTATGTGGACACCAATTTAGAGATTAAAACAGAACAAATTAGAGACTTTTATTCTTATACTGTCAATCTGAGGTTTTTATGAGCCTTTCATTCCACACCAAGTTTTGATACTTGGGCTTTTTCATTAGTTCAGGCTGAAAACAATGTTGAAATAGCATTACCCTCAGGAAAGATTCTACTTTTTCAGTACTTTCTAGTTTTTATTTTAATCATGACTCTTTGAAAAGTTAAATGGCCTAGCTAAGCATCAAACTCAGAATTGTTAAAGTATATGACTGTTTCTCCATTTCTCAAAAATCCATTTACAGGGTTGCACAGGTATTTGATTTTATATGCCGCCAGTGTCTCCTTCTGCTCCCACAGCAATTTTGCTCTATATCTGAACTAGCACTTTAGGAAAGAATAAATGGAAATACTTACTTTCTGCCCTTAGAATTAGTTCTTGAACTTTGAAACGTTCTCAGTCTTCTGTTTATAAACAAGAAATGGTACTTTAAGACCTACTTTCATTTTACTAGGAATATCTTGTGTTGCTTTCAACTTTAGCTTTACTAAGAAAAGGTCTCTGAAATGCTTTCATGATCAAATGCATTATAGTTCAGATTCAACAAAATATTAGGCTCCTACTCCTTTTGATATCAACACTAAGTTATAACCTACACAGAAACTTGTAGCCAAAGCACTTCAATGAAGCTGGGCTCAGTTCAACGAAACACTGAATAATATATTTTTGGCTCACTGAGGACAGTAGGAATCAAGCATAGGCCAGAAGTACTATAGGTATGGATATACTTAAACACTCCTAGCACGTAGCTAAGTACATTTTCCTGCAAGCTGCACTGGCTCCAATCCAAAACAGTCATTCTCAGGAAACTGAAAGAGAAGTTGGTCTTTGTATCTACATAATTTAAAGAGTTTGAGTACTTGCACTTCCAGTTCTGTTATGTGACTAGATCTAATAAAAACATTGTCTTACTATATCTATGAATGTAGTATCTGTGAAGAAATGCCATTTACAGTGTAAGAAAAGAACTGCTAAAACTTTCCTCTGTCCTAGTTGTTCCAGATCAAAGCTATACAGTGAAAACCTGTTAAAAGAGAACCTGATAAAGAATAAACCCATTAGGCGAATCAAATCAGCCGATGGTAAAATGATAAAATACTGAAATAACTATTTAAAAAATGCATCCCTAAAACTCTCAGCTAGATTAATACATATTTTAATACTGCTTGACGAAGTGTGCTCTCTCTCATTTTTCTTCTACTACATAGTATGTATAAAGAAATTCTTCTCAGGAATGAATCTGTTCACCAGTGTGTTCATTTTTCATTGGCATCTGTATCTCAACACTCCATCCTTCTGGTATTCATACCAGAATCTGGTATGATTCTGACAGAATCTAATGCTTTATTTACCTCCCATATCATAGAACCAGTTTCCTCATCATTATTGTGTACTGGCCCCTAACCCTGTTCCCAGAGAGGAATGTACCAGTGATGGTAGCAGTCCTCTTTCTCATTCTATCATTTTTTTGTTCAGTAACTTTTCAAGATTTGGAAACTTCTGTATGTTCTCTGAGAGAAAGTATGCTGCCCAGGAAAATCTGCTATTAGAAATGCCCTTTTTCCAGAGTCTAATCAGAAAAATCCTTTTAGAAGCTGTATGTGACCATTACATCATTACCTAAATGTTACAAAATAATTGTAATAATTTTGTAACAATATTTCAATAATAATAAAAAATAATTATTTTCTAATTCCAGTGATTTTTAATAATTTACTCATTTAATTTTATTAATAAAATTTTAATCCCCATAAAATATGTTGATTCCTTATTGGATGCAAACAGATTTGATTTACCAGTTGATGACCTAGGCCATAGTCTTTCTCCACAATTAGGTGTTCAGTTTGAATGAGCGAAGGAAGAAGAAGCGTGATTCTTAAAGGTAATTATTTTTAATAAATAAGTAAAGAACAGTGTGTATTTATTTGAAGCAGTTTTATGATTCAACACAATGCCAAATAGCTAAGTTCTATATCACATTCTGGTTTCCTGTGGTGGTGCAGCCCCCCCCCTCAACCTAACAATCCCAGAACCAGCCAACATTGTATTCTTGCTTACAGTGCAAGAATAGTTAGCTGGCGTGACTGGCCATTTTTCTTGCCTTTGAATCAGGACGACTTGGCACTTTCCTTGTCTTTGTACAAGAGCAGTGAGTTGGGCTGATCAGGCACTCCCTGATCGCTCCCAGAACTGCTGATGCCTAGAGTCACACCTACCTGGTAAATGTCAGAACTGGACATTCTGGGAAGTACTGGGATTGTATGGTTGCTGTCTAAAGATCAGGATTGCATCATGTGGATTGTGACCAGGATGGAAAATCACTGATGCCTAAAGTCAATCATCTTGAGACTCTATGAACAGCGGTACCAAGGAAAGCCCTTTGAGCTCTTCTGAGCCACAGGGGGCTGCGCCCAGTAACTCCCTCTGAGTGGGACACTTCTCTGAGTAACTCGCAAACTATTTGGGTTGATATCCTCCAGACCCAACCTTCACCCATTGACAAATCACTTGATTTGAAGTGAGCATTTCAGTGAACTCAAGGGGAATTTTTATGATTGTGTGTGTGTGTGTGAATCGATTCAAAACATAATATTCTATTACTGTGATTGTAATAGCAAATTCTTTCTAATCATTCTGTAAATGCTAAGTTAACCAGAGATTAATAGCTGCTAAATCCCTGTGATTCTCTCTCTCTTTAAACTGTGAACACACCCTGAATTGCTGCTAAACATATTCCTTAGATATAAACCGTTGTGTTTTGAGGCCAGTTCTGGATCCAGCCGCATCTGGGCTCCTCTCTGAGAAGGAGTTTAGAAAGCAAGGGGGTCCATTCCGAACCTGGTGACTCAACGGTAGGGTCTCCCTTACTCCTTACACTTTTCTTTTACTCTGTATAAATCATTTTCCACTCAAAACCTCCTTTGATTTTGTATTCCATTCATTTAATAAGTAACAGAGTGAACCTTGCCAACAAACATTGTAAGATCACATCTTTTAAATTTTCAGTAAAATCTTTTCTTGCAAAACCTTTTTAGTGATCATTTAAGCGACCTAACTGCTCATTTGCGACAAATTGGCGTAGCTGGCAGGATGGCAAGTAGTATCACTGATTGCTTACAAAAAATGGAACAAATCCATTTCCCAGATTCTCAGATGAATGGGTTCATGACAATGGCATGACTAGGAAGCTGTGGAAAAACAAGTACCGGTGGCTAGGACTCATGTAAAAGACAGATAAAAAACATTCCAAACACTCAAACACTACTACCAGCTTTTAGAGAGAACGGTAACCCTTTCCTTTTTTGATCAAAAAACAAATAGTGCCTGGACGACAATTGGGTCTGTCTGTCTGGCAAGTGGAATCCTATCAATGCATACATGATAATGGCCATACATTTTAATCCCAGTCAGACCTCGACAACAACTGAAAAAATTCCTGATAGATACGGGAGCACAAATTTCAGTACTAACACAACAAGATGCTGAGAAGCTGGGTATAGGACCCAGACGGCAAAGAACTAAAATTCCTAGAGTGAATGGAGCAAGTGCTATTTGTCAAACTGCAAAAGTTAATTTATGACTCCCTGGCAAGAAGCGTACGTCATCTACTTGCTTTGCAGTTGAAGATCACAACGAAAACATTTTAGGATTCAGTGTTTTAAGCAGATGAATCTGGCACTTGCCAGACGGCAGCATGTGGTCTTTTAGTTCAAATATCAATCCCAACCCTAATGAAAATCAGGAAGTTATTGATAATAGTGGTACAAAACACAAAATAACTACTGGATGAATCATAAAGGGGTAACCCGTTTGGCCTTCCTCACCAAAACTTTTATTTCTTTTCTTTTGGGACAAAAAAAAAAAAAAAAAAAAAAAAAAAAAAAAAAAA
>Ga0065711_1040960_pt1 | contig 16523 bp, 9 predicted proteins | sample Hoacrofraction12_FD_59098 | JGI IMG/M metagenome (GOLD analysis project Ga0065711, IMG submission 59098) | Hoatzin crop microbial communities from Cojedes, Venezuela - Epithelial fraction 12 v2 (version 2) | ecosystem: Host-associated > Birds > Digestive system > Esophagus > Crop | place... | reverse complement strand
TTTTTTTTTTTTTTTTTTTTTTTTTTTTTTTTGTGTGTGTGTGTGCTTGTTTTGTTGCTAAGCTTAATGTCTGGTTTCAGGAAGTATGTTTGCCCTCTTAGAACAATTTGAGTAGTTTTTGTGCTAACCTGTTTGCTCTCTGCGTGGAATGAGTTTTGCATGTGATAAACCCCATCTGTAGCATTTCCACTCTTCCCAGATCCAATACACTCTGTGTGAATGTATAGTTCTTGCTGGCCCAGAGTAAATTTATCAATGTTTATGCCTAACTGCAGACTTTTGCATGTATGTCCCTCTCACAAAATACACGAGTACTGCAGCATTCATCTATTACATGAAAGTTGATAAAGATAAAAGGGTTTACACTTTTTCTTCCTTTTTAACATTCAACCATTTAAAAATAAAAATTGTGTCTATTAGTATTTTTCTCTCCTAGCTGTTTAGTACAATGGATTTTCACCTCAGTCTCTTCATTAAAAAAAAAAAAAGATACCTTACTTCTGTGTGCCTTCATGTGTTTATTATTCATATATGTATGCTGTAATTGCACTACTTCTACAACCTGCAGCAGATTTTTTTTTTTTTAAAGAAGAGTTTTTACTACCAACTTACTGCAGCATTTTTTTTGCAAATTTTTTAGGAGCATGTTCTTCACAGTGATTTGTTAGTCTTAAGAGATTCGATTTAACAAGCTTCATCCTGTCAATGAAGTTGGGTGATTTCCATTGTTGGCTCGTGCTGGGAATAGAGAGACTAAATGCACCTGCTCTGCATGACTTAAAGCAAATGTAAGGAAGTTAGTATGAAATCTGTGTGAGAGAGATATGATTCATTCTGTAAGAATGGACAGTTGGCAAGATTTCTTCCTGACTTTGAGAACTGCGGCAAAGCTGCAGCTTTGATAATTGCTGGCATCTTCATGGGAATGAAAAATGTAGTAACCTCTTACTAATAATTAATGACTGATTTATTTAATTTTTGTTTTTTTTTTTTTTTTTTACAATGACGTGAATAGATGGAAAATGCTAGAGTATCAGGAAAGATCAGCTCCTTTTTACCGGTGTTTTAAGCAAGTTGTTGGTCAGCAGTAGACACTACGCTCAGAAGTCTTGCACAGTGATGTAGGATTTGTTATCATGCTTTTGATTACTTGCCACCTTTTGTATCTGCTGTGTACTGCTGGTTTGGAGGGGACTTTTTGTTTTTTGTTTTGCACATGTCAGAAAACTCGTAGCGGTATCACCTGTGAACAAAGGAAGATAGGAACACTTGTCTTGGCTGATTTCAGTAAAGACTTGGGGCTGGGAGAAGAAAACCTCTGGTCAGAGAAACAAGCTTTCCTGTAATACCAGTCTGATTTTCATTTTAGCACTTTGACCTGTAGTTGGAGCTTTAATCTGGAAAGTTGGTATCTGAGCAGCAAGTCCAGCTGTGCTAGGCTTAGCAGTGAAATAGTCTCCTTCATTGAAAAGAAATCACATAAAGCAACCACATCCCTTCACTAGCGTCCTTTTATTTGGAGGCAGTTTAATTTTGTAGCTGGCACTTCAAAGAATGCACGCTGGGTGGAGATATCTGAAGAAGCCTATACTGTTGTTGGACATCCACTGGGAAACTCTTTTTGGTAAAGACCTTCGGTATCATTTGGAGAAATGTTCCCCATGCACAGTCACAAGTGTTACCTCAAGACTTAGGTGTGTTTCTAGAGCTTGATGGGTAGAAGTCATGAACCAGGAATTTCCTGTCTGCATTCTGCACAATTCCCAGCTTCAGTTAGGAGCTGCTGAGGAGCAGCTGCTTGTTACCAGAGTCTGGAAAACCATGTTCTGAGAAGTTCTGGCTATTACTCAACGAGTAATTCTTTTGGTGATGAACAGTTGCAGATTTTGCATTTGGTAGCACTTGATGAATAAAAGGTTCTCATTAAATAATATCTTCCTCCATTTCATTTGCTCTTCAGCCCAGCGTAATTGTTAGGATCCTGTGCATTATGCTTCCGATCCCAAGCAGTATGTATTCATATTGAAGATGTGCTTCATGCACGTTCTGCAGACAAATGTCAGTCTCTCAGGAGAGCCCAGGAGAAAGATTGGTACATTCCCTGAATCCTGAAAGATTGATCTACTGACTGTATATTTAAGCTACCTTGCTATACTTCTTTTTACTCAAAGTTACAAATGGTCTGTTGTGCAGTTGTGTGATGCTGTTTCTCCCTGTCACTATACAATGTTGCAGTAAGCACAGAGATGACTTGTAATGTGGTAGCTGAGTAAAATGAACTGAAGTAGAAGTTCATTTACTAAATTGGAAAGAATGCTGAGCTATGTAATTGCGGTATTACTCTGCTGTCCGGGCCCAACCATAGCATGTTGTAGAAAGTGTGCCAGGGATATTAGGGTGCTGCTTGGTATGTGCCTGGGAGCTTCCTGCACTTCTCTGTGCACATCTAGTGCCAACCTTTGTCTCCTGTGAGACTTGTGCAAGTAAAGTTGAGGTGAAATTATTCTGTGATGTGTCTGTGGCTATGAAAATTTAAAAAATAACTGAAGATAGAAGAGCCTTCATTTAGCTGCATTTGCTTATCCAGCTCATCTTTCAGTGATCTTCAGCCAAAGTCTGCAGGTTTATAAACCTTTACATCTCAAGCCTGTGTTCCAGAGCATTTAGATTGTAATGTTTCCATTGTTGCTTTACAGACGTTCAGGCAGTTGCTTACGAAGAGCCGAAGCACTGGTGCTCCATTGTCTACTATGAGCTGAATAATCGCGTCGGGGAGGCGTTCCATGCTTCTTCCACCAGCATCCTTGTGGATGGCTTCACTGATCCTTCAAACAACAAGAACAGATTTTGCCTGGGGCTGCTCTCAAATGTTAACCGCAACTCCACCATTGAGAACACTAGGCGACATATTGGCAAAGGTGAGTTTTGGATGTTTGCATCAATTTTTGTGTTGGGGGAGTGGCGTTTCCCATAGACACAACAACCTGCGCTGCTTGCCTCGAGCAGGCTGGTCTTCCCAAGTACATGGGATAAGTGCTTGTGTTGATAAAGATATATTTTTCTGGCCAGGTCTTATAAGCAAAGTATTGTTCTTACCTGATATGTAATTACAGGAAGCTTTTACCCTTAATCAATTTTTAATTGTCCGAAGGCTATCATAATCTTAATTGGAATGAGAGCTTAAGGCAGTTTGTCTAATGAAATGTCTTGATTTATCTTGATTGTTGGTGTATATTGAAATGAAAATTATAGTCCTTGGCACCAAATTTTTAGCTAGCCTTAGTTCCAACATAAATTAGCTATCCTAACATGTATTTAGACAGACAATCTCCTAAAACAGTTTTTCCAAATTAATTTGTCACAGACTGGTGATTCTTTCAGGGGGAACTTTGTGCTTCCCTTCTGTGGCTGTGACAGTGTCCTGCAAAAGAGAAAAGCTGCTGGTTTTTGTCTGACAATACAGTCCTCTTTTCTGAGAACTTGCCTATAAGGCAAGTGACAGGCAAAACTGACATTACCCCCTGCAATGGGACATTCCTGCCAGACAAATTTTGTAGGTGTTTGCTTTATTAGTAAACTCTAAATTTTCCGAGACACTTGAGGGTTCAGCATGCCCAGGTAGTGTGGTGTATGTTGTAAGTGCCCATTAATGAAGTATCTTCCTCCTCCTTAGAGGAAGAAAGGATTGAAACTGAAGAGAACTGTCAGGTCTTCAAGTTTCAGCCCTTGGTCTGGAGAGCTTTTCTCTACGTGAGGACTTGTGCAGCTCTCAGCAGTACACCACAGCTGTGCTGTGCCACTCAAGTCCTAATACTTCTTACTTCTTTTCCTCCCCATGCATCTTACCAAGTATCAAGATATTTATTCAACACCTCATTCATTTTCCTGTTAAAAGTAACCCAGCTACAAGCAAAGTTCTGCTGAAGCACTTTGCTGTGTGTGCACCAAAGGAGAGTGTGGAAGAGACAAGGATGCTTTGGAATAAGTACAAGTGTACAACTAATTATGATGTAGAAAACTTAGTCTTTGAAGAAGGAGGAGTAAACCCCAAACTTGAAGGCATAGCCATAAATGGTTTTGCATATCAGTTGGGAGTATATGTATACCCACACAGGTACATGCATAGTCAGCGACAAAACCTTATGTGACAGACCACAGTCTAAGGCTTTCTGACTTATACTTCAGTTTTGCTTTTAAGTTCTCTGTGTTCATTTCTCTGACTTGTGACATTGTGGGAGGTGAAAGCTTTAATCAGCAAATAATCCATTTTTAAACACAAAAGGCACATTTTCTTGCTTTCTCAAAGCCTTTGGAATTGAGCCCTACTGACAGCAAATCTCCACAAAGGTTCCATGTATGTCACTCTTCTGGCGCTTGCTGCCACCAGTGGCAGGTGAGGGAGCAGGCAGTAGAAGGGGAAAGGACTGCAAAATTGGTGTGTACCCTCGTTTGACAGATACATTTGAGGAATATAGAATCAGTTAACTTGGAAGAGACCTTTAAGATCTATGAGGTCCCTTCCAGGCCAAATGACTCTATGGTTCTATGATCATCGAGTCTACCACTGCGAAGGCCACCACTAAGCCATGTCCCTAAGCACCATGTCTCCATGTCTTTTACATACCTGCAGGGATGGTGACTCAACTACTTCCCTGGGCAGCCTGTTCAAGTGCTTGATAACCCTTTCAGTGAAGGAATTTTTCCTAATACCCAATCTAAACCGTCCCGGCACATCTTGAGGCTATATAAGGGCCATTTTCTTTTTCCAGCTTTTTGGAATTAAAGCTTGCTGAAAAAACTCATGCTACCCAAAATAGTATTCAGGGCTTTTCAAGAGAATCCAACTTGGGGCTGCTTTAGTATCTACATATTATACAGTAGGTTTCTGCTTTCTTCTTTTGCATTGCCAATTATTATTTTACATAAATATAATGAGAAAAAAGTTCAAGTGGTCACGCTAGCCAATGTACTGCATCAAAACTAGTGCAGTGCTTGCTAGTTTATTGTTGTTGAATGTACAACATGTTAAAATGCAGGAATTATCAATTTCCCTTATGTACATACATATACACCCTCCTTTCAAATTCCACCCTGCTGATGAAACGGAAAAGCAAAAGTCAAGTTTGAAGACAGACAGCTGGTGGTCTGATGTGCAGTTAATGTTTAACTCTCTAAGCGGAAACATACGTCTGTGGAGACAGAGCATGAAAAATAAGTGCACAGTATGAATTCGTCTAACCTCCTTATGTCAACCTTCTCCTCCTAGGTGTTCATCTCTATTATGTTGGTGGGGAAGTATATGCTGAATGTCTTAGTGACAGCAGTATTTTTGTACAAAGTCGTAACTGCAACTACCATCATGGGTTCCATCCCACCACAGTCTGCAAAATCCCCAGTGGCTGCAGTTTGAAGATTTTTAATAATCAAGAGTTTGCTCAGCTTTTGGCTCAGTCAGTGAACCATGGCTTTGAGACAGTGTATGAGCTTACGAAGATGTGCACTCTCCGTATGAGTTTTGTAAAGGTACGTGAAAATTTGGTTGAGATTAAGAAAAAATAATTCATTTCGCTTACAAAATAGTGTGGTGAGTTTTAATTGTCCAGTATCTCCCTCCATTGGCCTTTTAATAGCTGTTGAATTTTAAGTATGCAATGATATTTGTTAAGTGTAAGACAGATCTTAATGAAAGAAAATTGTCTTTGTGGACAAAAATCCATCTGATGCGCATACTTTGAAAGCTTGAGGTAACTTGGAAAAGGTGTTTCTTCACAAAAGTCAGTAGTCACTTGTGAAGCGTTTCTGTCATGTCTGTTAACTATTCTAACTTCATTGAATTGCCCCTTGTAAATTTTTACTGTTTTCAGTTGAATTTTTATATTTAATATGTGTATAGATAGTGTGTGTGTATATATATAGAATTATTTGCATAATTGCTCTGGAATTACGGGGCTTGTCTTTTTAATTTTGTGGGATATGGCAAAATACAGTACAGGTAAGTTTTGAAAAGAATTGAATCATTAATTACTTGGCCTAAAAGTGGAAAAGCCACCAATTAATTATGTAACATCATGTTTTGCTCCTTTTTTTGCCCATTGTTACGGTCCATGCCAGCTCCTGCTCTGTAAGAGACCCAGCTGAACTTCATGCTTCTGTTCCTAGGTGGTATTTTTGGGGAGCTGAGCTGGGACTGCAGTGTAAGTCATTATAGCGGTTGTGGAAGTGTAGATAGCATAATCCTCTAAATCTGTCTTGACCAGCATCCCCCAGATTAAGAGCTACAGTAATTATTTAGAATAATATACGTTCCTTTCTTTTCGGGGGGGGGCATGCAAGGTAGAGATTTGTGATGTGGCTGTGAATGTCAACGTGTGTACTGATGTAAAAGGGCTGGTCACATACATGAAAGTAGTCAAAAGAAAATGGTAATATGATGAAATCCTCTTCTTGATAGGAGGAGGATGGAAACTTTCAGATGTGCTAGGACAGGGGTTCCTAAAATGGAATAGATTGTTTATAGCTCTGCATCCTATGGAGTTGTACAGCAGTGTTGCCTGAACAGTTGCACAGGACCTCCTGTGTATTGGATGTTGCACTGCACAGTGTTTAGAGCTGCTGCCAACTGTGTTGGGAGCTGGGTGACCCCTTCATTATGGGTTAATATAGAGCAGAGGAAGGTGTAGCTGCAGCTATCGTTAGTCATGTCTCCAGACCTGCCCCAAAAATGGTTGATTTACAAAATTATTTTGATTCCTGTTTAAATATCTGCTTACATCTTTGATAGTTACTGTAACTGAATTGAGTATGATCTGAAACAAAACCTCTCTTGTCTTAACTTGAGAAATAGCCTGCTGGGGAATGACCATGCCCTCTTTCTCCAAAGAGGAATGTTTCTGACTTATTGCTTGGTTTATTGTGTCCGTCCTGCGAATGATGCTTTGGTTCTTGTCAGACAGATGCCTCACCCTCACTTCCATAATGTCAGTCTATGACCTCATTTTTTAATTTGTTAATCTGTTTGGCCGCATTTCCCCCCAGTTTGTTCTATTTTTGGTCTTGGCAGAGAAGACTTGAGTATCACCCCTTTCAGAGGCTTTATTGGGACATGATGCAGCTGGCAGTGAGGTATGGGGAAATTTTGCACTGCCACAGGTTATGTCTTTAGGAATTTAAAGACTTCCATTCCAAGAGATCAAGAGATCTCAAAATGACACTTCGTCCAAATTTTAACTTCTTTTTTTTTTTTTTTTCCCAACTTCGTATTTGTTTGTTGAAGTGTGATAATGGATGGTGCATCAAGGGTGTTATGCTACCCTGCTGATAATGACTGTTGGAAGCGAGAGTATTTTGGTAAGAAAGATGATGGGTGAAGTATGCTTCTCATGTATTTGATATTACAAAATAAGGTGATTTTTTTTTCTTTCCCCACTTCTGATTCTGCTTCCAGGGTTGGGGAGCTGAATATCATCGCCAAGATGTAACGAGCACTCCATGCTGGATAGAGATACATCTTCACGGTCCCCTTCAGTGGCTGGATAAAGTACTTACTCAGATGGGCTCTCCTCATAATCCTATATCTTCAGTGTCTTAAAAGGTCCCAAGCTTCTGCATTTTGGAAACAACTGAGCCCTGCATGTACTTGAAGGATGTATGAGTCAGACAGACACATCCCCCCCCCGCCCTGAACTGGCAACAGCAGAATAACAGCCATGAAAATGCTTGACTTCTGTGACCAACTGTTGGATTCAGAAAAAAAATAAATAACCCCCTTTGACGTACTGTTGGTATCAAGAATTTTAGTTTGCATTGTAATATACTATTGCAATGTTGATTTGCAGGGCTTAATGCGACGGAGATGACTGAGCCAAAACCACAATCTGTCGGACCGTGTTTGCAAAGGATCTTCCTGTAGCTGGCACTCTGAGATTCTCTTTCTTCCTTACGTTCAGTGCTCGCTGTTTTCCATGTGTCCTCTGGGGCTAAGAGCCAACGTTGGTGAAGTCTGCTTTTTGCAGGCTCTGTGCAGTACATTTGAAAACCATTTGTGCAAGTTGATGGTTGCTGCTCTCTTTAAGAGGGGAAAAAAAAAGAAGTAATAAGGTTTAATCTCAATAACTGTGTAACAATCTTTGAAATTGTGTCCTGACCATACTGCTGTAAGAATGTTAGGTATGTTTTTTGCTAAATGTATGTATTGTGTATTTGAAAGTTTAGAAATTAATTAGATTTAGACCATAAAGGAATTAGGAATATTTGAATGGGGGGAGGTGGGAGTGGGAAGGCAAAATGACAACCAAAATGTAGAATATATTGTAAACTTAGCTTTTTAGTTTAAACTGAGGTCTGAGTTTTGCTGTGCATTTCATTTTTATAGTGGCTTCTTGTTAATCCTGACTATTTTTGACTCTTCATTTTTCCCCAAAACAATTGTGCAGCTGGTTAATTCTTTTACCTGTGAAGAGGACAAAACAATTAATTCCTGCAGTTGTAAGGCTGCAGCTCTATGTATTTTAAGACAAAATTGTACAGAGTGCTCTTTAACTATTGAGCAGTTTTATACAGTTTATGTAACAGAAGTAGGCTTTTAATTTTGTAAGAGAATCTTGTTTTGCCAAACCTAGTAACTGTTAATTGTTTGGAGGACTTCAAAATCCCTATGTGGGTCTATTTCAAACTTCAAAAAATATATATTTTTAATTTTTACTTTTTTTTTACTGCTTGGTTTATTTTATTCTCTTTGATCTTTTATATTCACGTAAGCTGTAGTACTTTAAGTACCTTTATTCCAAAACTGGTGAGTCCTCTTTACTGGAAGTTTTGAATAAAACCTGTTGTTACTGCTTATATTTGATTAAAACCTTGTCTTGTCCACTTCTTAGTAGACTCTTAACAAACCACATAAAGGTATAGTCTTGGAGGAGGATCAACTAGAAATGAAGATAAGCTGACCGTAGACATTTATGATTAGTACAGGTTAGTAACCCTACTAAACTTAGTATATGAGATAAATGAGTACTCTAGAGAGAAAGATTTCTTAACCCGGCAAGTCTAGAATGGATGCAGTAACACTGAAGTATCCTGGCCACTTAGTTGAATTTCTGTGAGATTTCAACATACAATATCTGTATGAGAAGAGATTTTGCTGAGGTTGCACCATCAGCGGACTCTCGCTGCTCCTTGCCATGGCTGTGGTGAAAAGCCTCCATGCTCCTTTCCCCCACACCTCTGCTCTGGGGAGAGGTGAGGGAAGGACAGTCCCTTTGCAGCTGCGAAGTGTTTTGTCAGGTGCTGGGATGATGGAGTTTGAGAGACTGGGAGTTGACTGGAGATTCAGTGCCTGTGCCTGGTTATAATGGACCATGCAGCACCAACAGTAGCATGAGGGAAAGCTGAGCAACAGAGATGAATGTGTGTTCAGCCAGATGTATGCATGTGTATGTCACTGTCGTGAGAAATAGCCCTTTTTGGAGAGTAAGTCAATCCCATCTCTTTTTGGTTGTTGTTGTTGTTAAAAGTTAATTCCATTGCTTGGTTTCGTGTACATTTTTAAAACTAATCCTTCTTCCCCTGCTAAGAGGAAAAAAATTCCATAATGTTCAAGTTCTCTGTTTAGTAGAACTTAGTGACTTTTTTATATTTGCAAGATGCAAGAACTTTTTTTTTAATTCCGTTTAACATACATTTTTCATAAAGAAGCAGTCATATTACAAATGTAAGTCTTAAAAATAAGTAAAATTTTAAAATGACCAAAAAAAGAAAGAATGCTGTTTGCGGTTCAGTCACTGTCTCTGTTTTTTCCATCTTCAGCCCTTGCTACATTAAATCCCAGCTGTTCCCAACCAGTTTCCTTCCTTCTTTTGGAATACAGCACTGAGGTAGTGACTTTTTTTTTTTTTTTTAAAATCAGTGCTGTAACCATCCATCTTGCAAGTCTTAAGGGTGTTTCTGTTTGGATGTTTTCATATTTGGATGATCCTGCACAAGTTGTGGTAAACACTGTAATAGCTTTGGAGTAGGAGAAGACAGTTTTATGTTGTGATTGTTTTTGAATGTTAGTGTCTTGTATGTTTTGGGCTGTAATGCCTCTGTGTTTTTCCAAAATGGGGATTAAAATCAGAAAATACTAGCTCTGCACTGTCTCAGAAATTTTCAGTGGTAATACTTCTGTGGGGTCCTAGTTTTTGTGAGTTCCTTCTGTTTGTATGCTGTTGATACTGTTGAAGTGCAGCGTACACAGTATTTTCTTTATCTGTTACCCAGCTTTTTGTTTGTGTTGAGGAGACATTAGGTGTAAGAAAGAAGTGTATCTTCATGTGATGGCACAGAGTATCCCAGCTGCACTTTATTAAATAAGCTGAGTGGATTGGAGTAGCACCTGAGACTAATAGCCAGAAAAATAGGAGGTAGAACAGAAGTTGCCTTGGAGGAGGCAACTGCTAGCTTGAGGCTCTTGTGAAGATTTTTTTGAGCATCTTGGAGAAGTTTTCTTACTGATTTGCCCAACTTCAGATAGTTGGAGTCATAAAGCTGGAAAAGGCACGGGACAAGACAGAAGAAAAAGATTTTCTTGCGGACCCCTCACAAAACAGGGGATGATGAGAGCTAGAAACTCAGAGCGAGCCTACAGTGTCAACTCCATAATCAGGTGAGTCCCTGCTGCGTATTTGGTTTTATTTCCCCATAGTTTCCTGGGTCTAGTCTTCTGAACAACAGAGTTAAACACAGAAGACACTACTTCAAGGTGAAAAGCCAAGATGATCCCTGTTAGGAGAAACTGAAAAGGTAGGTATAACTGTTTTAGAAAAAGAATTGAGGAAGAGCAATGAACAGTACACGTGGAGACAAATACTTCCATGGAGCTGAATGTGTTTTGAAATCTGTGCTTTGGTTTTGAAGTGCTGGAAAGAAAACAATTCTCCCCAGTTGGAGATGACTTTTTTTAACCATTTAGAAGTCTCTGGTGAACCTTTAATAGACTTGATGAAAGCTAAGAGAGGTAGTCATTGTTAGTTGTGTGGATTTAGGAAGGTATGGAAAGAAATAAATTGTGCTTAAACATATTCTGTATCAGAATCATGGATCTGATCTTCTAATGCTCACTAACCTGGTATTGCTATGTAATTTGATAAAGCCATTCCCTTACTAAATCACTTCTCTTGCTATTGTAGCTATGTTTTCACAACTGCAGTTGTCTTTTCTAGCCTCAAAGAATGCAGTTCTGTGAGTACTGTTGTTTGAAGACAATAAATCAATACAGAGACATCTGAAATTTATATGTCCCTTTCCTGGTATGCCTATCTCCTTGATTTTTCCTTTGTCTTGTCTCACTTTAAACTTTTAGTAGGTATCTTGGAAGTTAGCTGTGTTTTGATGGTCTCTTTATTAATTGCTGCTGGTTTGTTCTGTTCAGCACACTGTAGCCTCTTATTCTGCTCTTGAGATTCATGATTCATAACTGTGAACTGGCAGTCACCTTTTTCTGGATGCCTGCCTAAATATACAACATAACTCTGCCGTCACCAGCCATGGTAGAGCAATATATTTTTTACATGCATCATCTCTCAGTTCATTTTCTTCAAATACATTTGTAATTCTGTGCAGGAGAGAAGTGAAAATGGCTCTTAGTTTACTCTGTCCCCTTCTGACCTTGACTTAAGCAGCTCAACAAAGAGAGACACCCTTGTCATGTTATCCTTTTAGGGGATGTTCTCTCTTTTCTGTTCCCTAAGCTGCTGTCCCCAACTTCTATGTTCTTGATGACTTTCCTTATTTTTTTGAATTCTTTCCAAGGACCTTTTTGTCTGATTTTTTTCTCCTACCTGGTGGACACTATATGTTTCAGTCAGACAAAAAACCCTTTACAGTATGCTTGCCAAAGGCAGGTAAAGAATTATGGGTTGCTGTAGGCACTGGAAGCCACCCATGAAGATACACCTGCTTCACAGGCACCACTTTTTCAACCCCTGCTGTCTCAAATGCCTTTTGGAAGAGAAAGGTGCAGTGAGACAGATTTGTGCTACTAGATTTCACTTTTGCTTCGGATTATTGTTTTAAAAGTTCTCCCAGTTATTAAGATTCCCTTCCCTCCTCTCTACCGTGGTATGTCACTTGGTTTGCATCTGACTGAAATGACAGAAATTGTCAGCCAGGGTGCTCAGGCTTTGTGTTTAGCGCTTGTGTTCCCTGACTGCTGCTTTCAGCTTCACAAGCAAGCCTTGCACTTGTTCTCGTCACCTCTCTTTCCCAACAGGCTCCAGAGTAAATCACTTGTGTGCTTTGCAGAATGATGTACTCCACACTCGCCTTGGTGACTTCCTCAGAGGGCAAACCCCTGTGGGCCAAAGGAAGCTGAGTAGCTGGGACCTGGTGCTCATTTGCAGGGTTGCTGATACGTGCAGGCTGGCTGAAGTGGTCCGCGTTCCCAGGGGCTGCCTTCCTCGTCAGGTGCTGTGCTTGTTCTTGTGCCACTGCAGGTCACACGTCTGTGTGGTGCAGCAAGCTGCCACCAGTTTGTTTCTGTACGTTCACATGCTGCAAACTGCTGAGGTGGAGAGCTCGGGTTTCCCACTTTTATTTGGTTTAGTTGAGGTGGCTCCTCTTTCATTCATCCCAGCTGTGGGAGATGATGATTCTTCAGCTGCAACAGCTACATCTGACAAGGTATGTGGTGAATTGGTTTTCATGAAGCAGTTGCGATGGAGAGACAGCCTCCTGATCAAACACAAAAGTAACTCCAATAACATTTCTAATGTAGGCATCCCCTGGGCTTGATGTGGGTACAGAGATGAGCGGGTCTGTTGCAGTGAATGGACAACATGGGTGTAGTTTTTACTTGGGTCCGATAAATGCTTTACAGTTAAAAATGGCACATGGATCCTCAGTGTATGTTAACCTGTCACGTGCAGCTGAAGTCATCAAAACTAATGTCAAACAACCTCCCAAATTTTGCCAACACTCCAAAAGTCTCGAATTTGATTTGGTCATCTTTCAGGAATGTAAGAAATCTTATTCTAATGGGTGCAGATTCCTAGTTTTCTCTTAGGAATTGGTTTGCAATTTCCCCTTTTCATCCTGTTGCAAAGGTAGGAGTTGAAAAATCTATATCGTCTCTTCATGATCTTGCCAGCTCATCTGAAACTTTAAATCTGTAAAGCTTAGAGGAGGCTGCTGTAGGTGAATTTTGAAGAGGTGAGCACCTTCACGTGCTTCACATTGTAGACAGGACTTAAGATCTCTCTTAGCAGTGATAAAAAGCTGCCAGTTAGATCTCTGTATTGTAGTAAATGTAAAATGATCTATAATTGTATTACAGAGGGGACTCTGCACATGCCAAACAGGCTTTCCTTGCTTGGAGAGTTTGGTTTAAGTGGACAGGTCACTTACTTAGACGTGATGGGAACAGCACAGTTTGCCTTTGTAAAGAATATTCTGATTTTCCTATTGCAGGATCTTTCTTTCCCCAGTATCCCTGTAACATATCAGAACATTCTTTTATATGAAAACATTCTTTTATATGAAGAAAAATGGTGTGCCTAACCTTCCCTTCCCTTCCCTTTCTTACATGATTTCGAACTTCTTGGTTTTCTGTGCCTTTAGATGATGGAGTCGAACTTAGTACAAGCACAAGAATGAGACTTGCTGTGTGTAGTGCTGCAGTAAGACTTACTATTTTGCCAGAGCACTTGGTTCTTGGCAGGAGAGCAGGGGTCTGTCTCACCTTGGAGCCCTTCACTTCTGCCCTCTGTTGATACTTTTAGGATTGGTAATCCCGAGCGTTTTCAGATATATATATATGTAGATATATATGTGGAGACTGGAAGATGGCTGCTGTCCCATCAGATATTTGTTCAAGCTTGTGGACCAGTCTCCTCAAGTCAAAATCACCATAGGCTGTACTGCTGGCAACAGCAGTATTTAAAAACTGGATCCAAGCATGGCTTCGTTTTGAACGTGACTTGGGCAGTGGTTTGACTATGAACAAACTTTACAAACCTCTCAAACACAGCTTGATCCCTGTGTCTTTTGGATGTGGTCCGTGCTGTTTTCTAAAGCAGTATAGAAAGAAGCTACCTTGATCTGCATGCTGTAAAGACTTCTGTTTCCATGAGTTGGATTTTTATCTTGTGCCAGGAGAGCTGCTTTGTAAACACTCTTTGGTGGGCTAGCTTTTAATTTGGGTGTGGGCTTTCTTTGTACCCCTACTGGTAACGATTGATTTGGTGCTAACTCGGGGTACATTCTGGGCATTGTGGCCAGTCTGTTTTCTGACCCACTGTATTGCCCTTGGTCTTTCAGGAATGATGTCGATGCCCTAAGTGTTCTTGTCATTTCCCCAAATCACAAGAGCAGATTTGAACAGATACAGCAATAGGGCTTAGTGAGAATTTGATGAGCTTACGTTGATAGAAAGCAGCTGTTTGCATTCTTACAATCAAAATATTAAAACATTAAACTTTCTGAAAATTTATCATCTTCAAAATGGTTCCTAGAAAAGCAGTGGGATGTCTTAATATTGGCATGGGCACATGTGGCAATTTAAGCAGTTACTTTGAGATAAGAACCTCAAGTTTGAGAAGCCTGATTCAGCAGAGCATACTTTCAGTAAGGGGCCACCTGTTCTGGCCCATGGGATCTATTAGCACCATACAACCCTCAGATAAATTGTATTGGGAGTAATCAACACAAGCAAAGCAAAAAAAGGTGTGTGTACAGTGGCAAGGGAGGGTTTGTTGAACTTGGTGCATTTTTAATTTAGTTTTCTTTTTTTCCACAGGCTGGGCTGTTAGGGTCTGGGCTATACAACAGCAGTTGATCGCCTGATCTTCTTTCAGAGGTAGATTTAATGTAGTGGCCTCTGATATTTCCCTCCCAATGCTGCCCCCCTTCAGTTGGACATGGATGTGGTGTTGCTTTTATGATAAGCAAAACTGGTTACAGAGATGAAGAGAACTGAAAGCTGTTCCTAGTCTAATTTCTTTCCATTCTCTGCTCTTTGTTTCTCTTGAGAAACAAACTCAAGCCAGCACTGCATCAGCGACTGCCTTGTCAGGGAGGAGCGAGAGGAGCAGCAAAGATGACGCTGATGTAGCTGGGGAGCTGAGCCGGTGAAGAGCAGTTAAAGGGAGAGCGGCTGGCTGAGGAGGTACCCGGGGAGTGTGCTGACAGCCAGGTTTCCATACTGTCACTTGAGACAGTACGGGGAACATTTCTGTGCCAGGAGCTGTGGGTGAGTGACTGGGCTATGGCTGTGCCGTTATATGGAGCAATCCCAAACATGTTGGCCAGACCTGGAACTTCACAGCTGAATGTGCGTGGGCGCTGTCTTCATTGTGAGCATCGCGTTGTACTAGAACTGGGGGGGAAAGGGGCGCCTGATTGTGATATGAGTGATCTCACTGTGTGTGGTGTTTATTTTCAGTGTTGTTTCAGAGTTGTGTGGGTGCTCTTGCACTGTTTTTCCTTCAATAGTAAGGTGGATTAAAGAATATGCAGAGTACGTGACCTTCCTGTGGTTTTAATTCATGGTCTGGTCACCCCTTGTGTTTTGTAAAACATTACAGTGTCTCCTTGCATTGGAAATCACCGTGGCCTCACACAGGTGGTGTATACAAGAAGCCCAGTCAAAATTCATTATTTCCACAACTGTGTATGTCATGCCTGAAAAATGTGACATGCCCACCACGTAAACAGGAAACGGCCCTTGTAGAGGACAGAGTGTAGCTGAAAGCCTAATCCAAATAACACTGTTAGTCATCTCCACATGGCAACCTTTCAGTACCATGCAAGTCTGGAAAATGTGGTTGTAACTGGCTTCCGCGTGCTGGATGAATTTGTAGATACCAGATGTTGCCTTACACATCTAAGTCTTTTTCTAAAATTGATCCCAGACACAAATTTTTTACGTACGGCAGTTGTGGGTGAAATCCTGCAGGCCTGAAGGTTAGTACTGACACAGGAACTGGGCTCCGCCTGCAGCACTAGAAGCAAGGCTGAGGTTTCTCTGGTCACCTGATGTTTCTGATGACAAGAAGTAGTAAAAACCAGAGAGGTGTTATACATTATTAAAGACACAGCTGTAGGAGATGGAATACAATGTACTTCTAAGTGCTGGCTAGTGTATCAGTAAAACCTGGCCTAATTTCCTCAAAAAGAATACTATGTAACAATAGACTGATCATATCCTCTTTAGGCATATATAATAATTAGGCATTGTCAATTTCCATATTTTTGCATGTGTAATCTATGGATTATATTCTGTGTCTGGTTTTGTTTTTTCAAATGCAGAACCAGAATGCTCCTTGTGAAGTTCCTACCTCTGGTTCCTTGTAGCCTGCTACCTCCTTCCAAAACCTTTCCTCCTCTGAACTCTTACAGAGGTTTTTGAGAGCGTAGTAGAAGGGCTGGTTAATGAAAGTAAGTAGAGTACAAGTTAATGTGGTACCATGAGAAGGTATTTAATGTATGCCTGGAGAAACAAACAGTTGTGTTCAGTTTGTTTGGGTTTTTTTGTTGTTTTGAAGGGGGGG
>Ga0065711_1040959_pt1 | contig 16523 bp, 6 predicted proteins | sample Hoacrofraction12_FD_59098 | JGI IMG/M metagenome (GOLD analysis project Ga0065711, IMG submission 59098) | Hoatzin crop microbial communities from Cojedes, Venezuela - Epithelial fraction 12 v2 (version 2) | ecosystem: Host-associated > Birds > Digestive system > Esophagus > Crop | place... | reverse complement strand
CCCTCCTCACCCCCCCCTCCACCCAATTTTAGGGTGTCTACTTTTATAAAAGTATTTTTATAAGCCACAAAAAAAATCACTTAATTGATTTCAGAATATAAAATTGTTACTTTTCAAAAGAACTGATGGAATTGATCTCATCTATATATTATGTTAACTATTAATTGTGCACTTTTATAACTACAGATGAAATATTTTTCTTAATTTGAAGTTTCCTTGATTTTGTTCTCTCTTTTGTAAGAGGAAAGTGAGTTGTTGGTTTTAATGAGTCCATGCTATTTCTTTTTGGAGGTAGAAGGACATAACACTTCGAGAGCAGTATAGAAAGTGTTTTTCTTTCTTCTGCATCTGCAAGGGAACTGTGGAGGTATTCCTTTATTTCCTTTCAGAAATCCACAAATTGAATCAGTTAATTTTTGTGGTAAAAACAGATGTTGGTCTCCACAGATCTACCTTGTATTTTACTTTTTGTCTTTTGTGCACCTCATATAAAGCAAATCTTTATTGATAAAAGATTTTTACATCATAATCAGTGGTAAATGTTTTGCTTTCTACCTTACAAAGTCTTGGGAAGTGGCAAGGATTTCAGTCAACAGTAAAGGCATAGATTAGTTCCTGAAGGTTAAAAGGAAAAGTTCGGGGATGTCTGTTTGAGGTGGTCTTTTCCAAGGTCACCGGAACTGGACTGTCTCCTGTCTACATCTGGCTGGAGCCAGATGAAAGGAAGTAGATGCATTCTGATCCTTCCTTTGAGCATGTTCACAAGTTGATAGAAGTGTGGCCAAATTAGAGTGTGCAAAAAATGCACATAGCAATATAGTAAGATGAAGGATCAAATTTAGCAGATCATGATTACCCTTATGTTGATGATTATTATTTCAGAGTGGTGCCTTGGAGAGTGGCTAAACAGTATCACTGTAATAATAGGAAGTCATTACATTCTAATGCATTTCTTTCTGACATGTTTTTGGTGTAAACAAAAAAAACCCCAAACAAATCTTCCAGAACCCCAAAATAAAACTGTTTCACTGGTTTCAAATGCTTAGTATATTTGATAAATACAAACTTAACTTTTTTAAAAAAAAAAGTCATGAAACATGATAATCTGTTTATTTTATAGGAACAACTTTCCAGCCTAACAGCAACTCTTCTGTAAATCCAGATCATTTGAACTACTTCCGTTTCGCAGGCCAGATCCTGGGGCTAGCTCTGAATCACAGGCAGTTGGTGAACATCTACTTCACGAGGTCATTCTACAAACATATTCTTGGTATGGTTTTATTAAAATGCTGTTTATTATGCATAACGGTTGTCTCAACAATAAGCCTTTTCCTTTTTTAATTTTGTGTGTGTATTAGAAGTGAGAAAGTCTTTGAAATGAATGTCTTGCGAATCTTTTACGTAAATCAGAGTCACAACATAATATGGCACTAATTGCTATTCCAGTCTGAGCCTCTCTTAGGAACTGTTATAGCTGCAAAATACAGAAATACATTAGCAAAACTGTTTGGGAATTTTATATAGTTAGCAACTTTTAATAAAGTAGCTAATCTTTCAATTTGTCTTTGAATATGAATCTTAAATTAAAAACAAGGCAGGCATCATTAGTCTGTCTAAAGGATAATCATATAATTTAGTTGTCTTTAATGTTGCTGACTTCAGGAATGCCTGAAAGGCAGACCAGTGCAGCCAATTGCTTTTGTGGTGTATGCAATTCTTTGCATCACAGTTGTGAAATTCATCTGTCCTGCCATGTAATGTCATTCTTGAGAAATGAAAATAATCGTTCCCTTGTTAACTTAGGACAGATTTACGAAGTTGATAATGTTTATGAACTCTGGCAAAAATCTTTCAGGCTTTTTTTTATTACGCCTGCAGTTCTTCAGTCATATAATGTTTTAACAAGGTGAATCCATACTGTTGTGAAATCTCCCTGTCTACCCACTCCAACAAATACTACCTATTTCCTGAAACAGTGTTTCAGAACTAACAGGTTCATCCTGTCTCTTCCCCGAGGAAAGTTAGTTCATACACTTACTGTAGCATTCACGAGGACTGTCAGAAGTCTTTATAAAAATGTAACTTTTAATAGAGAAGGACCTCTGTTAGCTGGTGGTATCTGTAGTCTAGGGCTCTTCTCTGCTCTGTAAACCTTTGTACCTCTTGATGGCTGAACATGATGCCCCTGTTTTGCATTGTCATGAAAAATTTTTCCTCTTGCATGAAGATATGATGGAAGGATAAATTCATTTTGAATTCCTCTTACTCCTCTAAGTACATGAATTCCTTTGCCACTGCATGCAGAATTTCCTTTGTGTTTAACCTCTATTCTTTAATCTTCTTTGGAAGTGTAAGATAGCGTGATGTTGGAAGTTTTACATTTCCTCAAGAACCACTCCTTACTTTAAGACCTAGCAAGGTTTTCATGGAATTGTTTGCATCTCTGTAATCATTCTGTCTACCTAGTGTCTTGCTGTGATGTTTGCTGTGTCCTGGACAGATCAACTCTTAACTTCAGACTTACTGTTTCTCTTCCTGTGATGTGTTCAGGGAACACTGTTGTTGCAGTTTGATGGTGCAGGCTCAGTCATCTCTGTCAAGATCTTCTTTACAAAGGGATGCATTTTACTTCTCTCCCTTAGTACCGCTTTCTGCTGCAGGAGAGTGACTGTGTACTGGGCCAAAGGCAAGGGAGGACAGCCGTTCTGAAGCACCACCATGTTGGCAATGCCTCATTGGGCTGCCCTAGTCATTGAGCTTTGCATTGGAAAGTGGTTCCAAAGTACACATATCTTTGTGTGGCACAATTTGGCAATGAATTAAGGGTTGGCCTCTGACATCAAGAGATTCTTCTGTGTGATCAGAAGAATCATGCTCACAGGCTAAACTCTGTGTGATGTATTCACAAATGAGAAAAACATTTTTCTCATGTTTGGTGACACCCTGAGAATAGTCAAGTGTTGCTCTTGTCACCTCTTTTTGGAAATGGCTGCTAATGAATTTGGGTTCTTTTCTAGTTTGACTCATTATTATATACTGGATTTGTTGGTTTCTGAATTGACATTGTTCAATGATGTTTCACTGATTGTTCACTCTTTTTCATTTTGCTGGAGTAGTTATTGCAAACCAAACAGTGGTGAGTAGTCTCTGTTAATAAGATCTCAGTCCCTCTTAGTAAGGTCTTGCCATTCTGTTGAACAGGCATCCTGGAACTCTCTAGAAGTTTGTGCACATTCAACTTCTTTAAGTTCAGAAGGTTCACAGGTTTTTATCACTTCTTGTTTCTCATCAGGCACAGAGAACTGGAAAAATTATATCTCCGCTTCCCAGAGTAGTTGCTTTTTCTGCCTCAATCGTAATGGTTTATTTAAATCTTTCCAAGGCCTTTTCCCTCAACTTTGAGCATGTCGTCTCTTCTTGCTTAACGAGCCTGAGTTGCACAGCAGCAAATGCTCCTGAGGGGTTTTTGTTTTAGTTTTGTTTCCTGTTCAGCTATGGGTTATGCTAACTGTTGGTCATGCCAAATACAAGTTACCAGGTTACAGGCGTAGAGATTCCCTTCAACTACTTGTCAGGCCTTAAGTAATGGAGTGTGATATCTTTCAAAGCCTGAGACCATTTTCATTCCTTTGGTTTCTCTCTGAGATCCTTGTTTTCTGTAGCTTTTCCTGTTGGTGGCACTGAATCCACCAGTTCTGTGGTAAGACCTCCTTTGTCTGAGGAAGGGTCTGAACCTCTTTCAAAGGAACTCTAGTTAACAGGCATGATGTGGAAGTGCCTTAATTAGAAGCCGAAACCTGTATGAACAAAACTGGCTACTTTTTTGAGATTCAGGTGGATGCATCACCTTTTTTTGGCTGTGATGAACTGAGATCTTTCTGCAACAATATCTGGTAGGCAAGGAAAGATAACCAACTTAAGTGATGACCCAGCTAACACACAACTGATGTGCTTTACAAGATGTTAGATGTGTAGCTTGCGTGATTTTTTTTTTTTTGTGTGCTGTTAAATCACACATTATTCCAGAGGTCTTCATGTTTGTTAGCACTGCATTTTATTATGGATGTAGAACTGAGGCAGGAATATAGTCAGAAATTAATAAGGCCTCTTAGGTTTGTTTTTCTCGAACTTCCTATCTGTCTGCCTTCTGCTTAAATAGGGGAGGATAAGATGGTTTCAGTAGTGCTGTTGTCCAGTTACTTTGTGTTTTTTCTAAGGAGCCAATTACTTTTCTGTTTGGAAAAGGAAACTTCCACCTCCAACCCATGAAGACAAGTAGCAGATAGATTCTGAATTGTGCTATCTGCTGTTAGACTTAAGTCCCCTCTTTCACAGTATAATAGGAAATACTCCTTGAAACGGCATAAACAAAAGCAAAAATTAATTTCTGGGTCAGTGTATTTTGAGTTCTAGGCCATAAATCCTTGAGTACTTACTGAACTTGTCTCAGAGCTTAGTTGTAGTATCTTTCTGAATTTCTGTGTTGCACAGAAGTACCTGTTTATCATAAGTATGCTAAGACAGATTTCTCTTCCTTTTCAATCTACAGGTGCCTTACAGGTATAGCAAGAGAAAGATACATAGTATTTTGTGGGATTCAAACTTTGTCTTGATAAATCTGACTAAGTTTCTTTATAACTGCCTGACTTGAGGCTATCGATTGGTAGAATATCTGTCAAGCAAAGGAGTGAGCTTAGTGCTTTGGTCTCAAGACGTGCTGATTGCAAGTGTAGTCTCATCGTAACACTCCAGTTTCTTCTCTAAAAGAGTCTCTGATTTCTACTTTTTAGTCTCCTTTTCCCACATGTTTTGCTTATATATCCCTCAGAGACATCATTATTTCCACATTTCATATGTGGTGCATATGCTTACTATTTGGCAAAAGCGAAAGTTGTCTAGAAACTACTAGACAGCTGTGAGATTTTTTTTTTTCTGAGAGGTGACAGTGAAAATTCATTAGTAAATTATCTGTCCTCTTAAACTGGACCATTGCTGGATTGTATTAGAAAATTCCGTAGAGCTTGTGTACACACCATTCGAGCACTAGTCAGGTATTCCAGGGCAGTACTGTAACAGGTTTTGCACTTACATGCTTGCACCGACTGCTAACCTTTGAATTTTGTGCTGCTCTCTGGAGTACTGCTTCTGCAGTCCATAGCATGCTCAGACTTGTACTAATGGGCACCCTTGTGGCACTTCACAATGCACAGAAGATGGTCAAGCAAAGAGAGTATTTCCCGATAAGTTGCTTTTCTCTAAACATACTACCACCCCCACCCCCTGCCCCTTTTGCCAGGTATTTATCTGTCCTGGTAGAGTTAAATTATCTGCAATGACAGAGTTAAAGTAGCTGGGGTTTGCTTTCTTGTGTAGTGAAGAGGGTAGTTCTCTTGCGCAAACTCAGAGTCACCTTGTTCTGGGCACATTTGCCCAAATTTGAGTGCTGTGTCTGTGAAGGAGCTGTAACTGGGCAGCTGCTGTGCTTGGATAAAAGTCAACACTTCTAGCAACTCTCCTCTTAATGCTTCTAAATGACTTGCGAGTTCAGTTTGAAAAAGTAAAATTCCTATAAATGATTTTTTTCAACTGTATAGTAGGCCTCATAGAAAACATGATTAAAAAGAAAAAAAACTGAAGAGCGAAAGAGTTTTCTAAGTACAGAAAGGTTGTCTTCCCACGCCCAAATAATTTTCTGGCGTGAAAGATATTATTGTATATGTTATTTGGGTTGCTAAAAGTTATGTAGAAAAATTAAAAGACTTTTCAGGAAACTCATTTAATGTTGAGTGGTCTGTGTGTTTAGATGCTTTTACTGAAATCCATTCGTGAGCTGAAATTGTGCAAATTGTTGTTGCTCAAATGGTATGCTGTTTGCTTCACTGGGAAGAAAAACATACAGAGGAAACTTAATTTTTTAATAGTTTAAAATTTGTAAGTACAGTTCTGCTGTAGTTAGTAAGTGAATCCCTTTTTTCCTTTTTGTATTACTGTATTATTCTGGTTTCTCTCTAGAGGGCAGTCTTCTACCATATTTGAAGTTAGAACATTTTTTGCTTTATCCTATTTATTTGCGGGGTTTTGTCTCTTTGTTTTTTCTAGGTATACCTGTAAATTATCAGGATGTAGCATCTATTGATCCAGAGTATGCAAAGAACTTGCAGTGGATTTTAGATAATGATATCAGTGATCTGGGTTTAGAGCTGACCTTCTCTGTTGAGACTGATGTGTTTGGAGCAATGGAAGAAGTGCCATTGAAGCCAGGGGGTGCAAGTATACTTGTTACACAGGAAAACAAGGTGAGTGTACAGGTTTATTCAGAAGTTGATACTATAAGAAAAGCGAATGAGCAGACTTTCTGAATAACTGCAAGCATGAATGCTGTACCTGTTTTGAAGGAAATACACAAAACAAAGTTGCCAACACAATTCCCCTGTTTTCTAGCTTAGCATGCTATAGAAGTAGTACTGTCTGAAATCTCTGCAAGTTCTCAGGTTTGAGATGGTTCTTTCTGACAGAGCTTTTGGAAGAAAAATAGGATCAACTTTAAATAAAGGTTTTATTTTAAAAGTTACTAATATTGCTAAAGTTAAGTCATGGGAAGGTAAAACAGTAACAATTACTAGAAGTAAAATTGTAGGTAGTGTTGCAAAATGTGCTGCCTGCTAGGGCAGTCTATGGCACTGGATTGCTCTACAGTGACATGGATAATTGACAGAGTAAGAGGCTGCAGGAAGCTTTTTCAGCCATTTGCCAGTCATTTGGTGTGTATGGAAATAATATACCTTTTTTATTTACTTTAATAGTAAAAATTTTGAAAGTCCCTGAATTCTCTGCAGCAGTAGTTCGAAAACTAATATGGAAAAGCACAGCCAGACTTTAAAAATTATCTAGAAATTAGGATGGACGTCAGTCTAATTGAATTCTACAGTTACACACTAGATAGTTGTGAGTTACTGCAGGAGTGTTATGGGTAGACCTGCAATTTTTTTGTATCATTGACTCTTTAGATCCTTATGTCTGCTTTGTGTTTTGGTTTTCATTTATGATGAGCTAGCCTAACTTGCTTTCTGTACACAGTATTACTCATTCACTGCTACCAGTCGTGCAGACAGCTGCTGTATTGGCAAATGGCCACTTGGTGTCAGCGTTTGTTCTGACAAAATTTTAGTTTGTGTTGGAGCAATCAGTACGGGATTCTTGTATGCTTAACCCTCATTTTCAGTAAGGCAAAGTGTCATTCCAATAACAGGAATACATATTATTAGCCTGATTCTGCACTGTGTCCTGCAATATAGTCATTCATGAAAGAATACAGATGGTAAAACAAGCCTAATTGTGAAGGCAGTGGATGATTAATTTATTACCCATCAGAGAAAGCCAAGATGTTGATTCTTGTTTCTGGGCAGTCTTAACTTCTCAGTATACAAAATAGATGTACTCAACATAAATTGTAGTTTCATAACAGCTGTTTAAAAATTGTTATAGTTAGCATGAAATTAGAAGTTTCCCCACATGAGGATACCCTCAGTCATGACTAGCTTACATTGCTCTGTTAACTTCTGACTTGGGGCACAGAGTAAAAAGCATGGTTGCACATGTGTAGAACAGATGCATCCATTCTAGCTCATCAGCCTTCCTCAGCTGTGGCAGGAGGGGACGAGAGTTTGTGTACCTTTTATTTGAAAGGTGATAAGAAACAGATGACTGTTGTGATAGCTTTGAGTCTGTTAATATTAATTGATTTTTTGAATTTGAAGCTGCAAAATGTGAAGTCAACAAACATCTGTAGGATGGCACTGTCTCTTGTTCACTGATTTTGACAGTGGTGAAACAAGTTGTTGAAAATTGTCGATCTGTATTTAAGGGGCATTTGGGGATTTTTCCCAATTTCTTTACTGTGATATGGTTTTGCAGTTTGTTTTAGCTTAGCAATTCTAACAGGTTAAACAGAACAGTGTCTACTTTACTTTATAAAACATCTTTTTTTTTTTTTTCTGCAAGAGATATCTTTCTTTTTTTCTGCCTTTGCCTGAGGAAAGAAAGATTGTTGTTTAAAACTGATTGTATTTGCTATACCTCTGGAGAAGAAAATTCAGCTTCTAAAGGAATTTGCTGTGTATGCACACTAGCAGATTACCTGTTAAGGTATCTTCTTAAGATTATCCTGTAGAGGATAGCATTTTTAAAAAATGAAATTATGAATGAATCTTTATTGCTTAAAAAAACCCAACCAAACCAAGAAACCCACAAAAAAACCCCCCATGCTAAAACATACACCCCCTGCCCCACTGAATCACCCAAACAATCCATCTCCTTACTGGAAACCGAAATAAAAGAGAGTGAATGCGAGGAGCGCTGATAATAGCTGTTTGCAAAAAGCTGTTTTATTTCAACGAGGGAAGTTTCGTTGTATCTGTGCAATAGGTGAATGGTTGTGGGACCATACAACACAAATGTTCCAGTCTTGCAATTGAAGCGTCCATGTAGCTCCCACTGAAGTATCGGTTATAGTAGTGGTTCAGCTGCCTTTTGTTGTGGTAATAGACTTCAAAGGGAGAAGCCAGGTTTTGTCCAGTGTCTGCGCAATGCATTTCTCTTTGTTCTTTGCTATGTATATTTTTGCAGTTTTCCACGTACTTTTTAGGAAAAAAAAAAATTAGAGCTAGGTGAAGTTTGATAATATGCTATTTTAAAAAATGGTGCAAATCTCTGCATTCCTGTGGCTTTCTCTGTCCTCCCAGGACTTGTCTGTCTGTGAGCTGGCCGTGCTGTTTGGCAGTAAAAAGTGACGTATTTTTTTCAAACAGCTTTGAAATGGAGCTGTTCTCTCACTCTGAACACCGTAATGAAGATTCACCCTTGTCTCACAGTATATGGGGTTGTGAAATTGGGATAGCATGATCTCTGCTTGATTTACCTCAAAGGAAAATACAGAACAACCCCTCACCCAAACCAGACTTTGTCATCATATTTGTGTGTTTGATCAAATCTCCTCTCTTAAAAGAAGGCTGGATTGTACATTTATCAAATCTCCTCTCTTAAAAGAAGGCTGGATTGTACATTTTATGCACTGTGTAGGAATGCATATGTAGATCTGAAATTATGTAGATATTTCTGTTTTGTAATGTGCTCCTAAGGCTTCTGAGAGGGAATAAAATGTAAATGAAGTGAACAGAGGGAAAAACAAATTGACCAGTTTTTCTACTGGCATATATTATGTAAATTCTGTGGTACAGGCCTTTTGGCATGCACCAGTGCTGATAGTCAGGATGCTTGGCTGTTCCAGGGTGTTTAAAACATTTCTTTTTACACCTGAAACACAGCAATTGTTTTTTCTCATAAAGAAAGTGTTTTAATGTAAATATTTTTGCAATGCAGAAAAGAAGTGTCTTTTTTTAATCGATTTTTAAAAGTAGTATTGTGATCATTTTCCTTCTACAACCCTGTTTTGTGAATAGCCTAATTTATGTAACAGCAATTTAAGAGATATGAAACAAATATTTCTGGTCTTTGAAGAGCAGTGTTAACAGTACTTCTAATCCTGATATTGCTGAAGTTTCTGATTTTGTCCTAGAGCTCGTAAGATGTATTCAGAGAATGACTTTTGTCTAGTGCAGTTAATCTCCTTTGGCTACCCATCTGATTCTTTAGAGAAGAGAGGTGTCTGCAGTTCCACTGACAGTAGAAACAGCCTAGGGAGATTACTAGATTGAAACTAGGTATTTGGGAACAGCTCTGCAGTTGAAGTTATGATTAGGTAATGTTCCTCTTCTTCAGAGCACTGCACAAATTAATTGTCTTCTCAAAGTAATAAAATGGTGGTAATGCACTTAAAAACATCTTCCAACTGCAAAGCAAATGGCAACTCCTCTATACTTCTGTGAATGTAAGGAACTGTCTTTGAAAGACTTTCTTTATACTTCATTCTGGTTTTCAAAAAGGGAAGAAAGAAAGAAAGAATGCTTTGTTGCTTTTGTGCAGGTTCAGAACCTAAAAGTTTAGGTTAATATATCTTAAAATTAAAAAACAAGGTAGTATTTTTTGTAAGATTATTGTCTTGAAGAAAGGCTGTAGCTGAGATGGTTTAATTGGGAGGTATGTTTCATGATTTCATTATTAAAAATCATGATGAGGAAGTCAAAGCATTACTTTGCAACTAAGTACCTTAATCTAGGAATAAATTTTGTCTCAAGTAGAAATCTCTTTTCTTGAGTAAAGAAACATTGTAAGACTTGCATAGTTTTGTCAGAGTAGATGAGATGTTTATACAGCTTAAATGTAGGAACTTTTGTCTGTTTCATTCTAAAAACCTTCCTCCATTAACAGCCTTCTAGGCTTTTGTGTTTTCAACAAAAGCAAAGTTCTGGTGGATTCCTTTTCTAACTGGCATCATTTTAAGGGGACGAAGTCCCCACATCTCTTAAAGCATACAAACTATGATATTGTCTATTCACATAGTGATGGTAAAAAGGCTTTTCTTTTCTTTTTTTTTTTTTTTTTTTTTTAAAAACTGAGGAGACTTTCAAGACTTTCTTAAAAAAAATTGAAATTGTTATTAAGACAACAAAACTTGCAGGGATAAGTAATATATTCTGTTAGACTTTCAGACACAGGGGGAAGGCAAGAAAGCTTTTTAGCTCACGAATATTCCTTCAGAAGTTTACTCTTTTTCCTGAGTTATGTCAGTTTGCTTAATAGAATATTTTTCTTTACGAACATTGCCTTGTTTAAGTCCTTAGATGATCACAACATTGGTTGTATTAGATGCGTGACAAACTAAGTTTTGTTCACTTCCTTTGTCTTAGTCCAAGTCCCTGCTTTTTGTCTGGTTTGTGTTACGATTTAAACATTTTAATTTGCGAGTTGTCTTTGGAAGGAGGGAAAGGGGAAGAGCAAAAAGGGCTCTGAACTCTGCAGGGTCTTCTGAATTATTTTGGGTTGCTTCTGTCATTGGAAAGTGCATAGGGACTCTGAACGTCTTACAGTAGATGAGATTTGTAATATATTGAGGACTGCATTTGTGTGGGTGTGAGTTTGCATAAGTGCTGTATATTTTTTTGTGTTTTTGCTATTGTGTATCTTAATGTCGTTTTCTACATTCCAGGCTGAGTATGTCCAGCTTGTCACAGAGCTTAGAATGACAAGAGCCATTCAGCCCCAGATAAATGCCTTTTTACAAGGCTTCCATATGTTCATTCCACCGTCTCTGATCCAGCTTTTTGATGAATATGAACTGGTAAGGAGAAATGCCTATACTGTTTTAAAATACTTTTTTCAGCACACTTCATCAGTCGTGTAATGCCATAGAAGTAAAGCTCAGTAGCCACAAAAGAAACATTTTGTATCTTTCACTTTGGTTTTGCTTACTGGGCATCTGTTAGTGAGGATCTTAATTTAGTGTATTCCTGCTTATCCTAGTTACTTAAAATGACCATTTTCGTGGAATGTGATAACTTCACGTGCCAGTGATAAATGCCTTAAAATGTGATTTCAAAATGCATGTTGTGGCCTTTAAACATTTTCATATTTTCTTTCAGGAGTACAGAAGTTCTTTAAAAGTAAGGAGATGCTGTCCATTGTCTTTACTTTTTCTCAGTCACAGAATCAAATTCTGTTAAGTTTGTGTGGTGGTTTGATCTTCTGTGATGAAGAGATCTCAGGTTTTGTTTCAAGTCATGCCAAAACTCAGAGCTTTTTTCTTTTTGGTTCTTTGTCAGCAGTTTCTACCTCTTGATACTGCGTGCTTAAATTTAAACAGATCATGTAAAGTTACCTGAATTCAAGAATCATCTTGTATTAAAATTTAGTCATAGGTTCCATAAGGTTGCAATTAAATAGAAAAAGTGCTGTAATTTTTATATTTCTTTAAAGCATTACTTTTTAAAAATAGTATAAACACTAGAATTTAATGGTTAGTCAGGAGGACTAATCACAATCTATCTACTTCTTCTGAAGGAGCTTTTGTTGTCTGGTATGCCAGAAATTGATGTGAATGATTGGTTAAAAAATACGGAGTACACCAGTGGCTATGAGAGAGGAGACCAAGTTATACAGGTAAAATTTTTTTTTTTTTTATATGTGGACTATTGCATTTTAATCCAAAAAAAGGTTCTGCTGCTGCTCTTGTCATTTTTTGTGTGTGTTTATGGAAGCTCATTTTGGCTGAAATTTGTGGAAGTTTTTTATACTATATTCCTGTATTAAGTCATTTAGCTATGTGTGAATTTATATAAAAATTTCCATCATTAAAGTAACAAACACAAATATTCCATTTATTATTTAGTATTGTCTTTTCAAGTACTGCAGACATTTAATGGAAAATGCAAACTAACTTGTTTTTCATTTAGTGGTTCTGGGACGTTGTGGAAGAACTAACTCAAGAAGAGAGAGTATTGCTATTACAGTTTGTTACTGGCAGGTGAGAAACCATTCTGTAACAACAAATATATTGTCTGGATATGCTGAAATAAGTCAAGAGACTTTGGATTGCTATATGACACCATCTAATTAGAAACTGTTTTGCATACTTTGGTCTTCCATATGTTGATCAAAGTAGACAAAGTATGTGTTAACACTTTTACTGCCTGCACTGCCAGGAAAATGATTACCTGACTACTTTGCAAGAGGCCTTTGTATAGTTAAGTTGCTGTCCCAGGCAATTTTTAAAAAGGCAGTAGTGAATTTACCTGTGCTTTGTATTCTTCCTGTTGCATATTTATGTGGCTCTTTCCTTCTCCAGTAATCAATATAGGCTTTAACATATGAGATTACTAGATATCGCTTTAGTCAGTGTAAACAGAACATCCTTCTCCTAAAGCCAAGCTGAATTTAGTATTAATGCAGCATGTCAAGATAAAGTGAAGAAGTAACCTTATGCAAGACTCTGCTTTATATAGAATTTCTATCCTAAATTCTAGTTATTCTTAAGGGAAAGCCACTTTTATTTCCTTTATGATTTGGGGACAGTGGGCGAAGGTTTTGAGCAATGAATGCCCATGTGAGCTGGGCGAGTTGCTGAGTTTGGGTATACAGACATTTTGCAGAGTGGATCCATAGACATACATGGGCCACCTGAGCTGTGTAAGAAGTTTCTGTTTCTGGTGACAGGTAGAGATTGCACCATCTTCTTAATCTGATGTTCCCTTCATATTCTAGGATTAGTAGAGTAGTTAGCCTTTTATTTAGAAGTTTTGTGGTTAGGCGATGGGAAAATACGAATTAAGATCATCAAACCTTGTCTTTTATACCAAGGAATTTCACAGTCACAGATGTATCATCAAATGGCATGGTCTTCAAATTCTATTAGTTTCAATTGATTTATTGTGAATTTAATTGTTTTTAGGAATCACAGACAATTTAAGAAGTTAGTTGCGTCCACATCAGTCTTTTCTTTTTGTCCTCTGCAGAAATGATTCCTGCAGTTCTAACTGCACATCTGTTGCCCTCCAGCTGCTGGTCTTTCATTTTTAGTGGACTAGTCTATTTCTGTATCTAGGTGGCAAATGAGGATCTTTAAGATGTAAGGTCATGTTTCAAATGCTTCTTAAAACATTCCAAATGATACTGAAGTGGCATTCACTATTTTCATGGCATTTGGGTTAATCTGCTAAATTCTAAGGGATGCTTTCTGTCAACTAAACAATTATGTTGTCTGATTAATGTGATTGAGCACCATTCATTTGGGTCACAGATCACGTACTGACTTGTTCTTACCCATTTCTTGTTAGTAGGAAAGAAATTTTTGGTAACTCTTTTAAGAACTCTGGACTGGAATTTAAAAACAAATTGCTTAGGATTTTTCTGCGTCAGCTGGTAGGAACCCGTTGTGTTTTTTCTTCAGTGATTGAAATGCAATAGGTAAATTACGTAATTTTTTTTCCATTACAAAAATTAACCTTTGAAAGTTACCGCTAATAGTGGTATGTAGCTAGCATTTTCGTCCGTGTATTTCCAGACAGTCCTGGTTTCTGGGCATGGAAGATTTAGACGCTGAGTTGTCTGTGAGCTAAAGCACCAGTTAGTCTAGTACAGGCCGGTCTCTTAAGTAAAAATGTGCACTAAAAGTATACCTGATTTCAAACTGTGATCTTTTTCTGGTGTCACGTTTCCTTAGTGAAGAATTTGTTTCTGTGTGTACTAGCTGGCAGGCTGCATTCAAAATTTTCATTGTTTTTTCCATTTCCCTTTAATCTGTTCTGCATATTCACTTGGTTTTTTTGTGTGTGTGTGTGAAGTGGTACTATTCTTTATTTCCAGTCAATGACTATGAAATAAATTTAGAGAATTAAATAAAACAATTATGCTTGTGCATTCAGTGTTTTTCTGACAGCTCTAAATATTTTTTAAACTTTGCCTTTTGTCATCGTCCCCCATTCTTACACCTTTTCAGTGTAATGAAGTCTTGCTTTGGTGGATCAGTGGAGGTACTATTACATTCATCGTTAACACCAATTTTGAGACATCTTTTAACGGCAAAGAAATTGTCGTGAGCAATGTTTGAGTAGCAGATTCTGTGTCTTTGGAGGTCTTGGCACACAAGAAAAAGCCTAAATGTTCTTGTGCCTCATATTGGGGATCTGAAAGCTTACTTACGCACCACCTACTTTTTCTCTGCTGACAGCTGCTTGAGATGGTATTGCTAATTCCACATGCTTTTACTCCCCTGCCCCACCCTGATCTGTTTGGTGTGTATGATAGTATTTGGCTAAATTATTGTTAATTATCAATTGGCAACTTTTGATTGGGTTTTTATGTAACAGTTGGAGGGAAGTGTTGACAGCTTATCATGATAAATTCTGCCTTATTGGTATTCTGCAGGTATCAGGATTGCTGTTTAACTTTTTAGGGGACTGTAGTTTCAGAGTAATAAGCTATATGCTATTTTAAGGGAAATTCAGCATATTTGATAAATGTCATATGTATGATTACTTCTGAAAGTAAAACATAAGGGAACTGGCTTAAAGTATCTCTTCTACACTGTTTTCATTTCAAGTAAATTTATGCAAAATATGTAAGTGGAAAAATAAGTAGAAGAATTAGGATTCAGATGTAAACTTAAACATTTTAATAGTGTTGAAGTTTCCAAAGGTATGAAATCATGTTGTTACTCTTGCTGAAGGCTATTTGCACATGCAGTAAGAGAGGTAAGTTCTTGTGATCTTATTTGCACATATTTGGAAGGCTTTCTTTACTCTATTGGCTGTGTTTTGCTTGGAAAGAAAACTGATTCTTGAAGGCATAAATTGACAGCCATCTGTTACTTTTAAATGTTCAAAGCCCTGATAACACTATATGATTTTGCCCTGTTGAATGAAAAAGATTTTAATAAGTTAGATTGTAAAAACTTTTAGCTAATAGTGGGCTGAATGAGAAATTTTCAACAGTTAGGTCAGTGTTTTATGGCTGATTTGAATGTGGAATTCTCTTGCTTCATCAGAGGGAAAAAAAAAGTCACTGCAGGGGAGGCAGCACTGTATTAGGGCACTGCATTAGAAATGCAAGCCAAACCCATAGAATAAAAGAGTACTGCTGTAAAATCTTTACAACTGTTCTGAACTGTGACTGTGAGCGCAGTTCCATTTGTATGTCAGAAACAGTATGCTGCAAATAATCAGTACTTCCCTCCGTAGTGGTTGCTTCATATGCAGGCGTTAGAATTGTATGCCCAACGTTGCTGTCATTAAGCTAGGTGATACAAATTTATGTGTTGGATACCATAGCTCGCTCTTAAAGGTATGTTTAAAAAGTATTACTGCAAGCTCTGTCCTAGCTCCTTAACAGTTACAGCAGCAACCCTTACTCTTTTGTGGTTTTGCCCAGTAGTTTTACTGTGAGTGGAAACTACTTCATTCTTTTCCGTTCTTACTCCTGATTTTTACAGTCACCTTGACTTTGTGAATATGGGAGAATTGTTTTTAATGTATGTACCTGCAATCCAGAATTCTAACAGCTGTTATGTATTTTATGGAAGGTTTATTTTGTTTTATCGGATTCTTTCTTTGCTAGCTGCAAAATTGCAGAGTAGCTGGGGTTGGAAGGGACCTCTGGAGGTTGTCTAGTCCAACCTCATGCTCAGAGCAGGGTCAGCTAGAGCTGGATGCTCAAGGTCTTGTCAGGTTTTGACTATCTCCAGGGATGCTGACCCCTCACCTTCTCTGGGCAACTTGTTCCAGTGTTTGACCACCTCACAGTAAAAAAGTTTTTCTCCTGTTTTGGTGGAATTCCCGGATTTCAGTTTGTGCCCGTTGCCTTCTGTCCCATCACTGAGTGCTCCATCTTGAAGCTTGTGCTCCATCCTCTTGCTTGTTCCTCCCCGCAGGTATTTATATACATTGATCAGATTCCCCTGAGTCTTGTCTTCTCCAGGCTGAATGGTCCCTAGCTTGGTGTCCTCCTGTGTCAGATGTTCTAATCCCTTATCATCTTTGACCCTTTGCACAGCTTGCTGCAGTATGTCCCTGTCCCTCCTGCAGTGGGGAGCTTGGAGCTGGGCAGGTGTCTTTTTTTTTTTTTTTTTTTTTTTT
>Ga0065711_1040958_pt1 | contig 16523 bp, 11 predicted proteins | sample Hoacrofraction12_FD_59098 | JGI IMG/M metagenome (GOLD analysis project Ga0065711, IMG submission 59098) | Hoatzin crop microbial communities from Cojedes, Venezuela - Epithelial fraction 12 v2 (version 2) | ecosystem: Host-associated > Birds > Digestive system > Esophagus > Crop | place... | reverse complement strand
TTTCCCCCCCCCCCCCCCCAAAAAAAAAAAAAAGGATGCCTTCATTACAGAAGGGCTGGGAGCAGCTGGTGAGAGGGGAGGAACTTGTTCTTATTCTGGTAATACTCTGAAGGTCTGTACTCAGTGCAACAGGAAGAGAACAGATAAATTTAACTGTCTTTACTCAGCCACGGGTGAATTTTTGAAGAAGGACAGCTGTTGTGCATAGGAACTGAGGTATGCACCTTTAATAACGTGAGCCCTTTTGGGGATTTATGTAAATGCCACATTTTTAGTAAAATGTTAATAGGAGGATGTTAGTAGGACTGTTTAGGTTTTGGGGGAGTTTTCAGCCTACATTTTAAGTAATGCTCAAAAGTTACAACAGGTGTCTCTTAACAGAAGGTCCAAAACCAGGTTTAGTTGGGAAGGATTATTTTGGAAGAAAGTTGGTAAATATGTAGCTTAAATTCAAATGTGCATCCTTGCGTAACAAAGATTTTCTCAATCAGTTCCAGAAGCCTGTGGTTCTTTGCCATGCGTGGAAGGCCCACCCAGGTGAAAGATCTGTGTTTAAATCTGTGTTTAAACTGAGAAGATGTGTTCATTTCTCTCACTGGTTGCTTAAGCCATGTCTGACAGCACTGGATAGTGAGTGCCTGAACCCTAGCTCCTCCTTTTAAGAGATGCTATAGCAGTAACGGCAACTGAGTCACCAAGTGCAGTCAGTGATTCAAATATGACCCTTAGTGCCTAGACTAATGCTGTCTGAAATAGATTAGTGTTCAGACTAATGTTGTTTTAGGTTCTTGCTTAAAAATCTTCACTGAATTTATGTAGAGATACAGGCCTCGGACAGGAGACTAATTCCCAATGACTTTCAGTAGGAAATGAATTCCTGATTTATGTCTATGTCTTTGAAAATTCCGCCTGTTCACTTCTGAAAGAAAAGTGCAATGTTTCAAGGACGAGATTTTTTTTTTTTTAAACTACTGAATCTAATTAAAAAACAGGATAAATCACTAAAGTAGAAGTTCTTTAAAATAATGAAAGAGGATAATTAACAATCAAATAGGTAACTGTCATTTTGGTAGTTGAAAATAATGCATAGTTGAAAGAATTTCCTTGTCCTTTTTATTAAGACAGAAGAAGAAAAATCAAAGTTGTCGGGAGGCAAATTTGATTAAACCCGCTTCTTTGCCCTCCCCTCCAATAATTGGCATCATATATGAATCTTGAATCCATAGTTATATTTGAGAGAAATACAGGGTCAGTTTGTCATCTAGACTCCATATTGTCAGGCTTGAAATCTCTCCGGGAAAAATAAAGATACAACTGAAGGTGCCATTGTGGTGCCATGCCTTTAATTATGCGCATATGCTTGCAAGCATACATACATATATAAATAGATAAAACTTAAGAATGTACGTGTTTTCCAGTCTTTCACATGCAAGCCAACATGTGAGAACATCATTTGGCTCTTCTGGCTGCATATGGAAATTGCTGAGCGGAGCCTTAAAGAATCTGAAACACAAGTAATGGCGTGAGTGCCGTGGCAGATAAAAGCTGCAGTTAGGATGTGTGATCACAGCTTCTGAGAATAAACAAAAACTAGATTTAACCTAGGTAGTGTGGGAACTAACAGACTGTAGTCTGTGGGTTAGGGACTGACTAGTCCAGGGTTCTTGTGTACTTGGCCACTAAAACCTGAGTGTGAATGTACCCAAGCCAGTCACTTTGCTACAAGCATGTTACATCGGTTTGCAGGACAATTAAGGACAGTTGCAACCCATATGGAGATTTTTTTTTTGGTGCAGTTTTTTTTTTCTCTGGAGATGCAAATCTTGCTGGTGTTCTTTAGCTAAGCACAGTGGCTGGGTGTGAATTTTACTCCCATTCCATGAGTTCCAACTCCGTGTTCTAAAGCAGTGAGCAGTAAAGGCTAAGCAATTAGCTTATAAGCATCAAATCTCTTTCCCTCACAATTAGATACTCACCTGAGAGGCTTCATGTAACAGACTGCAATTTGTTTTAATTTCCAAGCAATGAGTAGGAACGCTTGATTACTTACTGGGTTTTATTCCAGCGGCTATAAATTAGAACTCTAACACATGAATTTAACAAAAAAGTATCCCCTTGAGCCGAGGCTTCTATAAGAATTTTGTATGTGAATTCCAGGATTACATATGTGGAGACACTGAGCTGTGTTATTAAACATGTCAGTTCTGAAGAAGTTTAACTTGATTGTCTTCTATGTGGATACTTTCTCTTCCCAATTGAATTACATCAAACCAAGTAGAGCTCTCTTGATTCTGACCAAGGATGTTCACACAGCCTCTAAATGTAGTCTAGTTAATCTGCTTGAATTCCACATGTGTGGGTTAATTCCACATGGATTAATTTTCCTGAATGCCGCCAGGTAGACAAACCAGTCTTACCGACTTTCGTCTGTTTACCGCTAGCACTGATGCTTGGATGCCTGTCTGACAAGTACTGAGGAAAGTTAGTGTTGCTTCTGTACTCTGTACCAGCTCTTGTCCACAGGAGTTAACCAAGTGAAAATGAGTTACCCTGTATCTTCTTGCAGCTGTCAGTTTTGTCTTCAATGTGGTGCTCGGCTGAGAATACCAAATTTGCTCCTATGCTCACTGACCTTTCCTCATCAACTTCCCAGGATAAAAATGAGTGGTGAAAGGCTAGATGGAAGATGCAAAGTAAGAATTACTCCAAAGTAAATGTGCCTATTGGGTAACTATCTTCTTAATGTACTTTATATAAGTGCAGGCGCATGCTTTAAAAATAAACAACATGAGCATGAGAGATTCTTTGAAGCACAAAGAGAAACAAAATCATGTTTGATATATTTACAGAAGTATGATTTGCAGCCCACACAATACCCGATTGCTCTGGGACTGAAGGCCTCCCATATGGAAGTAGGGGGGAAGAACAGCACAGACTCCTGTTTGCAAAGGCTGCATTTATGTTTTTTATTAAGATATCCTCCCTTTTTTTTCATTATGGACTTTTTCTTCTGCAGTAATTCTAAACTAGATTTTCATGGTGATATCAAGGAAGGTACCTATATGTGAGCGGGAAGGAAGAGAAGATTTGAAGACATTGTGTTACTGGTAAATATCTTCTAAAAAGGCCCGTTTTGAAGTAATCCCCCCTCTTCAGTGTTTGCTTCTCATACGTTGAAGTTTGTTAGATTAACCCTTGGAAGGTTGTGCTTTTGAGGAGGTGAAGAAGTTTGGGACTTTCTTTTGTTATTATTATTTTTTAATATCCGTTTATTTTATTCTTTTCAAGTACTGAACATAGCTGCTTCATCAAGGCTTCTTTACAGTTGTGTGTTCTTAAACTGGTGGTTGGTTTTGGTTTTGGATAGAAAAATAGAGAATATTCTTTCTCCTCATACAGTGAGGTCAAAATAGAAATACAGAATCAGACTTGCATAAAATTATAAAAAGTGGACCCATTTATACTGGATTTTTTTTTTTTCAATAAAAGTGATGAGATGCTGAAAGCCAGATCTCTGCAGCGATGAATGTTGATCACGCAGAATTGACCACAGAACCACAAAAAGTGACGGTAATGTGTAACTGGCACTGTCCTTACCAGGCCTCATTTGTAATGCTTTTTTCAATAGTGTAAAATAACTTTTCCACTTTTTACAGTTTAGATTGTGTCTTTTCCTCACTTGTTTGACTGTGTTTCTGTCCCTCAAAGGTTTTTTGAGGAATAGAACTTAATATGGCATACAGTGTGTTTATGTTTGTTTCTTTTATTTGCACATGATAATCACCAACTATCTCAGCAAAGATCTGGGAATAGTTTCTTAGCTGCAGCTGCAGAGGAAGCAAAAAAACACTGTATTTGCATGTGTCCTATGTATATGAGCTTTTAAAAAAAATCCATTTCTCAGCATCTGTTGTAACAGAAGATAATTATTTTATTTTAAAAGCAAATCTCTGGAGTCAGGAAAATTTTTGCCCACAACAACTCTTTTACAGCTATTATTTGTGCCATTTAAAAGTAGTGCTGTTTCAATCAATGCTTGCTGTACTAGTTGTGAAAGGGAAGACTTTATCAATGACCACCATAACAAGCAGTGTTGTCAGTTAAGTGCAACTGAGCAAGTGCCCAGTGCTGCAGATTTGGGACAGAATGAGTTACAGACTTGCTGCAATTAAAACACTGGGCGTGTTTTAGTTTTCGTCTTGGTTAGATTAGTGATGGAAATGTAATTAATTTGGTAGTTCAAGAAAATACATGCTGATTGCACAGTGGTTTGCTGCAGCGGATATTATTATTTGGGCTCTTTGTGTGAATTCTAGACTGGATTAGTAGAGGATGCTACAGTAAGGCAATTGGCTGCATTGATAAAGTTCTACCCTCTGTATACTGCTAATTGAACTCAGAGTCTCTATTCTTCGCATTCTTCAAAGGACTGCATTCCCTCATCCTCCTGATGCATGTGGTAGTATTGGAATTGCCTTGCTGGGTTGGAGAAGGGGCACGGAGATCATTTGATCACATGTGGATGTTGACATCTGGCTTTACTGAAGTGTTTGAAATATCCTTTGGAAGGTTAGAATTAGTGTTGAAAGAATAATAAAATAGATCAAATTTTGGGTCTTCTAAAAATAATTACATAGCTGAATCAGAAATAGTAATATATATATAGTAATATATACAATATATAGTATAAAACCAGGTGATTTCAAGTCTATGAAGTCAGCTTGTGGAAACTGTAATAAGGAGTTTCTCTGAACCTTTTGTTGAGGCAGAGGCTCTCTAAACAAAATCCCATTTAAGCAATGCTGTGCTATGTGCTGAATTTTTAGACACAGCTCTTCTGAAAATAGAAAGGGAAGGAGAGAGAACAGAAGAAAACAGTAATAGCACAGATTGCTTCTCAGCTCCCTCTGTTATGAGCAGTTTGTGGACAGGTGTTCACTGTGCTTTCTAACACAGATGAAGCTTGTTGATCAAAACCAATTGTGATTATAGGTGTTGTCATCTTTTCCTCTCAATTCCGCTTCCACATAATGTTTAGATACTGTATTGCAGCCACAGACCCTTTTGGATCATTAGGGCCACAGTCAACGCTTTAGTTTACTACCAATCTTTTAACTGTAATGCACAGTTTGACACCTGCTGATCATAACAGTCAGAAATCCCATTTGAAATCTGTGCACTGTCCCTCTACAACCATATTGTGAAAAATAATTCTTCCCTGGGAAAGTTCATGACCAAATAATAAAGGAAAGTTGAACAAAGAATTAGGGGTAAGCTAGTACTATCTCATTATGTAGATGGGCAACTGAAACAATTCTGATTTGACCACATTGTGTGAGTCTTGACCCAGAGTTATAGATAGAACTTGTATCTCTTGAGTCACAGCCCCCTGCTGTTGCCAGAAAACCATCATTGTTTTTAATCTTAATGTGTCAGTTGAGAAAGTTAACGAGGAGTTTCTATGCCACTGAAAGTTGCACTAAAGTATAATTGCAAACACTATGGAAGGTCAAACCAGAGAAGGAAGTGCTGTTTTACAGTTCTTTTATTTGAATTCATTGCTTGATCATTGTAGAAATTTCTGTACTTCAGTGCCCAAAGCTGTGCTTGTTCGTTCACCTGGTCAAGCAAGTGTTTCTATAATCATCATTGTCCTACCTAAGTACTAGATCAAACAGTAGCGGTTTAAACCTTTTAATGTTATATTTGAAATTCATTTTGTGTTTTTTCATTAGTAATCCCGCCTGATTGATTACACATTTCTGAGTGTTTTAAAGCCATGTACTACCTTGTCTGTATAAATACTTCCCATTAGAAAATACTTTAAAAGTTCTGAATTATGTTTGTTGCCATAGCAATACTCAGCTAAAGATTCATGGAATGGCTTTTTATTTTCTTCCTATCATAGGGTAATTCACAAGGGAGATTCTAAATCTATTTCAAATACAGGGGATTTGCCAGGACTGAGACTGGAGAGAAAGGGAAGGAAAAAAATTGTCTAGAGTTTAAATCTGTTTCTGGAGCACCGAAGGGTTATACAGCGATGGGAAGGCTGATGGTTTTTGGTTGTACCCTGTATTTGGGTTCCAGGGGATCTTCTCTAAAAGCTAAAACTGATATGGAAAAGAAGCACCTGCAGAAGAAATCAGTTTTCTTTGTCTATTCTTGTTTTCCCACCTAAAATATGATGTACACTTCTATTTCTTCCTTTAATCCCTAAGAACTTGACATGGTGCCACTCTTCTTGGAATTCTGAAAGCAGAACGGGCAAAAACTAGACTCTGAAATTGTCTTTTGTAACTAATATCTCATCATCTGTCTTCATAAATCCGAGTGGTGCTCTGTCAATATCTAAGTTTTTGTTGGAGTGTCAGCAATTGCAGCCTTAGTAAACATCTGAAACCCCTCATAATGCTAAATTTTTTAAGTTTAATCGGAGTTTTGTTCCCAGTTTCAAGACTAGTAGGAGGCCTTGGAAAAGTGTCTCAAGTGTCTTCGCACTGTTTTGCTGAATGTTTCCAGACTTGGCTGGTTGCAGAACACTGGACAAAAAAGTCTTGATTAACTGTGTGATGTTTCATATTTTGTTATTGAATACTTAATTTAACAAGTGTGGTAATTTACAATGAGATGTCAGTATTTTTTTTTTGCTTTTATGGAGGACTGCACCGCTCAAAGTCTGAAAGAGCTGTTTGAATTTCATATGCTCTCAAGAGCAGCTGCTGTTCCCACAGGCCCAATGAACTATAGGAGTGTAATGAAGTGGGGACAGTATTGGATTTAGGGGGAAATAGCAAATCAAGTTGAGTATTTTGTCTGTATCAGTTGATTACAGAAGTGTAAAATAGGGTAATGTATGTTCTCGGGTTTTTTGATTGGAAGAGGTAAAGTTCGAACAAATACTACTGTAAACCACGCTTGCTTTTGCTCCTGTTCCAACAGTGTATCTTTTTTCCTCTTTTTAGCTGAAAAAAGAAACAAAACTTCCCATTGTTCTAGGAAACTCTATTTAAGGTTTTGTAACATTGTATTTATTTCAAGGGTTAATGGGGGCTGGGGGAAAACATTAAATGCTACACTTCGTGGAAGCTCCACAGCTGCTATCAGAATCCACGTGCAAACTGAGAAAAGAGATCAGTCCTTGCAGCACATTCTCATGTCAGTTTAAAAATCAGAAGGTTGCTAAAAAAACATAGAATTTTTAAATAGATTCTTATTTACATGTGGGGTTTTGAGCTGTTATGGTTCAATTCTTCAAGCTCTGAAAGCTCTTGTGATTTGGAAGAAGAAAAACAAATATCAGGCAACTTGTAGTAATTGCAGGAGCTGCAACACTGAGATAACAAAATATTCAGAATGCAGTTCCTTTTCACTTAGACCGTAGTTCTGCAGACACATAAACCACACATTCACTTTAGTAAAGCAAGAAATCTTGTAGAGAGTGAATGACTCTTGGTGGTGACGTTAAGTATTTGAAAACGTGTTGTCAGGATCAAAGCCGTAGCTATCTAGCCTTTGGTTTCAAGGACTTGTGGATATTTCTTTAAGATACCAACAATTTAGTGTACTCTGAACTAATGGAAGACCTATTGTAATATACGAAATGTGGGAAATCTGATATTTGATTTGTTTCTAGAAAATTCAGGACAGCTGTTACACATTGTTAAATGAGGTTATTGTTTAAATCTACAGTAAGAAATGTGAAGAATGGACGTTGCAAAGTGCAGACAAATCCAGAAAATGACTGTAAAAGTTACATTGATGGGTTTATACCTTTTCCCTTATGAGTTCCAGAACCAGAACAAGTTTATTGAGTTTGGAAGTTAGCCAGTGTAAAATACAGAAAAACTCCAAGGGCAGGATCTCGAAGCTCAAGCTCTGTTCTTCCTGGTTCATGTATAACTAGAAATCCTTTCAGTTTCCTAAAGTCATCATCTGGAACCAAATCTCCCTTCCTACTATAAACTCTCTGTGGGCAATTCGACATTGCAGGAATGGTGTCTGTTTATCTGTTTCTCTCCGCCTTGAGTTGAGCAAGAATCCAGTTTGCTACAAAATAATTTTCCCTATCACCTAAGTCTGCAGACATCTGTCAATTCCAGAATGCAGATCAGAATTGCATCCCTGCTTTCTCTCTAAAAAGCAAAGAAAGATGGGATTCAAAACCATGGAAATAAGTACTGGGCCTTTATTATTTACCATCCTTCCTTAATCTTTTAAAATTCACATTTTTAAACTTTTCTGTAGTAAAGGCTAGAAGCTACTTCTCAGTAACAGTATAGAGTTTTATTCAGTGGTTTTTTGCAGTGTTTGTATGATTTGTAGAAACTGAGGATCAGAGTTGAAAATTGCCACCACCTAGGAGACTTAATAATATAAGTGCTTCTCTAAAGTAAAACACTGGACATGTCAAATAATAATGTGATATATGAAGTGTAGGTACTTCCTTGTTTCAGTTGTAGCTCTTCCTTCCCCTTCCTTCCAGGAAGGAGGTTTCTGACTCAGTGCCCATGCCTGAGAGCAAGGGAGGTTGAAGATTGGGAGGGAGGAAGGGCATAAAGACTCTCCTGGATTCTGGATGATTCTGTTCTGGTCAAACCCCAGGAATAAGTGAAGTTTTGACCCTTCTCAGGGATGGGAAAATGCTGTTGCTTACTAAGGACTTCCAGCGAACTTGTGGATGTGATCTTGGAATGGCTGGGGGAGGTCATATAAAGCAAAAGATAGGTGTAATGGGAGGGGGCGAAGAGGAGGGTGAAAAAGTGACTAGACTGAGCAGCAGACAAAAATGGGAAGGGAGAAGGATAGAGATGGGCAAATAGAAGGCACTTTGAAGTTAGCAAATCACTGTCCCTCCCTCTGGCATCTATGTATTATTTTTGAGAAAAATGTGATCTGCAGACCTCTCTTGTTCTTTGTGCCTTAAGCCCTTGGTGCACCTCTCATGCAGTTTTCCTACATCCAGCTAGTTTAGAGGTGACACTGTTAGATTTTGCTAGGGTATGTGAACTCTCGTCAACTGTTCTCTATGCAGTATCCTACATCAGTAAATTGCAAGGGTAGTGTTGGTAAAGAACATGGTGAATTGAAGACAGGCATATTCAAATTATTTTAAGGAAGTTTCTCCATTAACATGGCTTGTTGTGAGTTTGTGGTGTTGTTTTGAAGAGGTAAATAAAAAGTGATGCTGGAATGGGATTCTGTGTTTTGTGAGTCTCCTTGTTCTGAACAGTAAAGGCTTGCCCAGTCATAGGTGCTATGTAGTGTATAAATACTGATCACAGTAAAATATTACATAAATTAAATTGCATAAATATCAATAAATTAAACATTTGTATCAAGAAATCACTGAATTCAAACAGCGTAATTCTAATGGAATGAAATGTGTGACATGGAATGTCGTAGAACCTATTTTGAAAGCACAAGCAGAATAAGAAATATTTTTGAGTTTCTGAAACATTTAAAAAGACTTAAATAGTCTGAGTAGCTATACTACCTAATTGTTGTAAACTGAAGCTGTATATTCTTTGGATTCCATGTAATATGTGCAGGTGTGTATTCATGTGTGCTTGTGTGTGTGTGTATATATGATGTGTGTGTATATATATATTTTGATTGTGTGTTTGTATGTATGTGTTTTTCTTTACTACATCTCAGTTGTTGAAAAATGTTATTACCAAATCACAGAAAATAAAGCTTGTGGCAGCATCCACACAAAACTTATGCTCCTTCTGCTGGCAAATGTGAATTCTAGAGTGATCCCACCCATAGAAATAGGTTGACAATTATTGTTCTGTGTTTGATGTAATCATTTTAGTAAAGCATGAGTGAGGAAGTATATGAGATTGAGCTAATTTCAATTTTTATTATAGGTACTATGGAGAAAAATAACTTTGTCAAAACCAAAAGAATAAAAGTGCTAAGAGAAATAACCACTTGTGTTTGAGCCTTGAAAGCTGATTTATGAGTAGTGTTTCTAAAAATCTGGACTCATCTATTTAAGTTTGTCGTTGTAACCTAGTAGATGATGGGTAAGTATGGCAAAGAGTTTTGACCTATTTGCCTCCAAACTTGAGTTGACTGAGGCTCTTTTTCCTCAGTGATTAACTGAGTCAGCAGTTTGTTGGCAGTTGGTGGCAGCAACTTTGGATGCAACTTCGTCAATCAAATTGGGCCATCTGTCTCTGTCATGTCACTCTCTCTTGAAATGTACTCTGCCAAACTCCTAAAGGGCAGCCTTGCTTCCATTCACAGAAGTTTTGCAGGATAGAAAGAAAGAAGGTGGTACGGCAGTTCTTGGTGACGATTCAGTTTTAGATTGCCTTAAACTGATTTAAGATTTCAGCCATTATTATTGTGATAACTGTTGCAGAGCAGATTGTTTCTCTTTGCTGTACCAAGAAGGGTAGAAGGACCTGTGCCTTTGGATTTCTCCATGGTTTACGTTGGTCTTTTCTGAGTTTGGGTTGCCTAGGTTTTGTTTCCTACTTGAGTAGAAGTTGAACTACATATGCGAAGTAAAACAGCATCAATATGGGATATGCTGTGTATTAAATAGGTGTGTCCAACAGGCGCTGAATGGTCAGATTGCTTCAGCTGAAGGAGTGAGCTGAGAGTGTCTCCAGCATCCTGGGTGAATGCACAGCGCTACTGGACAAAAGGGCTCCTTTTCTTCATCTCCTCCTCCAAGTATGCAGAAGCATCAAACATACCTTCCATTGTGTCACCTTTTCAAGTTTGGTTTTTTTTTTTCATTGATCTCAAGTGAACTTTTTTCTGAAGTTTAGATACTTGACTGTCAATTATTTACACAACTTTCACTACCAACACCAGTTACTTAAAAAATTAAAAAATAAAAATGAGTCATACCATACAGTATCATGTGGGTTTGGTTGTTTATTTTTAAAGCAGGCTGCATTTTATTTTTCTTTTAGTTCAGAGCCCGTATGGCGCATATGGGTTACATTTTCATGATATGTTCAGACCCATACCATATAGATACTTTTGAAAAATGAGATTGTGCATTAACCCAACTGCTTGAGTGTTTTATGTTAAAGAAAAGAGATTTTCAGTAAAGCCATGATTACAATGATTTGTCTTGGGCATTTTCCCCTGTTTACCTGTCAGTCATCTGCCATTACCACCACCCTGCTTGAGGCTCATGCTCTAGATTTATTGAATATCCTTTCTGTGGAGCTGATATATAAATCTGATTGTCCTAAAAAGAGGTGATAGAAAAGAGCAAGAAAGAAAAAATTATATCTTACAGGTGCAAAAACTGAAGTGACTATATCTCATCTAGTATTACATGAGTTAACTCCTGTCTTGGAGAACCAAATGCCCTTGCAGACAGCAATAAGAATTTCTAGGAAGAGAGGCTAGGCCACATGACAGACCAATTGTCAGCCGTCTGGTGTATGAAGTTGGGTGAATTACCAGCAATCCCAGAGGGAAACGCAAGTTGGCAAGTCAGTAACAACACACCTTATTCTGCAGGACAGGAGGTGGATAACTTTCTTCTCTAACAGTGAAGAGCTGAAGTGAACATATGAAATGCTCAACGAGAACGTAAGGAGTGGTAAAGGGATCAGTTCGGTTTCCTCAGCATTAGTCATGAATACATGTGTCTTGTTCCTTTGTTTAAAAAATTTTATCCTAGTCCTGAATTGTAGCCCAGATGTTCTGTTCTTCCTGGCTGATACACCTAGAAAAGGCAGGTGCCTTCACGGACAGTATTGAATGCAGTGATTCTTAGCATACCTGTAACTAACTGCCACTGACAAAACTGTTGGGCCTGCTGGACCTTGTAGGCTATGCTTAGAGCTGCTTGCCTTTGCTTGAAGAGAAATCTTTCTGTTGGCAGAAACTGTTCATTTTCGAATGCAGGGAAACTGAATGCTGGGTGTCATTGTATTAGTATTTGTCTGTTATAGGGGCCTGACTATAATTGGAATTGCTCAAGAATCTGGGGCAGCTGAAGGTGTGATAAGCCTAAAGGGACTTTTGTAGTTGTGATAGAAAACAGGTGCATCATTATGTGTTGGTCCTTGCATATCTATTTCATACACGTTATCAGTTATCTTGTAGAAAAAAAATTGTCTGGCAGGTCAGGAAGTTTATTTCCTTACTTTAGTGACCTGACCTGTTCATTCCTATTTTATGCAGTGATTGCATTCTTTTCTTGTCTGTCATTCCCAAGGGAAAGTTTTTTGTTGACTAATTATGCCCAGGAGCATATGGTTGCAAGGCAGCTTCATGCATGTTTCTAGTAACCTTGCCCTTGAAAAGGAGTTAAGCAAGCCCCCATCTCCTGGGAGCTTGTTCTGGGGAATGCACACTATTTCCTTCTGTGTAATAGGCATGAGAATGTTGCGGGTGCTCAGGAGGGCCCTTGGTTAGTCAGGTGGCTGTCTGATTCTCCCGTGGTAACTAGTCATTATTTTTATTTTCTTTGACGTGAAAGAACAGAGGAGAATTCTTTAGCTTGTTAATTGTTTACGAACATGAGAAAAACACAATGATGAGAGTGAGAGACGAATAGAGGAAGGAATGTTTTTTCACCTAAGGCTTTCTCCAAAAGCTGGACAAATAGGCAAAATCTAGATTTTTATCTTGTGCCTGGATGATTTTGCATTTGGAAAATTGTATTTCAGTTTAGAAACTGATTCTGGTAAACTACATGATTCTAGATAGCAAGGTGGAAAAATAATTAGCTGAGCTATGTAAGGTCTTCCTTACTTAGCTTGATATTTGGTGATAATACAGCAACGTTTACTCAACACGTTCAGTCCATCCAGGATTTCTGGGGAAACTTGTCATTTTTGCTAATGCAGGTATGGCTTTTATTTTAACCTTGGGAGAAATAGTGAGCTGCAGAAAGTCCTGCTGCTTGAATAGCTGCAAAACTAAATAGTACAGAGTTACTAAAAGAGACTATTATGCAGAACAGTGACTAGAAGCTCTGCTATATCTTGGAGTGAGAAGCAGACTTATTCTGGGGAAAAAAAATTATGGACAATCAAAGGACTTGTCTGTGCTCATAAAATGGTAATCAACATAGTCAGTGAAGTGGGGTGTAAAACACTGCGGGACATGCCCACAGTACTTCGCTTTGCATTCGATAATTTCTAAAACAGAACTTACTTATCACCAATTCTGTTATAATGCATTTAGCAAGAGAAGGCAATTTGACTTGCTCTTATGGATTGAGTTTGCCTGCCAGATTCCAGATCCGGGAGTCCTACTTTCCTTTCATGGGGATTTTCTGGTATGCTCTTGATTTGTTTGAAACCATCCAGCCAATTACTACTGTTGCTGTTTATTAGATCTGCTGTTTGTGTTTTTAATGAGGATAGTCAATATAGCACATTTATCACATTACCCAAATTCCTTTATAATGGGGATTGATTTTTTGACGAAAAAGCTAGTCACAGGGATTTCCTGTTACTGTCAATGTATGATATTTAAGTTTGAGTTTAAGCTGTACTAGTTTATGAATTCTCTAATAATTTGGTTTGTAAATACTATTGAATCCATTATAGCATTATCAGTAATGCATAGGATAATGAGGGAAGGAAAACATTTTTAATATTGCTCCCTTTTTTCATTTACTCATACATTTTCAGGATAACAGGTTTTTTTTCTTTGTTGCTTCTTATTGGGTGACAGTTCGTAAAATGTTTCAGTTGTGTGACTGTTTTACTGCTGAGTTGCAACTGGATAGGGTGCTAGATAATCTCATCTAGGCTCCCTTTCCCATGGAAGTTTGGATCAGATGATCATTTGAGGTCGCTTCCAACCTGAGCTGTTCTATAATTCTGTGGTGCCACGTGAGTTAATAAAAATGTACTTTTTTCCACAGTAAAAAAGCAGAATAGAAAGTACAATATATTTTCATCCTTTCAGTGTGGGTAACAAAAAGATGGCAGACACTGGCATGAAGTTAGTGCTTGTTGAGGTCTGTGTATATAACCAAATTTGGAAAGAAGGCATATAGTAAAATAATGAAAAAATAGAAAATAATTTTTAACATGTTCTGTGGGCTTTCATTAAGCTTTATTTTCTGTTTCTGTACTTTGAAGGACTTCAGTTCTCTGCCTTCTAGTAAGCAGCAGTTCGTCATCTGGATAGTTTGCAATAGGAATGTCATGAGGGAGGTGATTCTGCCCCTCTGCTCTGCTCTGCTCTGGCGAGACCCCACCTGGAGTCCTGCATCCAGCTCTGGAGCCCTCAGCACAGGAAAGACATGGAGCTGTTGGAGCGGGTCCAGAGGAGGGCCACAGAAATGATCAGAGTGATGGAACACCTCTCCTGTGAGGAAAGGCTGAGAGAGTTGAGGCTGCTCAGCCTAGAGAAGAGAAGGCTCCAGGGAGACCTGATTGCAGCCTTCCAGTACTTAAAGGGGGTTTATAAAGCTGGGGACAAACTTTTTAGCAGGGGGTTTTGTGATAGGACAAGGGGTAATGGTTTTAAGCTGAAAGAGGGTAGATTTAGACTGGATGTAAGGAAGAAATTTTTTACGATGAACTATTCTATGGTTCTATGATAAACACAGAATAGTGTAGAAGTATCCATCTGGATTAAACAGCTTTTTTTCTTTTACTACAGGAAGCATAAGTACAGGCCACCAAAATCCAGTCAGTAGCCTTCTCAAACTCAAGATAGTCAAGGTTAAATTGACTCAAGTCAATTTAAGAGACCAATTTAACTTTCTTTAAGAGCATGATCGTTGCATGAACTAGCTCAAAAAGTGTCTGCTCTGTGGCTTGTACACCATGAATTTTAGAACAAAATGAGCTTTGCAGCATACATTAGACAGTGAGATCTGGGAAAACAGGGAAGAAAATCCCCTTAGGGTGAACATCCTGCATATGCAACCTGTCTTGTGTGGTGAAATGCTCTTTAGAATAAGCAGTGGTTTGGTTGTCTAAAACTTTGTTTTCCAACATAAGCAGACAGGCAGCAGAAATACACTAAATGTGCTTAGTGGTAAAATTTACATCTCATCTGTGAGTCTGTTTTACATGATTTACAGCAGCTTGATCCAAATGACAGCTCATGGGCCAGACTTGGCCTGTATCATGCTTCCATTCATCCTCCCACCTTTTCCTCGAAGAGGGACAGTGACTCTTTTGGGCTTGAAAGCCAAATGACTCTCTTTGTATGTGGGCAGCTACTTGAAGCAACACCTGCCATGAAAGGAACGCGGTGTAAGAGGTGATGGGAATTAAATGGTGGCACCCCTTTCACTATCCACATCTTGGGTGCTGCAGTCTCAGCTTTCCCACTGACACAGCTCACAACTGGGGCATAGGAGTCTTGTAGGATCATAGAATGGTTTAGTTTGGAAGGGACCTTATAGATCATCTAGTTCCAACCCGTCTGCCATGGGTAGGGACACCTTCTGCTAGAGCAGGTTGCTCAAAGCCCTGTCCAACCTGGCCTTGAACACTTCTGAGGAGGGGGCATCCACAGTTTCTCTGGACAACCTGTTCCAGTGCTTCACTGCCCTCATAGTAAAGAATTTCTTCCTTATATGTAACCTGAACCTACCCTCTTTTAGCTTAAAACCATTACCCCTTGTCCTATCACTGCATGCCCTTGTAAAATGTCCCTCTCCAGATTTCTTATAGGCCCCCTTCAGGTACTGAAAGTCTGCTTCAAGGTCTCCCCAGAGCCTTCTCTTCTCCATATGAACCGCTCCAACTCTCTCAGCCTTTCCTCATAGGAGAGGTGCTCCACCCCTTGGATCATCTTTGTGGCTCTTCTCTGGACCCACCCAACAGGTCCTGCTCTTTTCTGTGCTGAGGGCTGCAAAGCTGAATGCAGGACTCCAGGTGGGGTCTCACCAGAGCAGAGTGGAGTAGAGGGGCAGAATCATCTCCCTTGATCTGCTGGCCATGCTTCTCTTGATGCAACCCAGGATATGGTTGGCTTTCTGGGCTGCAAGCATACATTGCCAGGTCATGTTGAGTTTCTGGTCAACCAGCACCCCTAAGTTCTTCTCCTCAGGGCTGCTCTCAATACATTCTCTACCCTTGCTCTGTGTTTGTCCTTGGGATTGCCCCAACCCATGTGCAGGACCTTGCACTTGGCCTTGTTGAACTTCATGACGTTCGCATGGGCCCACCTCTCCAGTTTGTCAAGGTCCCTCTGGATAGCATCCCTTCCCTCCAATGTGTCGACCGTACCACAAAGCTTGGTGTCATGGTCGAACTTGCTGAGGGTGCGCTCAATCCCACTTTCCATGTCACCAAGAAAGATGTTAAACAGCACCAGTCTCAATACTGACCCCTGAGGAACACCAGTTGTCACTGGTCTCCACTTGGACATCAAGCCAAGGGTGGGTGTCAGGAGGATGGGGCCAAACTCTTTTCAGTAGTGCCCAGCGACAGGACAAGGGGCAATGGGCACAAATTGAAGCATAGGAAGTTCCATCTGAACATGAGGAAGAACTTCTTCCCTCTGAGGGTGACGGAGCCCTGGAACAGGCTGCCCAGGGAGGTTGTGGAGTCTCCTTCTCT
>Ga0065711_1040957_pt1 | contig 16524 bp, 9 predicted proteins | sample Hoacrofraction12_FD_59098 | JGI IMG/M metagenome (GOLD analysis project Ga0065711, IMG submission 59098) | Hoatzin crop microbial communities from Cojedes, Venezuela - Epithelial fraction 12 v2 (version 2) | ecosystem: Host-associated > Birds > Digestive system > Esophagus > Crop | place... | reverse complement strand
GTTTCTGTGATCTAACGGATTTGTCTGGACTAAGTAACTGTTTTGTGTCTCTGGTTTGGTAAGTTCTGCAGGTATTGACTATTTCTGGTTTTTGACTTTAGATTGTTGTATTTGGACTCTGATTTATCAAGACTTCGGAAGCATTTGATGCAGCAGGGAATAGATGTGGTGATGTTTGCAGCTTTATGCTTTTATGTACATTAATTTTAGACTATATAGTTAATGAGTCATAGTTCTAGATACATTGATCTTAACCTAGGTAACTAATATCGATAGCCAATACTAAATGTTACGGATGTTTGTATATATATACACTGTATATATATACACTGTCTGCCCAGTCTCTACTTGTGTTTGGGATTTCCCTGACCTTTGTGCAGGACCTTGCACTTGGCCTTGTTGAACTTCATGCGGTTCATGCACGCCCACCTCTCCAACCTGTCAAGATCCCTCTGAATGGCATCCCTTCCCTCCAGCATATCAACCACACCACATAACTTGATGTCGTCAGCAAACTTGCAGACGGTGCACTCAGTCCCACTATCCATGTCACCGACAAAGATATTAAACAGCATTGGCCCCAGTACTGACCACTGAGGCACACCACTCATTATTGGTCTCCACCTGGACATCGATCCATTGACTGCAACTCTTTGGGTGCGTCCATCGAGCCATTTCCTTATCCAGCGAGTGGTCCATCTGTCAAATCCTTGTCCTTCCAATTCAGAGACAAGGACATCATGCGCGATAGTGTCAAATGCCTTGCATTGCAGTACCTTGCACTGTAGTACCTGTTGTCTTCAGAAAATATCTTATTGTTAGCATTGCAACGAAGCAGAGTCTTCAAACTGAAATATTTTGTTAGAATAAATGCATTTTGAGTTGCATAGGCTTCCACAGAAACTGTAATTTAATTGCCATTATATACTTCTTCTTCTTGGGCTAGGTCCCCAACCTGGACAACACTTCCTATAATGTACCATTCGGATAATTCACCATAACCTTCTTTCCAGGAGAAATCATGAAAGCAACCTTTAGGAAATAGAATAAAATCTGAGAATATGGTCTGAAGGAGGAGTGTGAGAGCAAAGCTAATCAAACTGCAATCCTCATAAGGCATAGCAGGATCTTTTTATTCTTTTTATTGTTATTAATATATTTTAGTATATGGCTTTTAGCAAAAAATGACAGGGTTTTCTAGGACAATATTAGAAAAAAACATAATTTTGCTCTTATTAAAAATTTTTCTATTTGTCAACACTAACTAGTTTCAAGGAAACAAGCTATATTAGTTATATCAACACAGTGATTCCTAATCCAGTTGCTTCGCAAATCTCAGAGAAAGGGCTGAAAAGTACCTTTTTGTTCCAAATCTGCAACAAAACAGAAAAGGTGAAGCATTGCTGTTGTCTGCCTAAATTTCTCTTGGTGCATTATGTAAGAAGGGCTTGTGTCAATTACAGACATTCCAAGAGGAGGATGTGAGTTTAGGCAACAAAAACTCTCCTAGGTTAGCTCATGGGAGTTTCTGCGCCACAGGAGTATTTGATGCCTTCCAGGTATTCTAATACACTAGGCTATCAGACATTTTACTTATTTAAATAATGATTGCTTTGTTTTTAATGACTTATTTTCTGTCTTTGAAGAATTAAAAGAAGTTAAACATCCTTTTCTTTCTTTTTCTCTTCTTTTTTTTTCTGGTTAAATTTTTCTTTCAAATCAAATGAAGATGTAGTTTTATGTCAGCTGGTGTTAAAATAATTGCAGGAAAAAAAATTATTATATTTACCAGAATGGCTTGAATTTGTGATGTAATTTTCTACTAAATATAGAGTACTCTGTTATAAAAATCCTACTAGTGTATGAGGATTAAGTGTTGTCAGCCACACCTGCGAATTTCGGTGACAAAAAATTATCACCACATTTTCCATAGAAAAGGAAAGCTGTCACAGATCATTTAATGAGGTGGATTCCACTGTGTTCTGTTGTGCAACTTTGCTCTGTGTTAAAATCTAGTTAGCTGCTCCCGAGCCCAAGGGCTAAAGGTAGCACGCTGGCACAGGTCTAAGTGCAGCCTTAAACCTGGGCTACCAGTGGTGACAAATGAGAAGGAAAGACCACAGCTGGACACAGCCTGAATTATATTTAAACTTCTTGAATTTTTTTCTGTTCTTGATATTTAAGACAGTGAAAACTATTAATATTCAACTCTATTACACCATTAAAAACCCCACATTTTTCCAAAACAGAAACGTACTTCAATAATTTCACAAACTTAAGTCATTTTTTATTAGACTGCAAAAGGTATTGTATTTTAGACAGGGATAAAACTTCTACATCTGTGTTTTAGAGAGCCTACCACACCAATTCTATGTAATAGCTTACTGATTTTTCTGAAGAAATACAAGTAAGAGGTAAGACCTGATGAGTCCTTGTGTTACTATACTTGATGTTCCATTAGCTTACATTGAATAAGAACAAATGAAGAAAGAAATTAAACACGGTAATTGATGTCTCAATAAAAATGCAATTTTTCAGTCAGTTTTGAGATGCAAGGTGCTATTCTGTATAAATAGAAATAAATATATATAAATGTAGGTGTTCTGAAGTACGTATGAAGTATTTAAGTATTTATCTCTCAATATTTTCCTAAATATATTTCATTCAACCTTTATCATTGGTTCACAGAGTTTTTTACAAGATTGCTTTTGGCCAGAAGTACTTTCATCAGTCTTCATGTCATACCAGTTTCTTTTCCTTCCTCTTAGTGTTACAATGGAAGTTGTGTAAATTTGAGGATATGCACATAGAAATGTTTTTGTTTAGAAATCGTTAGGATTAATAACAAGCTGTGGTGTGTTGGAACTTTCATGAGAAGGAAATATCTTGTGTTACCAGAGTGGATGATGCTGTTCCATTGTCCTCCATGCTCTGGTCAGACTGGCAAAGCAAGCTCTTAAAATGACATAAGTGAGTGCAGAAGATACAAACTAAAGAAATGCTTGAAATTACCTTTGATATAGGATCACCCAGAACCCCAGAAAGCATGTTTTTAAACAGTGTGTTCTGTTGTCTGAAAGTAATGAATTTCTTTTTTCTTTTTTTTTTTTTTAAGACTAAGAAACTTGCAATTATCCTTTCACAAAGAGATATCATCTACAGAGAAAATACTCAGGGCATTACAAGAAAACTATTCTTATGCACTTATGAAGTATGCATTACGTACAGCCTTAGCCAAGGGGCTCCTAATCTTTATTAAAATACGCACATATAAAAACCTCAGAGTTCATTCACTAAATTTATAGTAATAATGCAAAATTCAAACAAAGTAATGTGCTTTAGAGAAAATACTCCATCTCCAGAATGAATATTTATTGTGTGATTTCCACAGAGCAGACCTCAATAATGAATATTTTTGAATTTTCTTATTAAAAAAGTGGATGGTTTTGGATTTTTTTTTTTTTTTATTGCTTTTGGTTTTGTGTCATTTTAATTTTTTTGTTTGTACAATTTCATATTTTCAGCCAGGCATTTAAACTCTTTGGAATTATAACATCCATACTATCAATTTGTTTGTTTTCCCTTAATGTCACTTACTTGAGCTGTTGTGCTTCCAGGAAAAAGATCAGACATCTTTGAAGCCATATAGGTATTGTTTTAGAAGATTTTAGTATTTCTATTATATGATAGAATTTTAATACTATGATAATAATAATAACAATAATTTTGTGTGATTTGTTATAAATTGTGGTGCTTGCAAGTAAAGCATATCATGAAGCTATAATAATATAATAATTTGGGATTAAATGATCCCTGAGGGGAGAAAAAGCATTTTTTTTTCCTTTTTTTTTCATTTAAGATGGTTAGGATACTAATAGTAAATCTTCTAGTCTTTCTTTTAATTACATATTTATCAAAACTGACTAAAAACATTGCGTGAGGAAGTGTGACTTAGAAATAAGAACTTTTCCTGAATCTGGTTTAGCTGTTTTCTATCACTACTGAAAAACTTCAGTAAGTGTTATTTTGTGGGGTTTGGGAAGAGGTGTTCAGAAAAGTATCTCAGTTCTTATGACACTTCATTGACAAAATTCAAAAATTATTTGATACTGAAATGTTTAGCATTGGACTTTTCAAGATACAAAAAGTACTTTTATTTTAATGTGTTTACTTTACATAGCTCATGCTCAACATAAAATGTATTTCCGAACTGGAATACGGTAAATATAAATTTTAAAAATGTTGAGGCTTTTAATAAAAAATGTTTAATTTACAATTTGTTCTAAGGACATTTTATGGTTTCCAGAACTCAGTTCTTTGCATATTTCTTAAAAAATATTCAGAATTTCCTGAAAATAAATGCTTAGTCAGGTTTTGCAGAGCAGTTGTAGAGAGCTTGTAATAGCTACATTTCCTTTTAAAATCTTATCACCTTTAAATGAATATGTCCAGAAATCATTCTGAGTTTTAAAAGCAACCGTCCTGAACTGAAATTAACAGGCAAAAGTATGGAAAAGTTTTCCAGGAAAAAATGTTTTGAAACTCTTGCATTCCGATTCAAGTATTGATGCTTTTATTTGTTATATACAATTTCAAATTGAAAAAGCTATGCAAGGGGAAAATTAGATTGTTTCCTAATCTTTTTCTAAATTAAAATCTGTTTGAATTGTTATTTCTGAATTTCATAAATTTTAGACAAAATAGTATTTTCCCATGGAAAATTTTCTTGATAACCTTTCAACAAGTTGCACACTTCCCCTATAAGTACTTCCTAACTCACATTAGGTTTAAATTCTTTTGCTATTATTACAATTTAGAAAAAATAAATCTTTGTCACTCTTTTACAGTTTTGATTGCTCCTTTGGCTTCCCATTCCCACACTTAAAGTAATTACTGTCCAAAGATTGGCTACTTACTTTTTTGCTTAGATAGATTATCTAATCGTTAGTTTTCATGAGTGAGAAGATGACTTTAAACCACCCCCCACCCTGATAAATTCAACAGCGCATATATGAATAACAAACTCATGACAAATAAAGGAATATTTGCTGAGCTATGTTGCTTCAGTGAGACAGCCAAATGCTTGTTCGGACAAAGATTTTTCATATTATTTCAGTGGTCCATGCCTTTCTCTTACTGTTTCCATTCACAGTACTAGAAGGCAAAAAAGGAGGTGATAAAAATACGGTATTGCTGGTAGACGACTGTTACCTGATGTTGTGAGCTGACATTCTCAACTGAATTCAAACAAATTTAAAACCATAAAAAATTTTTACCTAGTCACTTTTCACAGAGAGGAAGAAAGAGGTCAACATTTAGAACACTAGTCATGAATTTAAGAAAATAGGATTTAATTAAATATGTTATAATTTGTATATGACCTTTTATAAAATACTTATGTCAAATTTTCAACAGCATTTGGTAACCAATGTAGAATTAATCTCACTTAAATTTAACAGTCAAAAATGAAAGCATTTAAGCTAAGTAGTTGTATCAGATTTCTTCATAGGTAATGAAGTAGATAGATATATCCGTCTCTAGAGGGGGGCAAATGTCATCCCACTTATCATTTTCTGCCTTAGAAAGAACCTATATAATTAGTTTAAAATAAATGTTTTGCTCTTAAAACTTTATCCAAAATGAACTGATGGTTTCTGTAAGTTCTGTAGTGAGTGATGCTTTTGCTATGCCAATGATAACCTGAAGATAACTATATCACGTGAGGTGACCCAATAAACTGGTAACAGGTGACATGGTCATTCTAGAAGAAAACTGCATTCTTAATGTTCAAGCATGTGAGACACCTACAGCATTCTGAAACTGGGTAAGTGATAGGTCACTAAAAATACACAGTCTCCTTGAGGACAGATAGTTATGTATGTAACGTGTGTATGGAAACGTATGCGTCCACATACACACAAGAATGTAAACTATACAACCAATACGTATGCATTGTTTTCCGCCTAAACACCTGCTGCACTTGACTTCATATTTGCCATTGCAAGATAAAGACTTTGCAGGATTCTTTTCCTAAAGGACAGAGCAAGACACTGAATGCTGAGACCAAACAAGTGCTTCAATACAAATATTCTAGATAATCAGCATGAGCACAATAGAACTAATAACTAAGTCAGGGAAGAGGAAGAATGAGGCTTACGGAGACTTACATAATAAAATGTGACACTTGACAAATTATATGTTCATTACTTACTTATGCAAATAAAAACCCTGCAAGAATATGATCACAAGATTCCCCAGAGTCGAAAAAGAAAAAAAATACAATTAGAAATGCAATCTATTTATAGTTTACATTCAGAAATGGATCTCTTTTTTCAGTCTTTTAATTATATTATGTGTTTTACACTCAGTAAAATTAATTGTATGCACATATTTCAAGTTAGTACTATTTCATTATTGATCTGAAAGTCCTACCTCCATATTTATATTATAATTCCTCCTTTGTATTTTTCTTTTTGGTTTTGTTTATTCCTTTGTTTGCTTCAAAAGTCATTCTGGTTCACTCTCTTCAACCTAATTATATATGGTGGAAAAATTAAAACTATAACAGAAAAACAACCTGTTTGGGTTTTTTTTTATAAGACTTCTTAGATTATTAAAAATCAGTATTTTGAGCTCCATTTGATTTTGGCAGGTAGACTTTTTTCATCTTTTATTTGAGCATCCACATACACAAAATGTGTGTCTTGCAAAAAGATCACTAATAACTTACGTGAATAGATGTTTACAATGTAGTGTGAAATCTGCTCAGCTTTTAGTTTCACTGGGAATAGGATTCTCACCTCCAAAAGTCCTTTAGTGAAATTCTGAAAACATGTCTAAGAGAGGCAATTTCTTTATTTCCTTCGTTTCTTCATCTATTCAATAGGGAAAATACCACTCAAATTGTGGCAAGGATCTCTGACTGATTTATTTCAGTCAGTTTGATATTCTCCAACTGCTCTATAGAGCTGCATCTAAAACTTAAACCTGTTGCAGCAGTGAAAGGAAGTGCAAGGAGGCTGAAGAGGCAGAGGATTTTTGATCTAATCAAAAAGCAGGATGAGATACAGAAAATAGACTTCCCAAATGTTAATATTTAATTTTTATTTTCAGCAGGTGAAAGTGGATAAGAAGAGGAAAACAAGAATGCGTGAGCTTTAAGCAACTTCCAGAAGTTTAATAACTGAGTAAATATGGTTTTCCAATTGCTCTTGGCAGTCTGCGGCAAGTTCCAGGGGATGGTTGAGTTGCCCTTGGCATGAGCGGGGCTGAGCTGGGTTTACCAGGCGCCCCATGGCCTAGTGCCCATTGCCCAGCCTGTCTGAGCTCCAGCTCTGAGTGCCACTGGGAAAGGGGCTGACAGCCTCCACAGTCCCTGCTGGACCAATGGCCCCAGGGATATCTGGGGGCTGTGGGGAGCAGGGGAAATGGAGCAGGTGAGGAAAGAAACTGTATAAAAATATCCCCAAGCAAACTCATGACTAAGGAGGAATACTTTCTCTCCCCCCGTTGTCCTGATTTTGGTTAAAACAGAACTGATTCTCCTTTAGTGAATCTCCCTTACAGCTAAGTTCTTCTAAGTAAACGCATTTTTCTGAAGCTGGCTGTATATTTTACAGACACTGTCCGCTCCAAAGCTGTAACACCTAATTTTTATAGTTACACTGAGCTTGCGGTAGGAAAGGAAGGCAGAAAAAGGCCCCTGTTTATAATTATTACTATAGCAGCCAAGGTCACCGACAGATTTCTTAGGTCCCACAAGTGGGGAGCTATAAAGGGTTACACTTGCGGGGAGGGATGGACAGGACAGGTGACCCGATATTGACCAAAGCGGTATTCCATGCCATGCACATCTAAAGTTTGCAATATTTCAGGTAATATTTTCAAATAAATTGGATTTCAAGAAATACAGTGCAGTGCTTGCTGGCCTAAGTCCTTTTCCAAATTCACATGTAATTCTTATGGCTGCTATTATTATTATTCCTTTCTTTAAGGATCTAAATACTCATTAAGATGGTGATTGAAGCAACAAAGTTTTAAGATATGTCACTAAAATTTAAAATGAAACTTCTGTAGTTTTGACACATGCTGATTCAGTTGATAGAACTGCAAGATTTTTTATCATTATTAGCTAAAATTCCATGATTAAACAACAGGATTTCATTCAGTGACTAAAACAGTCTCTTTTTTATCTTATACTTGTTGTTGTGTTTATTATTGTAACTCTTGGTGTGTTAATGAGTGTCACATCAATAGGCACAAGATGACATACTGAAAACACTCTGAGATTGCTTTGAATTTAATTCCATTAGAAAAATACAAAATAATTATAGTTTCAGGTTTTTATAGAGATTGTAACCAATCTTTTATTGTGTTAGTATTTATGTAGGAGTACATGTATATAAACAGTATATTTCCTGTACCAGTGTGACTGACCAACACACCCCCATGACGGAAGAAGGCTCAGAGAAGGGCACAAGCAATGTGCTCATGAGGTTCAGAGAAGAATACATGGAGTGGCCACAGCTTCTGTAAAGAAAGCTGAACTTATCTCAACCCAGAAGAGACAAAGGAGTGACTGTATCGGGTGAGTGGATCAACTGGTTGTGTAAACAGCCTCTTCTTCATTCTATGACAAAGTTAAAATGTAATCTTTCAAGATCACCAGGTTAGCATGCTTTAAACTAGGGAGGGTGAGTAAATTGTCAAGAATGCTAAAAGGAACAAAGAAATAATAGACTATGTTTTATTCCCAAATATTCCACTATCATGACGTGTCAATGAGCAAATTTATTTTTATCTCAGTTTTCACCAGGTAAAATTTCCCATTTTGCAAAGTTCTTTGAATTCCCGAGTCAGCTGATGCAACGTATTTTTTTGTATGTTATTTGGTTTAGCTGTCTATATCTTGAGGTGAAAAGAGGATGCAATCTGAGTCAGAGAGAGAGCTGCAATGCTCAACCATGTGAGTGGTGCTGCATGGCCCTGTAAAGAGGCAGAAAGCATACAAACCTGCCCTTTCTGTCCTCCCCCCCAGTAAATTTCTGTGTCATTTTACGTCTGATGTTTGAATTGTATATTCTTCATACTAGACAGGATGTCGTGACTTTGTTTGTTTATTTATTTCTAAAGTTTAACAAGAAAGTGTCCTGATCTCTAAAAAGAGTCTTTGAGCAATTCTGTAATCAAAATAAAAGAGCTGCTTTGTGTCCAACATTATTATTAATTTATTTCAAGATACACAGTTCTTTTTGACTGTCAAAGGGGTTAGAGTGGCAGCTTTACATATATATATGATCAAATTGGCAGTTATATGCTAATGTCTCTAAGTTCCTTCTTTGCTTTCTTTCCATGTATTTTACTTTTACTGACTCGACCTTCAGTCATGCATTCTCTGTTATGTTGTTGTTTTTAAACACCCTGTTTCTTGCAACAATCAGAGAAAAGAAACTTAGATATGACCTACCAACAGCAGGTAGGACGATACCTGTGGACAGATGAATGTTTGAAAGCTTCTGAACTAGTTTAAGCCATCCTGAGACCCTGTCTGCCTCTTCTGTGTTCACCCTTTGTGAAGTAGCACAGAAGCCCAGAAACTGTCTATCTTTCCATCAATAGAAGCAACCTCAGCCAGTCATTTGTTTTACACATTCTTCTATTGTTTGAATCACTGAATTATTTAACCTGTGGGGGCTTCATTTTTTTGCTTATGTGTGTCCAATAATTCTATTAGAATCTCACTGCATCATATTATTTAATTATTCCCTTTTTAAGCTTGCTAGATAGACTCACTTCCCTCACAGCCTGTTAATCCTCATTGTTATGCTTGTTGCAAGGAGAAAATGAGAACATGGGGAAGGGGAGAAATTTGACAGAAATACTCTGGATGGAATGGTACCAGTCAATCAGTGTAGCATTTGCAAACAGTCAGCGCTTGCAAAGGCTTGGCACAGATAAGAACTAATTACTTTACTGCAAAAGAACCCTACACCAAAACCTACCAATCAACTAAAAAAAAACTTCAAAGCAAAAACAAATCAAATAAAAAAAGCAAATTTGTCTTTCTTTTCCAAACAGTTCCTTAGAATTTTGATGTCATTTAAAAGCACCTATGATTTTTTTAGCTCATCATGACAGAGGACAATTCCATGAAACTTAATTTTTCCAGAGTTAACTATTATACTTCTCTTTGGGTGAAAGGGTGCCTTATCTTCCCTTTTAGCACCTCCAAGTGTAGCTGGTTCCGAAGGCTGGTTTTGGAACCATGTATCTGGATGCAGTGATGGGTATACAAACATTTACTTTCACAGCAGCTGGAAAGAATAATGCCAGCAACAGTTCATAAAAGCCCAAAGTAACAAGACCACTAAGAAGAGAACTTGTCCATTCAGGTTCACAATTGTTTTACAATGACTGGTCATAGATGTTCTTAAATCGACTAATTTTCCTTTACATAGTTATGTATTTTCATATTTAGATTATATTACTTCAATTATTATTAGTTAGTGAAGGAATAATCTCCTCCTCTACTAAAATACAATCATAACCTGATGGTATATTATGACTTATTAAAGAATATTTTTCTTATATAAATTCATCCTTGGCAATTAGATAAATACTTATTGTATTGGGGGCAGGTGGAAGTAAGTGAAGTATACTTCAGGGAGATAAAATATCTCCACTGTGAGCAAAATCAATGGAGAGAAGATGATAAGAAGATGTTACTTTCATATAAGCTTGGAGTCTTTTGAGATATATCATTATTTAAAAAATATCTTTACTGTTGTTTAGAATGCTCCACACATCATACAACTTCACTTAGTCACTAGACAATACTTGGGATTTTCAGGTGGAATATAGGTAATTCTTCACTTTTCCTGCAAAATACTGTTTTCTACTTCCTTCTGTAGTGTGGTCAGATCATGTTTCAGTTGAGCACCAGAGATACAATATTGGATGTTTTTACCTCGTCTTCTTATCTAGTGCCAAATCTGATGAGATAGGTTTGCTTTAAACAGTTGTCCTTTTGTTCTGTATTGTCTTACATAACTATGAGCATGTAAGGTGTTCTACACCACCTTACTTAATTTCTTAGAATGTTCCACTATGCAAACTGCAGTAAACTTTTTCTTTAAGTTACTAAATTGTTCATTTTAGCAACATGGAAGTCAGACACTCAGTGCAAATTTGTAGTCTCTAAATGTGTAGAAGTGTGCACAAAAAAAGAGCAAAGAAAATAAATCTTAAGTGGTGATGTTGCACTCACTGAAAAAATTTTAAAGGCTGCTTTTGAGGTAAATCAACAGCAACTTCCCCACCTTAAAATTGTTATTAACTTTTAGTACTTCAGGGATGATCTTGTGGTTGCTAGTAATTAAATTTTAAATTATTAATCATTATTAGCTTTTAAATATCTTTCACCTTTAGATATAAGACAGGCCAAACATTTCTGGTGATAATAAACAATGCTGGTGAGCCATTAGTCATGTCTGAGTTTCATTTTAGAGTATTACTTGATTACTGTAGTTATGTATTTATGCTTGGGAAGAATTGGTTTTCTTTTTAGACTCTGCCTTTCTTTGGACAGATGTGTACACTTATCTAGTGAGAAGCAGGAGAGGCTGTAAATGTGCTGCCGTGCAGACATTTTATTATATGTGGTACAAGACCTATTGATAGCTTTTGTTTTATCCTGATGAAAGCAAACGAGTATTTCTAGTTTCCAAATTTCTTACTTGTGACTTCTGACCTTTTTTTTTTTAATTTAATGAAATTTCTCATGCTTCAAATAGAATAATCAAATATTGTTCAATATGATCCTACAGATGGAAAATCAACTATATAGTATATGGATAAATTGTTCCCCTGTCCTTTGTAATAATATGAAATGGTTTTCTGTTTATAACTGTCTTAATCAGATCAAGATCAGTGCTTTTATTACTACAAAGGTGCATTGATGGAAATACTAAAGAAGCTTAGCATAGATCTCTGTTGGTTTGATTGCCTGGTAGAATTATCCATAATTCACATTGGTGTGAGTCATGAAAAGGTGATGACTAGAGTATGTTGCATTTATTCTTTAAATGTTATTAAGTAATGTCCTTGCATTAAAAAAATGAGTTTTAGAATAACCCTCTGATATTTTGTTCTTCCTGAATGTTATGCCAGATTGTATTTTGTAATGTTCCTATTAAATAACATGCTCTTCCAGTTTTATTGGTGCATTCTGCTGAAATCGCTGCAATTGTGCTAAAACAAATACAACAAATTGTGTCCATAATAGTAATGTGATAATCTTACAGTCAGATACTGTATTTATTATCCTTCTGCTTACATTTATAACACATCAGTACTAAAGAATAGGCTTACTCAAAATGGTTTAGGGATGCTTGTTACCGTGTATGGATATGAGATACTTAAAAAATAATGCTTATTTTCTTAAAAAAATATGAAATTTTTGATAAATGCATTAGAATAGTGGAAAGATCCTGAAGAGGAAGATAGCTTGATGAATCCCTTTAAATACACAACTATAAAAATACAAGACATTGTTATCTGTGTTGTTTGTAAGTACGCCTCATGTCCTAGGTAAAGAGCTGTTTAAAAACAAAACTATTCAGAAGTATATGCACTTGGGAAAATATGTATATTTTGCAGAGGGAAACAGGGGAGAAAAATTATCCAGGTATTTTCAGTACAGTTTATCATTCTGTCTTTTCTGTTTGTGCTCACAGCTGGCAACCTACAGGATAATAAACTGTCAAAGTAATTAAGAAAAAGTTTAGCACATTTATTGTGAAAATTACTTTTAATATTTAGAATCCTCAAATATCTTTCAGATCATTCATGATGAAAAAAGAGTAAAAGACGAAAAGACAGGTTATATAAAGTAATTTAAAGTATTTGAGTCACTTGAGACTAAGAAAAACATAAATATGAAATGAGTTGAAATAAAATGAAAGTATAGTTTAAAAAGTTTTTTGAATGATGTTGAAATACTTGGTTCTGAAAAAAAACATTATGTAAATGTTTTGCTGTAGGATGAAGCATTGCTCAGAACACTGGAATTTTCAATGTTATGGGCTTTTTATTTTTTGTTTCTAATGAAAATCCAACTTTTCCAAGAGAGGGAATAACCCTCTTATTCTCGGCTAGGTATATCTTCTGTATACTGAAATAAACATTGTGACAGTTATTGGTAATGCAAATTAGCATATATTATAAGAAGTTGCACAAACCGCAGTGTTTTTTATTCTATTGTTTGGTTTGGGTTTATTGTTTTTTTCTATTTTAATTAAGTGTCACTGATGTCTTTGAAAGGAAATCCTTTGCTAGTTGAGACTAACTCAGGGAAAACAAACCAAAACAAATTCTTTGCAAAACAAAAACTGAAAATCAGTTATTTCATGTGGTATACTGGGGATATATACACACATATATGAACCTGTATTTCCTTGGATTGTGTGGCAATTGCTTTTAATGCCTGTCTATGAGCACTTTTGAAAGCTGCTGCTTTCAGCACCTTTTGAAGGTACCAGAGAACAGCAGCCTCCTTGCTCCTTCCCTTTCAACATTTGTTTACTGTCTCTCTCTCAACATGCTTTCGGCTCATCTGTCATCCTCAGCAACAGCTAAAGCTATTTTAGGCTCTGTCTGTCAGCTGGGGGCTCACAAGGCAAGCAAGCTAGTCCAGGATTTTTTTTTAAAGTGATTTCTAATTTAAATATAGACTTTATGCTTCCTGACCTATTTTTGCAAATACTTGCTTTTGAGTTCATGTTCAAATGTTATTTTTATGTCCTGTAAACTTAAATGATACGTAACACTTTAATGCAAGAAATGATTTAGCTAATAGAATTTCTCTGTGAGTGTCTGTGTCAATATGACCATCCAACACTAATAATACTAGTAGATGGGTCAATCCTGAAATACACATTACTTTAAAGGATCAGTTTGTACATGATTATTTTAAATGCTTAACTTTGATATTAGCGTTGTTCTCTGTTGATCTCACATCCACCTGTGTTTTTTAATGCTTATAAAATGACTATTGGTAAAGTTTAGCAGTTTTACAAATGTACTTGAATAGTTCACAGTAATAGCTATATGTTTAGGGTCAAATTAATTGAAAAAATCTCCAGTGGAAAGCACTAATTAAAAACAAAAGTAGAAATAAATACTTTTAAATGAAATTATGATTAATTCATTGGCAAAGAGTAATAATAATAGTGCTATAATTATATATCTAACAGAGTTTTAATGTTCTACAGGTTCCTTTGTGATTCAAAATATCTGTAGTTAGATCCTGGAGCAGACTTTCACAGCTAGACCTGATCTCGAGCTTAGCTTGTATCTGAGGCCTGTGCTGATCATCATCTTAATCAAACAGATGTGTCTGTTCTCACAATCAACAGGAAGCTGAAAAACAGTTTTGTCTCCATTTTGTCATGAAGTTTATGGAAGCAGGTTTCTATAAAACAAAAAAAAACAAAAAACCCCACACAACCCCCTCAAACAAACAAACATACAAACCCATGATATTTATTTCTGATTTCCATGTTAGAGAGGATAGAGATTAGCTGTTTTGGGAAATGCTCCATTTTTTCATATCTCAGCAGGAAGAGATACTTATCCGGGGAGTATTTTTGTCAGTGGAAACTCTTGTGGTGACTCATATAAAGATCTTACTATTAGGATGCTTCAGACTCTTGACAATTGTGAAGCAACATACAAAAGATATCCCCAGTATTTTCTCAACCATGGAAGCCACAGACTCTGACAAAGAAAAAAATCTGACTGAGAAGTCCATTGCTCAGGTAAGATAAAGCGGAAAAATATGATGCCTTTCCTGTTGATGAGTGGCATAATGTACAGATATTTTGTGTATTGACACCTTTTCAATACTTAGATGAACGACTGTTCCTTCAAAAAAAGCCTGCCATGTGTAAATACGTTCTTTAATTTTCTGATGAAGTAGAAGGTATTTTTCTACCAGTCCTTCTGTGTGGGAGCAGGAACAACTGCAGGAGAAGATGAGAATGAAGTAATATGATGGTTCTTCTCTGCACAGTATCTTCTGTAGGTTAACTTGACAAATGCTACTGCCACTGCCAACAGTAATAACAGATTCAATACACTGCACCACTAAATTAAAACAAATGCTACATTTTTTCAATTGGTATAGTGAGGTAGTGAGACTGAGATGCAGAGTCATGACTTACTCTACACTTTTACTATTGCAGTTCACCTTCCCTTTGTTCTTCACAAATAACAAACAAAAAGTATTCTTTGAATAGGGTATTTGCTCAGTTGTTATTCTGCACAGATAAAAATCCCAACAGTTTGAAATGTAGAAAATTGTTGCTATATTATCATGTAAAACAGATTTTTTTTTTTTCTGAGAGATATAATGGGGTTTAGAAGATAAGAGTTGAATAACTGTCTTGGATTCCCTGCCTGTTTTTATAGCCTGTATTCCAAGACCATTAAAATTTCATTATCAATTTGAAATTATTTAAAATTAAATTAGAAACAACATGAATAATTATATTGTTCACACTGTTCTAATTACTAAAGTTCTGATAGGGGGTAAATCAATTGACTGTTTATTTCAACATGATTCAAAGTTACTTTCTTCACTAAATTAGCATCAGAAGGGGATTATGCCAATAATAATTGGTGTCACTGCAGCTGGCAGCAAATGGTGGTTTGAGAGTTAGGTGGAAGGTTGTGAACTTCTTGGCTAACTTCCTCCCTGCTGTTCATTTCATACAAGAGTCAAAGGGATGGAAAATATTCCTTTCACTCTAATATCCATCGGTGTCAAAGTCTTGAGCCCAAAATGAGCAGGTAATGTAAGCCACTAGGTTCTCAGGCAGGGTACAAGAAATACTCCCTGGAGTTATCATCAAAACTGCTTTCTTAGCATTATTATTGCTATTGTATGATATTAAAAAAAAATACAGAGACAGCACACAAAAAGAGAAAGGCAAGGAAAAAGAGAATATAATGTCTGTTAGCTTTCTTATCTTTTTGCTGCAGTTTCATGTTTATTGTAACCTGACAGTAAAGACCAGCATGCCTTTCTGCTGTCTATCAGGCCATCACATAGGTGTCATCAGTTCAGCAAAAGGTAGATATATAAAGTCCTGTAGTTATACAAGCGTGTCATACATTTATCATACATAGCCCATGATCATGCATCTTCATTGAGCAATAATAGATTTTGACAAATTATTGCCTTGAAGGAAGACATAGTAGTAGGATGAAGATTGAGATAGTACTGCTCTCATATTTGATCATGAGTGCGTGCTAACACCAAATAACTAGTGTATTTCTTTCCATGCAAAGATAATTTAATTACAGCATATCATTGTTTTCAAGTAACAAATGGTGGAAGGTAAACCGCCGTCTAAACATGTGATAACAATATCTGCAAACAGTTGGTCAGAATTTCCAGCTCAGATAGGCCATGCTGAATTTCTTTCTTTTGTTGTTTTTTCTTTTTTTTTAATCCCCCCCCCC
>Ga0065711_1040956_pt1 | contig 16525 bp, 8 predicted proteins | sample Hoacrofraction12_FD_59098 | JGI IMG/M metagenome (GOLD analysis project Ga0065711, IMG submission 59098) | Hoatzin crop microbial communities from Cojedes, Venezuela - Epithelial fraction 12 v2 (version 2) | ecosystem: Host-associated > Birds > Digestive system > Esophagus > Crop | place... | reverse complement strand
TTTGTGCCCATTGCCCCTTGTCCTGTCACTGGGCACCACTGAAAAGAGCTTGGCCCCATCCTCCTGACACCCACCCTTCAGATATTTAGAAGCATTTATTAGGTCCCCTCACAGCCTTCTCTTCTCCAGACTAAACAAGCCCAGCTCCCTCAGCCTTTCCTCATAGGAGAGATGCTCCAGTGCCCTCATCATCCTCGTAGCCCTCCGCTGGACTCTCTCCAGTAGCTCCTCATCTTTCTTGAAGTGGGGAGCCCGGAACTGGATGGAGTACTCCAGATGGGGCCTATATCTAGTCCTGTTGCTTTTTACAGTGTATGACTGGTGTATTAAAGAATGTCAGTATAGAAAAAAATTAGACTAAAAATTAGGTTTGTTCAGTAAATGTTTGATTGCTGTATCACAACCTTTTTATTATGGCATTCAGTTCAAAGATGTTTGCATACCTTATTGAGCAAGCTGCATGTTTTTCCAGCTAAGGTATGTATACTGTAGTCATTACATTTTTGCACACTTCACTGACTGAGCTGCATGGACTACTTTGACTATCACCAGGCATACTTGACTGAGTTCAGCTGCTTATTCGAGTGCTTCGGTTTGTGTATTTTATTACTTCAGCGGTGTATGTTGATAAAGTTCTGTCTGTGCTGTTAAATTTTTGGTTCTGCCAATCTAACTATATACCGTGCTGAGAGAACTGCACGCATTGCTGACTGATTACTCCGCAGTGAACAGGAGCGGTTAAAATGTTATAATCTGCAATGTTTTGTTAAATGAGCTGCATATTTTTGTTTTCATATATGTTGCTTACCCAGTTGTGTACATTTGCCCAACTCATTATACAAAATAAGCTTGATTGGAATAAGAACATTCTCCACCAGCTGTCTGCTCTGAGTCAGTATGTAACAAAATTAGCAACTTTCTCTTTCCAACAGTGGCATGATTGCATCCAAAGTTTAAGGCAATTGGTTTGGAGATCTTGTTTGTTTCATTCACTCCATGCAAAAATCAAGATTCACAAACCAATTTGTTGCAACTTAATTTGTTTTCACAAATATGAACAGAGTTAAGTAACAGAGGAAAAACTCAGCGTTCTAATAGAGGAAAATGCTTCCATGTAGAGTATAGAATATGTAAAGACCTAAACATAATTACGTAGCTGAGAGCCATACATTGTAAACATAAGATGGAGAATAACTGTAGATCTCCCGGGATTGATATTGCATCAGATAAGCATTATCCTAAATATTTAAACTTGCTAATACAACATTTTGTAAATTCATGCATGCTTTAATCGAGAATTATAGAAATAAGCTCATCTCATGACCATTAGAAAATCTCAGAATGCTGCAGCAGACAAAATACATGAAAACTCATGTACATGGATATGCAGTTTGCTCACTAATGTTGGTACAAAATTGAATTAACACCTTTAAGAAAGTGTTTTTCTCAACTTGCGAGTTGAGTCACTTTCAGTAAAACCTACAGGTTATTCCTAGATTTTGACTAATTTGCAGAGTTTGCATATGTAACAGCTTGTGCTTCTATTACAAAATCTTCAGCTCTACCTCACTTCAAAAAAACTTACTTAATTTTTCTTAAGTACAGAGATACTTAATTAGGGCTATACATTTTACTTGGATTCCTACCTGCCCCACATGTAAAAGTAAATGTGTCTGGCTCCTGTTGTCTGTGTCCAGCTGCTGATTGCTTTCACTTTAATATTATTTACTGCTGTCTGAGCAGACTACCTGGAAAGTCCAGATTTGTTTTTGCAAAATTTTACATATGAAAGCTTAATTGATCTTACTGCTTCAAAGACTGGCCATTTAATTCTCAGACTTCTCATGAACCATTATTTAAGAGTGTAAACATTGTAATAGTTTGTTCTAAAAACAAATGTGTTAATACTTAGGGGCAAATACTATTTTTAGTGGTCTGTCTTCACTGATACCTGTGGAAAAGAAATTTAAAGAGAGGTACAAATGGAATGTACTAGTATATCCTGGAACATTACATTAAAATTTATTCAGTGTTCATATTTCAGTTTTTCTGTGTATATTAATGTGGGGTATTGAAAGAATATGAGAAATCATAGTTTGGAAAAGACCTCTAAATCATCAAGTCCAGCTGTCACCCCAACACCACCATGCCTAATAAACCATATCCCAAAGTGCAATATCTACACGTTTTTAGAACACCTCCAATGATGGTGACTCCCCCACTTCCCTGGGCAGCCTATTCCAATGTATGATCACTCTTTCCATAAAGAAATTTTTCCTAATATCCACTCTAAACCTCCGCCGATGCAACTTGAGGCCATTGCCTCTTGTCCTATTGCTAGCTACTTGGGAGAAGACACCAGCACCTGCCTCACTACAACCTCCTTTCAGGGAGTTGTAGAGAGCAATAAGGTCCCCCCTCAGCCTCCTCTGCTCCAGACTAAACAGCCCCAGTTCCCTCAGCTGTTCCTCATAAGACTTGTCCTCTGGACCCTGCACCAGCCTTGTTGCTCATCTCTGGACACGCTCCAGCAACTCGGGTATACTTGATTTAATATCTCAAAAGTAAACATAATACATGGGTTGAGCTAGATGCAACCTAGACTTTCTCAACAGAAACAAAATATGTAATTTTGCCTAGAATGTCTTACAGCAAACAGATGTTGTCTTGGTTTTCTGTTTTCTTTCCCCAGCATGAATTTACTTTCTATATCAGTCCATTACCAGTGAAGATCTAGATTTTGCTCTTCCTTTGAGCTGTTAAATATCAGATACTGTTTTCCCAAAGTTATTAGTGTAAACTAAGATCAGAATTGGACTTTCTTCTTCTCTATAATATTTACATGAATGATGATTATGTGCAGTTTCTACTATGTAGGTGTCTTGTACAATTTTTGCAGAGAAAAACTATTCCTTTTGCCAAGGAGAGGGAAGAGAAATACTCCTTTATTTGGAGGGTGGAAATCAGGAATCTTTATTTTTTCCTGCTGCTGTGTGAGGCCTAAGGAGATAGGAAGAAGCAACTAAGAAGCTTTATGAGATGAAGTAGTGGGAAGGTTTTCAAGCAGACTACTACACTGTCTCCCAGCTTTCCAAGAACCTCTCTAACACTAACTGCAGCAGACTGGTCTTGCTTTTCTGTTTTCATATCTGAGTAACCTATTTCTTTGTATGGCTAGGCCTTGTGAAAAATCAGCATGCTAAATTCAAAGCGTACATTCTATGTATATCACTGCAGTATAAACCAACATGGACTATTAAAATACTAGGAACACACCTGGTATCTCTTATCTGAGATCTATGTGGAGTAAACAATAATTCAGAAGATGCACATCAATTTAATATATTTTCTGTTTATATTTTTATGCAGCTGGTATATGCAATACACATATAAACTATTTCATAATTTATTCCTGACCTCTTTTCTTTGTTGTTTTTTTTCCCCCCAGAGAGTAATTTTCAATGTAGTCAACTTCAGCAAAACAAAAAGCCTCTATAGAGATGGGATGGCTCCAATGGTGAAATCCACAAGCAGACCAAAATGGTAAGTTATACTTTCAAAGACTTGTTTAATGAGACAAAAGTGTTTTACTTGGGACGTTCTTGTAGTAAAGACCTTATGGCTCAGGTGCATCTTTTGGTAAGAGTAGGAGAGAACTTTTATGCACAAGCAGTGTTGTGAGGACAGGTTGTCTTTTGAGTAGATGGACAGTATGAATTCTGGAGGACCCTTCCAGCCCTGCTGTAACGGTGTGATGTTGTGCCTTTTTTCAAGTAGCATGACTGAGGTGATGGCCATTCGAGCAAACTGAACAGTCAGGGCTTGGGACAAATTATTTTTCAGTAACATCCTCACTGTCCAACTGTTGGGACAATCTCTGGCCCAGTTTTGGCCTGTGTCAGCTAGCAGTCTCCCAAACAAAGCCTGCAAACAGCATGGGAGATGGACTGGGCCTGGACTGGTTCCGAAAGGCTGCTTGGATTTGTTCTCCCTGTTTTGGGGACATCAGATTTTAGCGGAAGAATGTGAATTCTGCCATGTGAGTTGATCTTGTGTGGATGAGTAGTCTCTGGTCTGTTTTATCTAAGACACAAGAAAGCCAAACAGCCTTGTCGTAAGCTACACAATATATACAACACAGAAAGGCATGCACATATGAAGCACATGAATATCCATATAGATGGTACATTTTCTCAAAGCAAATGTAATGAAATGTCTACTGTGAATAATAATATGTAAATCTAATGAGTCCTAATGCATGCAAGACTCCCAAGAATTATATGATTTGCCTTTAGCTAGCAGACTTGTTTGAATATGGATGGTGAGGTTATGCCATAAGTGTACAGTAATGTATTCTTGTAAGCCTTTACAGCTACTTCTTTTTATTGGTTAATTAATAATATATCTGATCAATCTGCACATTATCTGAGCCTTATAAATATATCTTTATTAAATACTTCAACTGTCACAAAGTTTCCACTCACAAGAGGTTAAGTTTTGGTGGTCGTAAGATCATTGTCATTGTACGGCTTCCTCTTCATATGAGCAGCAGCATGGCTATTTGTTTTTTTATCTGAATGGTAAGGTCACATGGACAGAACAGCTGTCTCCCAATACAGCTAGTGAATGGAATAAATTCCAGCTCAATAGAAGCATGTAATAACATTGAAAAATAATTTTAAAAATCTGTGGTGTTTAGTGTTTTTGTAGCAAAAGTCATGTTAATTGTGTTTACTTTTTAACTTCAGAAATATCTTTTGGGGCATTTCAGGGCCACATTTATCAAGCATACTTTAATCATCTTTCAAAACCTTTTCTTTCTCTCACTGGGGTCTGATATTTGCAGCTAAGTATATTGTATGTTAAGTTTATCTATAAATCAGATATTGCTTTCATACAAATTTTATGCCTTTGGTTTCAAATTAAAGTGTAAATCTTACAAAACAATGCAACATGGGCTTTTTCTAGAACATATAAGCTCCTTCCCTATTTTTAAAACAGATTTCTCTTCCATTTCCCTGGAGATCTATTTATTTTTGTGTTTTATATTTTTAGGGGATGTATTTTGCTCTCATGAAAGTGAGGAATGAATAACATTGCCTGGAGCCAAGCACAGTGTAGGCAGCAGGTGCTGAGCAGCTTCATTGTACAGGACTACTACCATACTTTAATCCTGTTTCAGAAATTCTAGCTGTAATTTTTTTCTTTAAAAAGATCGTTATTCTATTAAGGTATTTTTATTTTTTCTAATAGTCTGTGTATGAAAACATCTTTCTGTACTTTGAAGGTGCACATTAATTCATACTGTTGCCAGGGACCTTAGTGATACTGGGGTCTGCTCAGTATAATTTTCTGTCTTGATGTTAATAGGAGTTACGCATGGATTTTCCAAGTGGAAAAACACATACATTATTTTTGGATATATGCTTTCTATTAGAGCTGTCTTCCATTTGGATTATGCCTTTTACAATTTCCTCTGTATTTGTTTCCATGGCATTCTAGTGAAACCTGTAAACAAAATTTTCTCTTTCTCTGTTTGCTGAAATAGGGTTTACTGGTATTTGCTGTTGCTAATGCAGCACAGAGGTAGTTGTGGTCCTTGGACATGAACAGGGCAATATTCAGCTGCACCGATTTGATCCTGTTTGGTGCTTTGTGTATATTAGTCTAGTAAGCAATACTGAATCATTCAATGCTGCAAAGGTGCTGAGGTTTACATGAGGGTACTCAGGAGTCAGAACTGTGAAAGGAAGCTATTGGAATTCTCTACCTTATATTAAGTCAGCATAGCAGGTTAGTGGATAGAATGTAATGATATTGGAAAAGAATTTATTAATTACAAAAAGTTGAAGAAAAACAAAAGGTTTTAAAACCAAGTTAAAAAGATGATTACCAGAAGCCAAGGTGTGCAAATATTCTGTGGCAGAGCTCGGTCCTTCATCTCTGAACTCTTCTGTCCTTCTGACGAAGCACTGGAACAGGCTGCCCAGGGAGGCTGTGGAGTCTCCTTCTCTGGAGATCTTCAACACCCGCCTGGACAAGGTCCTATGCAGCCTGCTGTAGGTGACCCTGCTTCGGCAGGGGTGTTGGACTAGATGACCCACAGAGGTCCCTTCCAACCCCGAACATTCTGTGAAATATATGAGAAACTCGTCATTAGTGACCCTGCCTGTGGAGACATGCGATCCATACTGACATTTTCCTAACTTCTTATGACCACACTGACAGAAGCAATGCTGTGTCACACGTAACTATTCCACTCCCTTTTTATAAAATTAGGTTTGTGTTTTAGGGTGATAAAGTGTCTATTTTCTTTCTTGCACTTGAGAGATATAGGTACATTACTCCTCTTAATAACAGATACTCAAGCCTGAGTTATGCCATTTTGATTTCAGTAAGAAAGTTCCTGCTGTATTCGGGAAAGAATTTGACCATATTGCTCACAAAATCCCGCATATCAGAAGTAGATTGGTCTCTAGAGACTGCATTTTAATGTTTGTTTTGAATGTGGTTATGCGAACATGGCTCCAAGCTTTGCAACATTTTGTGAGTTTGATTCTTGACTCTGGAACAAATCACTGCCAAGTGCTCTTGAAGTAGAAAGCATGTCAAACACATCAACGTTTTTGACCTGTATTCTCTTACCCTGTGGGGTAAGATCTTTAAATGCAGTCAGCATCAAGGTTCAGCTCTGTTACTCATGTAAATGGAGTATATCACTGTCATCAAAGCATTCTGTGTGGACACAGATGTTCTGGTGTTGACATATTCTTTTCTTTTGAAGTAAGGCCAAACATTTCCAGTAATGAGCTACTTTAAAAGAGGAAGCAGTATGCTGAAGGATAAGGAAAAAACAGATCTGATGCTAAAGACAAAGAATATTTTTGAAAAGAAAAAAACAGAAAATAAATTCTGATTAAAACTGTATCTATTTTCCACATACACGGTAATGGATTTACTGAATATTATTTCCCAGACAGACAGAGAAAAATAAAGAAAAGCTAAGTAGGTTAAGTTCTGAGTTCCTCTACCCATTTTTACTATGTTTTTTGTGGACACGCTATATTGATGCTAAATAATATGGGGTTGTCTGTTGCATCAGTCAAATTTCACTGCAATGAATCACAGCTCATACATAGAAATGCAGCATCGTGTCACACCATGTTACATCACTTTGCACTTCGTAGCAAATTGGGCAAGATGAAACTCAAGATTTTCTTTCAAGCTAGTGTGCTGTGTCTGATCACTTAACATTTTTGCTTAAGATTGACTGGCTGTTCAGAAGTATTACACTAAGATTTTAGAGAATTGGTGTTTTTTCTCAAGAATGACTACTACAAATAGAAAAAACTCAATCGCTATAATAGAGATCTGTTTTGACTGAGACTTCTTTCTTTCTTTCATTTGTGGTGGTGAAGAATTTGAGGGGAGATGGATTTGAGGAAACTGAATTTTTTCTATGCTCCTGCAGTTTCTACTGTAATATTCTTTGTCTTTGCTGCTTCATTTAAGTGCAACCTGATTTTGTTGCAGTTTCTTAATCATGATTTCACACTAAAAGTTCTGTCCTTGGAACGTATTCCTAAAGCCTTCCATATGGCCATAGCAGTGGAAGACCATTTGAGTACATATACCATATTATTCTATTGATTGCACGAAGTTTTACAAGTTTCTCAAAGTGAAATAGAAGAGTGAGTGAGTTGTTCAAGAGGCAGCAGATTTTCCGAATGATGAAGTGAGCAAATATTCCCTTTGGGCAGAGAACAGCTATAACTCTTGATTATTCGGTGTGAGCATTGCCTCATTGGGGACATTAGTTTTTCAAATTGTGCTAATCTTTTAAAAGTAACAACTGGCCACTCATCACCTTAGGTATTTCAGCAAGATCATGTGCAAAACTCTAATTAGTATTTATAGAACAGCAACTCCTCCCAGCAGAATAGTAGTGGTAGCTGGCAAATATCTGGTTGACACCTGTTAAGTCTTCAGACATCCGTTGTATTTTATTCTGCATTTCAAATGAGCAGAGAGCAGTAGGTGAAGTCCCCGTAATTAAGGGATAAAGGATAATAAATAACATGGTTCTTGAGTGGATGAACACAAGGTTAAAGGCTGTTCTGCAGTTGTGATGCCGTATTTCAAGAATTGTTTGTTTGCAAGTAACAATGCTAGCTAAAATATTATGGGGCCTTCAGCATATGAGAGAAGATTTATGTCTACATTTACATGTGTTTTGTTTATAATGTCAGATTTCAAACTACTTCTTGGCAAAGCAGCTACTTTCTTCCCTGTCTCTTATCTCTCTCAGCATTGATGGCTTTTAACTGGATAGCTGCCTTCCCCAGCAAGCACTCCACTACCTCTGTTGCTATAACATCTACTGTTAAATACTCACAACACATTGCTTCTGAAGCGTTTTTCTTTTCCAGTAAACCTGGAAGTACAGAAAAACTTGTAGGTAATTAATTCAGATTTGAATCTATATGTATCTTGGTAAATATTGTCATGATGAGGAATTTTGGTAGACATCGAGAAAAGCAATGCAAGTTTCATGAACAATACTCCCATATGTTCCATTCATCAGAAGGGGACAAGACTGAGAAAAATCTGAATTCTGAGTAGCTAAAATGTGTTGAATCTTGCCAAGTTTCTTTAACATTTGTGTCTATAATGCAGTGTTACAATCACTACCATGTCTACCAGGCTGCATTATACATTCAGAGACTTTCAGCAGCATTTTTAGTATGTATTTATATATCTTTAGCCATAAGATAAGCTGTTTGTGAAATGAGCTGTCATTTGTGGTGAAACAGTTTGAGAATAAAGCACTATATATATAGCTTACTAATCTGAAAGACTAGAATTGCTTACTATAAAATATATAGCAGGCTAGGGTTGGTGATAACATCACCTGAATTTAGGTAAAGATGATGAACAAGTTGTTATCGTTACCTGATTCCCTCCTTGGCCTGTTTTGCAACTTCAGCTACTCTCAGAAGTTTGTTTCTTTGCCAGTTTTATAATGTAATGTGTGCTTGTTCTTGCTTTCCTGAGGGATCTGTTGAGAATGCTTTTGGAATTTCAGATATCTTTCCCACGGCGCAGGTGTTTGTTGATGCAGCCCTTGCCAGGTGCAGATCTGGCTCCTCTGAGCTGCTCCCTCCCTTGCGCTGGTACAGCTCCACATAGGATCACCAGACTGGGAGCTGGCCCAGGCTAAAAGTAAACTTTCAAGGAAGAGAAAAAGGATTTAGTCTCAGTCTGGTTCATCACAGAGATCCAAAACTAGCTGTGAGGGTCCAACTGGAGGAGTAGTGAGAGAGGTGGGAATAAGTGAGGTGAGGGAATGAGGACAGCAGCTGCTAGGAAAATGCCTGGAGCATTGTCTGTGGAACCCCAGCCTCCGTTTCAATAACCTGTAGCATTTTATTTGGAGAAAATAGGGAAAAAGACATTGCAGTATTGAGTTTTTAAATTCCCATGTTGAGTGATAAGCAGGACTAGTTTTGTCTTGGTCTTATGGTAGCTCTTAGGAAGAAAATAAGATGTTTTTAGACAGTTTTGAGGTTGGCATGTATATGAAAGTAAAATAACTGCCTCTGAAGTCAGTCCCTGGGTAAATAAATTTTTGTGTGGATCTTCTGAAATAACAAAAGAAACAGATCTAACCACTCTGCAAACCCACAAAAAATTGCACTCTCTTTCCCGTTCCCAGTCCAGCAAAGGTAGTTATTCCTGGGAATACAGAGGAGGTTACATATCACTCTTATCAGCAAAAGCTTTTGTGGAAATAGAGGAGAGGTTATACTCTGCTGACACAAAAAATGAACCAGATCCCAAAACTAATGCGTTTATTGTGCAAACTAAATGGGATTAGTTTGTGGCAAGAAAGTAAGTTGAATTTTATTGACTGGATACTTTACTGGAAATTTAAGATGTATGGAATTACATTGGGAAAAACTAGTAACAAGGAAATTAAATTCAAATAAAAGAAGGCAAAGGAATTTGAGGATTCAGAGAGAAGATAATGAAGAAGCTCCAAAGGACTGCTAAGCCATCATTTAAAAACCCTAGCTATTTTATATGTATGTGTTTCCTCATCATTTACCTGACTGATCTCCTATAAATCAATTTATTTAGATTACAGCAGAGCGAAAGGCCCTAGTGAGGATCAAGACTCATTGTGCTTAGTTCTCTGGAAACATATAAACAAAGTCCTTTTCCAAAGTTGTGAAAATTTTATGATTGATTTCAGTAAGAGCAAAGTTAGGCCAATACTGAGCACTCCTGAAAATTCCATCCTTAAAGATTTATTCCAAGCAGTAACTGTTTAAAAAAATGACATACTGCTTACATAAGAGTCTAAATATTTGATGGTTATAGTATTTACATCTAAAACACCAGAGGCTATGTGCTTTAGTACCTCAATCTGTTTCCCATATTCTCTGTCAACATGAGTTCCCTGTGTTGATTGAGGGCACTCTGTGATCCCTAAGGTTGTATTCATGAAAGGTTACCCTTGGTACTACTTTATTCATGAAAGGTTTGAAGCACATAGGAAACAAATAGGTCTGTCCCTGCTAGGTGCATATTTGTCATCTATAAATACTTCATTACTGGGGTGCTGATGAGAAATTCAAAATCTTCAAAAAAGTGCAGTTGCGTGAAAATTGTTCCCCCATCACCAGTGCAAACCACAATGAAATGTGCAGTTGGGAGGCTTTCTGACAGTTTAAAACAACTGAATCGTAGGGTTCTCCCACTACAGTCCATGGCATTGAGTTTAGTGGCTGCAAAATATGACCAGAGCTGTGCATTGCATCCCATCATGAAACAGGTCATTCTCTTTTCTCAGGTGATGGGCATTTGGTGGAAATGATTGCATGAAAAGTGTTCGCAGAACTGGGTCCCTAACCTTGGCAGGCTTAAAAAAAGGTATATAAAATTGAGGCTTTTTCCCCCAAAATGAGTCTGTAAGTTAGATAAATATGGGCAGCACTGAACTCAAAACAGTCAAACTACCAAGAGGACATTGCAGCTTTTCATTACAATTTTGTGCTTTGAACTAATGGAGCGAAGCAGAATGAAAATCACCTCTGTTAAGAATGGCATTTATCAGCCGTAAGTACTTAGTAGTAAGAGCCCTACACAGACAAAGCTGAGTGTCACCAAGAAATGTACTTGAAAATCAGACTGTTAACACAAGACTACACAAATAAGAGCCAAAAACTGTAATCAGAAAATGCAACATCTCTTTAAGAATGTTTTAATGGTCTGAAGAGTGCTAGACAAGTTGAATTTAACAAGATGTAATAACCTATGACATAATATAATTGAGAATGCACTAGGACGCAGCACAGTCAGGTTAAATTTTGGCTTTCCTTCACTTAGCCTTGCAACTTGAAAGATCTTTCAACATATGATTTTAAAAATGCATAGCACTGTTTAAATTTACATATGACATAAAAGCATAGGATGTGAAATATATCTGAAATACAATTCCAAGTAAAGTTAGGGCTGAATTATCCAGCGTGATATTTTTAAATGCTTGTTTGAATCATTAACAGCAACTTTTTCATTCATTTTCTGTGAAGAAACAATATTTAGTGGGGAGGAAAAGGCAATGGGAACTGTTCATGGTGAACTTCTCATAAAAGTGAGATGGTTATCAGGCACCTGCCTTATGTTTGAAGTGCTATGGTAAGAGCCAAAGCAATGAGTTCAATTTCTCTTTTAATAGAATATAAAATAGAAGACAAAAACATTTTGCTGTACTGTGGAAATTGAGAACTGTAGAGAAAATAAGCAGTAAATAAGTATGGCAGGTGATAATGCAGGAACAGAACATTAAAATAATAAGTGCTGTATCTTGAACTTTGTCTCATAGGATTCGACAGTTGTATATAAACCCCAAAATATAAAAATCTAATTTTTATGCTGTGATTACTAGGGTTAAGTTATGAGTTAACTTCTATGTGTTATGTCACCAGTTTGAGAGAATTAAAATTTAATGATAATGGAACAGAAATAAGATATTTCCTGCATCTCTAAACACTGAGGCAGTGGCTGAAGTTTGTTTTTCGAACTGCTTCAAGCAGGATTATTGAATTCTAGCTTGAAAGTGAGGCTTTGTCGTCCTACTTCACTATATTAAGCATCTCTGAGATTGAAAACCTAGCAAGAGCTCTCCTAGTGTGATTAGAAAGCATCCAATATTTTTTGGCAGCAAATACTAATTCCAATCTTTCTGTCTAGTACTGCTCAGGCAGCACAGGGATAACTGCCTGTCAGACGCTCTGGGTAATGGAAAGGTGGGGCTCCAGGCTCTCGGTGGAAAGCTGGTGTCTTTGCTGATGTTTCCCTGCCTCTGGAAAATTAGGGCGGTGCTCAGGAGGGAAGTACTGTGCTGGGTGAGGGGACTAGGCAGTACTAGTTTTTGACTGGAGTAGCATCCCTTTGGAAACTGTGAACCGTTCGTACCGGTTTGAACAACACAGCACCTTCATTACTGCTCTCAGGTGCTTGGGTGCCTCTGTGCACGTCCTCTCAGCCACATAGTAGAGCTGTTGACATTTATCTGTCCAGGGTCTCAGGATGTTGGGCAGCTAGGCTGGAGGGTCTCTCTAGTATCTGCAATGGAGTCCCAAGCCCTGGGACTTACCGGCAGCGGGGTTATGCAGGTGGGCTGCAGGGAGCTGTGCAGCCGAGGGGCAGCTCTGGGTCTGCAGGGCATTCTGTTTGCGGCAGGGGTGCAGGCAGCTGAGAAGTAGACACTCGTGTCTACCTCTCCCCCGCAGCAGGCGGGGGGCTCTGGGGCGGGAGGGGAGCTCTCTTCGTGCTGGCTGGTAAGGGTTTCCTCCAGCTCCCAAACCCCAGTTGCACGCAAACTATACAACTGATTTTACCTCTTAACAGTGAGGTGTGCATGGCAATTAAAAGAAATAAATTAAAAATTATTAAAAAAAAATGACAAAAGCGCTTCATTTGAAGCGAGGTGCCCTGTGGCAGCGCCTGGCTGTGGTGGGGCTGCCACCACCTCCCTGCTCTGCAGCCACCTTCCCTCAGGTGCTGCCATGCTCCTCCCTTGTGCTGCTGGGGATGTGGCCTGTGCAGTTTTACTGCTTCACCCCCTCATGTTTTCTCTTCCGTGCTTTTGCACAGCCACCCTCCTCGATGCTTCCAAGCCTGGAGAGAAAGCAGTGGGTGCTGGTGGCAAGAAGGCCAGACCTCTTCGGAGGTCTTCGGAGGTGCCCGCAGGTGTGTAAGCAGGTTGTGGGTGCTCACGCAGGTGCTGGCTGCCCACGGACAGCGTGGATGAGGGAACTGTCGTGAGAAGCACGGTAATGAAAAAAAGTGTCCCATCAGCAACTCAAGAATTAGATTTTCATTAGGGATTAGTTGTAAGTTTCACGGAGTTGCACTGGGTAGCTGGACTCACAGTGAAATTATTTCAAATGGCAAAATTCGTAACTTCCAAAGTCGGGAATTTGTACCGAGACTGAGGAAGAAAATTATGTTTCTGTTTAGCTTTTTGTTTGAAGACTTCACTGTTCTTCAGCCTTTTTCGGGTGCTGTTGTAAAAAATACTGTATTCATTCTATGAAGAATTTTGAAAAATAGTTTATTGGAAATGTGTGATACCCTTCAGCAAATTTATAGGAAAGGCCATTGAGCTCAAGATAAAAGAGATTCAACTTAAAAGGATAGATTCACCATAGCAAGAAACTGAGGAATAGCAAAGTTAAAATAATTTACCATGCCTTTTAATATTTGATAAAATCCTCTCCTGATATTTTTCTCAGTGTAGTTAAAAAGCACCAGTACCTCATAGCTTTGAGACCAGCAGTGATATAATAATTTAGCTTTGATAAGGAAAGGAATTTTTCCCCATCTGCTACTCTACTGGATAGTTTAATGCTCTTATGGTTGTCTTTTAAATGTCATTCAGTCAATGAAGGGGAGTCATGCAGCATATGTATGTTTGTGTGTAGCTTTTTTATTAATCATATTTCCCTGGGCTCTCCTGAGGGACTGTTGCTATGCTGGGGGTGCTGGTAGAAGGGATTGCAGTGTAAATCCTGCTTGGAAAGTGTTTCGCTCATTTGGGCTTTCTGAACTTTAGGAATGACTCAGCAAGGGGAAAAGAGCAGCTTCTGTAGCTAAAAGCAAAGTCAAGGTAAGCAGGGAATGAAACATGTTCAGATTCTGTGGGTGTTAACCCCTGCAGGCTAAAGTCTGATGCTTGTTTTAAAAGGAGGAAAAAAAGGGGAAATACTGTTTGTGCACCTGGTGAAATGAAGAGGGAGTTGATGTAGTTGGGAGTCATGGATATAAATATAGTTTTCTGTGTAAGCAAAAAAAGAAAAGCATTGTGTGGTAGTGCTGTGTGTCACAGTCCTTGAGCATATGTGGTTATGTTAACAGTTACATTTATGTCTGGAAAGCACATAGGCTTTAAAACCGGTAAATTACATGCAATCTTGGCCTTTAATCATGTACTGAGAGTGCTCGCCAAATGATTGTCTGGAGGAAACTTCCACTGTTGTGCAGTTGCAAACTACATGTTGTACACGGAACACAGAACCAATGGGAGAAAAAGTATGAGGCATCAGTTACACAGAAGGAAAACATGAGTAGCTTTTCTTTTGAAAGTATTTGACAGATGCAACTCTTCTTTCCTGCCACTATCTGTGTGAATAAGCTTGGGTCTGGATGTTTGTACATCAGTCTGAAAGGGAACGTTAAACTGCAGGTCTGCCAGTGAAGAAGCCAGGTGCGAAGGGTAGAGTGTGTGTCAATATTCAAGATGTCTTAAAGCAGCATGTAGGAGTCAGTCGTGCTTTCTGTAACTGTGGGATCTACTGAGAGTTCTTCTTTCAGATGTGCTCTGTATTCCCCCTGCCCTAATGTGAGATACACGTGCATAAGAAATTGGCATCTATGAGGCTATATTCTTTGACAAGAGTCTCACAGTACAGTGAAAATGAACAGAGCATTCTGGATTTGTCATTTCTAATATTAATCAGCTTGTATCCATGTACTATGAAAGTATAGAACCCAATAACCCACATGAATCATAAATGTCTGGTGTGTGGTGTGTGCGTATATGTTTGTGTGTGGGATGCTCCTTCAGTTTGTTTTCCTTTTATTTTGGCAAAGAATTCCAAGTTTATGCTAAAGGACTGGGCTTCAAAAACATATATGAATAGAGGAAATGAAAGAGTGGATAAAAATGGAGAGAAAATAGTAGCCTGTAGCCCAGAGTGAAATGTGTGACTAACTCTGGTGTCTGAAGCCTCTGCGACTAAAATTACAGAAGGAAAAACATTATACGTTGACTGCATGTTTTTCTTTCACTTTTGGAGCATTAGAAACCAGGATGTCTTCTATATAAAGTAACAGTGAACTTAACCATAACCAAGCATAGGAAACTGTATTTTAGTTCTCAAAAGACTCGTGTCTTCCTGTACAATAGAGCATAGCATTTACATTCACAGTACTGCCACTGTGTGGTTTCCCCTGAAATTCTGCAGGTAAGGAAAGCCGTCCTCTAACAAACCATCAAAAGGCTCAACACAGTGTGTACATGTGGGAAGGAGAGTGATGGCAGTGAAAACTGCATAGATGCATTTTGAAAGGCTTACTCTTTTGTTGTATTTCTGGTTTTAGTTTTGGCTTGCCTTTCTTGAAGGAAGGACTTGTAAAGTTTCTGACCTCCAAATATATGTTATTGGCACAACCTAGCATTTCCATACCTTAATATTTACAATTGAAGCTGAAGGTTTTTACTTCTTGTTTCAAAAGTTGGTGTGCAATTTTAGTTTCAAACCAAAGTTGTTATTAGAGTTGCTTTTCAATCTTTTAGTACTTTGGAAGTACAGTGCAATGAAATAAAGGTATATCCGCTGACAGAATCTTGTGCTAACATAAATAGAGGCTGTTTATAGCTTTAACTTAATATGTAATTAATAAAAACTATTTCCCTTGAAGTCACCAAAAATGTGGAATAAGGTTTAGAAAACCTGCTGGTAAGTGAAGCTGACATACTTTATAGCAGATGCAAAGGTGGTATATATTTGCACAGGCAACATTTACAAGTATCACTAATGTGTTCTGTCTGATAGCATGAGCCACATGCAGGAGAAGTTAATGGTCACAGATGCCTTAGTAACAGCTATTTATTGGAATATCTTTTTTAAGATTCACATTTAAGTACAGATATTTAATGTTTTGAGTTCTACTTTCAAAATGCACTTCTGTACTCCCTTATGTTGGTATCCAAGCACTTTTGTGTAAAGAAAAAAAACAAACCAACCCACAAAACCGAAACAAAAAAACCCACCTCCAAAATCCACACCCCACAACAAAAAAAAACACCCCCCCAAAAAAAACCACAAAGAAATCCAACCCCCAGAAAACCCCCAAACCAAAACTAACCCCCCCCAACTCAAAAACCCAAGGATAAGCAACCCAAACAAAAAACCCCACAAACCAATGTGCTGTGTGTCAGCCCCGCCCTCCCCCC
>Ga0065711_1040955_pt1 | contig 16525 bp, 8 predicted proteins | sample Hoacrofraction12_FD_59098 | JGI IMG/M metagenome (GOLD analysis project Ga0065711, IMG submission 59098) | Hoatzin crop microbial communities from Cojedes, Venezuela - Epithelial fraction 12 v2 (version 2) | ecosystem: Host-associated > Birds > Digestive system > Esophagus > Crop | place... | reverse complement strand
ATGATGTACTTAAAGGAACGGAACGGTTGCTTAGAAACTTATGAAGATTCTAGACTTGATGTAATCAGTTTAATAAATGTATATAAACTGGTCTAGCGAGTTAAGCTTTGCCACTCACTGAGGTGATGGCCCAATTCTGAGTTGTGAATAAAGCAATACCTAGTGTAACCCACTCGTGTGAGGATAAAATTTTTAACTTCATCCCATATGTCAACATCTGCTCACTTTTTGCTGCAAACGTCTTTGTAACAAAACAGAGTGCTTCCTGACTGTTGTTTCAGAACTCTGTCTCTGGCTCCTGAGTGTAGAGCCACTGACACAAAATGGCTAGAGGGCCTTGTGATTTTGGTTCTTCTCAGTTTCTTTCAGTCCTTGGAAATGGGAACACAAAACAAAAGCATCCAAATTATTGTACAACTTAACTCTAAAATAAAATACATCTTTCACAGAACAGATTCTTATTACCATTGCTTCAGTAATTGGTTAAATAATAAAGTCTTCTTTTCCTAATTAGACTTCGTTGGGCTGAAACTGAAGCATAGGAAGTTCTGTCTGAACATAAGGAAGAACTTCTTCACTCTGAGGATGACCGAGCACTGGAACAGGCTGCCCGGGGAGGCTGTGGAGTCTCTTTCTCTGGAGATATTCAAGACCCGCCTGGACAAGGTCTTGTGCAGCCTGCTGTAGGTGACCCTGCTTCAGCAGGGGGAGCTGGACTAGGTGACCCACAGAGATCCCTTCCAACCCCTACCTTTCTGTGATTCTGAGAGGCAGCGTGGGCATCTGGCAGCTGGTCAAAAACAACCAACCACAGCTCCATCACTTGATTACAAAAATACTTTTTTACTTATAGTGGTCAAATACTGGAACATGTTTCCCAGAGAAGTTGTGAAATACCCAGCCTTTGAGACATTCAAAACTTCTCTGGACACGATCCTGGACAACTAGATCTAGCTAAGCCTGCTTGAGCAGGAACATTGATCTGGAAGATCTCAAGAAGTTCCTTCCAACCTAAAAAATTCTGTGGTTGTGTGAACAGTTAAATATCATGGCCAGGAGTTACTGAAAATTCTTCAGCAATTCTTTCTTTGGGCTTGTATGTTTTTTGACTTGTATAGAGTTAATTTTCTTCATGGTATCTTGTATGGTGCGATTTCAGATTTATGGACTAGGTTTTGAAAGACAATAAGGGAGTAGGACACTCAGATCATATTCTTCAAAGGGTTTGTGTAATATCATTCTCCGAGATATGTTTAGGAAATTCCAGCTTACATATTTGAGACCAAATTTAGAAGCCTCATTAAAGCACCAGTGAGAAGACTGTTTATCTTTCTGCTTCCTCTTTGAGAAGATAGTTATTATAAAGGTAGCAAACAAACTCTTCACAAATTGCTGCTATTGTGGCTGAAGGAAAAACTTGATAGGAAGAAGAGGAAAACCTGTACCTACAAAAACATTGCAAATAAGTTGATTGCATTTTAAAATATGAAAAGAGAAAAAAGTTTGTACATGTCCACGTTTTGAACAATGTATCACATTAACAAAGATCAACAGGTGGCATTGTCCAGACACTCTACTGAGACACAAATAAAAAGGAGAGAAATAGGGGGGTTGCGGTTTGGATTTTTTTTTAGGTGTGTTTTTTCTGTGGGTTTTTTAACTAGAGTTTAATATACAACATTCAACTGCTGTAATAAAAGCAGTGGACAGGTAATTGCAATGGCAAAATTCTAGGAAAAATTAATCATATTTACGTCTGGTTTGTTTACTAAATTCCCAGAAATTCATCTGTGAAGGTGAAACCTCACTGACTGCAGGATTTAATTTTCTTCATGATTGTTCAAATAATTAAAACCAGCTGTAAATGTAAATGAAGCATTAGGTTAACATTAATATAAATTTATCAGTCATACTTCAAGCTAATTGATATTCACCTAATTATGAGCTATAGCAACATTGGTGCCAATTGTTGTAAGGAATTAGCACACTGGGTTACTCTTACAAAAGAGGTAATTTTTCATGACTTCTGTTGAGTATAAGCAAAGCAATGCATTAAGTCAGTTTTTAACATCTTCATTAATGATCTGGAAAAAACAGAAGCAGCATATTAATTAAAATTATGTACACGCTTAAGCCAATAGCCTATTGTTAACATTTAGAAGAAAAGTAAGGAAATAAAAAGTGACACAAGCTTAAAAGAGGCATTTACACAAAATTATATCCAATGTTAATAATCTTTTAAAATACTATGGAAAATCAGTAAAATTCAACAGTTATAGTTGAATTGTTGAAAAGCAACCAGACTGGGACATAAAAAAGACCTGGCTTCATATGATAATTCAGGGTGGAAGGGACCTCAGGATATCTCTAGTCCAATTCCCTGCTCAAATTAGGGTCAGCTCTGACATCAAACCAGGGTTCCCAGGGCTGTGTCCAGTCAAACCTTGCTGAGCACAAAGGACAGAGACTGTACAGCCTCTCTGTGAAACCTGCTCCCACGTTTGTCTGTCCTCAAGATGAAAAGATTATTCCTTAATTCTAGTCTGAAACCTTCTTTTTTCAACTTATTCCCATAGTCTCTAGTTGTCCCGCTGTGCACCTCTCAACTCTTGAGTATCAAGTCTCTTGTCAAATCAGCTTTTGCAGTCTTTATCAATTGCGAAGTAAGGAAATGGGAAAGGAACATTTTTCTTGTATTAACTAATATATAGGGATTAATACGTTCTGTACCTTTAGTCTATATATATAGAGAGAGAGAGAGAGAGTAACAAGTGCTGAACTGAGGTTGCTGAGTGAAGCAAGAAGAGAAAGGTAAGGAGAGGAAGACCAAACCTCTTAAGGTTTCCAATTAAAATACTTTTTCAACTTAGTTCTCAAAATAGATGATTTGTGTGGGTGTGGGTGGAAAACCTTGAGAAAGTTAAGGAAGAAGAATATGGACTTGGCAAGAAAGGGTCAGAAAGGACCTCCCTTGCCCACAAGTGAGAAATGGCATCTCTTCCACTTCTTACAGTTTTTACGGCTTTCTCTGTGAAGCCCTGCCCCTCCTAGGGAAGTGCCCTCTTACAGCAGGAGTAAGAAGAATGAGATACGTTAAGATCCCTCCTGCATGTACACACCCTGCTGCCCCATGAACTTTCTCATGAGAGGATGTACGAAGAGAACTTTAGCTTGCTGTTTTCTTTTTGTGGGATCTGGGAGACCAGCTTCAAACACATCTGTGCCCTGCCTGCATGGACGTACCAAAAGCCTGAAGCACATATGAGCATACCTGGGATTCATCTTCAAATCAAGCTTAAATATGCTAGTTAAGGAGAAACTAAGCCTGGGCCAAACAGGGAAAAGCTCTCTGAAGAGTTAATATGCAACTCTCTCTTTCTGAAAGCACAGAGTAACATTGTGTATTATACTGAGAACTAGATTGAATGCTTATGTTTATGCTGTCCAATACATAATTTTTTTTTTTCTTGAAAATTGAATGGAAAAATAATATGTGATAATGTAGGAAAGGGAGCATGTGTAAAAAGGGATGGAAAAAAGAAAAATTATTCATGGAAGAAATAATTTCTTCTCTTTAGAATTCTGCCTTTGCCAAATAAACAATGATCTCTTTATTCAGTACTATCAGTCATTTGTTCTGAAACGGAATGACATTTTTGAAAACATGTTTATAGTTAGGAGTGCTTTACTGGCACATGATTATTGAAAAAACTGATTTTTCAGCTCAAAGAACAAAAGCGGGAGTTCAGAGAGAAGATTTTCAGATAGATATCTTTTAGATCATCAGGGAGAAAGAAATTTTTTTTCAGTATAAATAAAAGCAATGTTCTGTATTTGGAAGAGAATTCAAATCCATCTGTCATCCATTCATTCCTTCACTTGCTTGAAACTCTAGACAACTCAGTCGAAATTCTTTTCATTTTTGTCATCTTCTTGGTTGCCCTGACCCAGGTCCAGGATCCTGTACTTGGCCTTGTTGAACCTTATAAAGTTCACATGAGACCACTTCTCAAGCAAGAATGTCGTGCTGAACGGTGTCAAATGTTTTGCATAAATCCAGTTAGATGATGTCACTTGCTCTTCCCTTATCCACCAGCGCAGTAACCCTGTCATAGAAGGCTCCCAAATTTGTGAGGCACAATTTTCCATTAGTGAAGCCAGGTTGGCTGTCACCAATCACCTCCTTATTTTCCATGTGCCTTAGCCTAGTTTCCTGGAGGATCTACTAAAAGATCTTGCTGGGCACAGAGATGAGACTGACAAGCCTGTACTTCGCCAGGTCTTCCTTTTTTGCTTTTTTAAAAATGGGAGTTATGTTTCCCCTGTTCCAGTCATTGGGAACTTCACCAGACTGCCATACCTTGTCAAATATGATAGGTAGTGGCTTAGCAACTTCATCTGCCAGTTCCCTCCCGACCCACAGATGCACCTTGACAGGTTCCACAGACTTGTGCACCTTCAGGTTCCTTGGAACCTGACCTTCTCCCACAGTGGGCAGCTCTTCATTCTCCCAGTCCCTACCTTTACCATCTGCATCTTGGATGGTGTGGCTGGAGCACTTGCTGGTGAAGACTGAGGCAAAAACTTCATTGAGTACCTTCTCCATATCCCAGGTAACTAGGTCTCCCATTTCCTTCCACAGAGGGCCCACATTTTCCCTAGCCTTTCTTTTATCACTGACATACCTATAGAACATCTTGTTGTCGTTAGTTTACATTTAATTATTTGAAATATACAATTATTAAACCTTAATGAATGTTCCTAATTAGCAACTGTCTACAAGCACCAGGATTAGGACAGTTAGCTGAGGTTTTAATTCAGATCTTTGCTCTATCGAAAAGCTGTTCTAAAGGCAACAGCTCCAAAAAAGGAGGCTGAGAAGGAGCAGCACTTGACCACTGCATAGGACATCATTCAACCTCTGGGCACCAGGCAACCAGGAGACTCATGTCATGCTGAAGGATAACCTGAGGGATGGAAAGCATGCACACTCACAAAAAGTCTTAAGTACCAAAGAGGAGGGAAAAGCCTCTACAGACATGGAAAGGGCTGAAACTATCTGAGTTTTGTCCTTCCAGGATTTCCATTGTGAAATGAGAAGACATGGGGAGAGGATGCTTCCCAAGAGCCTGGTTCACTGGGCTTACGATCTGCAGAGGAATCTGCACAGTTCACATTCACCTGCCAGACGTCAGGTGACCTTCTAGTCAGATGGAACTTCTGGTAATATCAGGCAATTGTTTAGTAAATTACTCCTGTCCACCCCAAAAGAAGACAAGCTAACAAAAGCTGACAAAAGAGAATGGAAATTAGTTTAAAAGTTTAAAAAGAAAGGAGAAAGAGAATTTTACAGTCAGATGTGAAGTTAAGAATTGATGTTAAAAGGCAAGAGAGAAGTCATTAGCCTCCTTATGTGATGAGTGACCATGATATAAGAGGAAAGGGGAACGGCTACTGTGTCATTGCTCACTCATTGAAATGGAAGGATAGCAAAGTAGGCAGCATCACCTATTGTCTTTGTTTCCATCTCTTCTTCCACAAAAAATCTAAAAGCCTTTTGTAGTCACAGGAGACGGATGATGGTTCTAAGAGATGTTGTCTTGTGAGAGGAGTTAGACCTTGGTCAGGAGTCAAAGGTCCTCAGCCACTACTTTTGTCAGGAACAGCAGTGGCTAAATTTCTGCAACTAGCTCTAAGTATTCATTTAATTTGCAGGGCAGTGCTACTTCAGGAGACAACAGAGACTTTGGAGGAGATCAGTTCTACCTTTCTTAGTTTCAGACCAGAAAGTAGTGAATCCCATTTGCTGGAAAGCAGGTACTACTCCATACTATTCAGGGGGGTAAGACATTTCTTATAACTCTCTGGCATGCTTGTGAGCACTATATTATGCACCACAAGTTTGTCACAGTCTTCACGGTCCTTAAGCTGTTCATCTAGCTGACCAAGCACTCAGTTTGCTCATTAAAGATAGGCTGCTCAGCAGCCACTTCTACCTGCTTTTGCAATGAAGCAGAAAAGGGAATACTTTGAATTGTTTCTCATCATTGGCATAAACTCAGGTGAAAGTTTTGGGTTCATGCACAAAACAGTACTTCCAGTGAAAGACATCACTTGTGTCTAGTCAATAGTGCACCCTAACTCCCTCCAAAACAGGACAGCAGGACAAGGAATGGCCACTCAACTAGAATCATCTATGTGCAAGTATTAAACATTCTATTCCCCTTTGGCAGAAATTTCTCACTAATTCAAAGTAACTTAGGATTGCTTTTTTTTTTTTTTTAGTAAGCACTGTGGTCACACTTTTTTTCTTAAAATACTTCTAATTTGTATTAACAAAAAAAAGAAATCCCAGAACTATACAGTTGAACTGTATTAGTAGTGGGTCAAATGCAAGCGTATCTCATGCTCTTCTAGTTACTAGAATTCAGTCTTTCTCTGTACAAGAAACAAGCAATGCTGGTACAATCTTACTAACATAAGTATAACTACTTTCAGTAGTTCTGCTGGAGTATGTATGTAACTGGGTAGATTGCAATATGCCAGTAGAAGTTTTGTGGAACTTCAGCAGAAGGGGTGCAAATTTTAGCCTAAAAGGGTGTGAAAGCTGTTTGGCACACAAGTCAAATGAACTGTAAATTAAGCAAATTATTTTCTCTTGTCTAATTTACTCATGGCTTCATAATAACACAGGAAATTCAAATTTAATCACTATAAACTGATCAGTGGTGAAATGGAAGGAAGGGATTACAAACTGAAGGAAAGATGTTCACTTTAAGGGATACTGAATGTGTGAATAGTCAAGTGTAAAGATTACAGAGGGCAGAGACAAATATCTAATATAAATTAATATTTTAAAAGAGAGGTTCTGTAAACTACTTTTGAGAAGTACTGCTATAAAGCTGAACATAGGGAAGTTGAACCCAACTTGAATATTTCTCTGCAACTTAAGCTAGTTGAATCTGCTTTGGCAAAGAGACGGATTGCATCTGCCTGCTTCAGCTTTCTGTCTCAAATGTCTGATGTGTGTGCTAATCATTTTTGTCCAAATAAGGTTGTCATGGCAGTGTCAGTACATATCATATATTGACCAATCCATTCAAGATACTTTGTTTCCTGAAATTTTACTGGGAAAATTAAATAACCATTGAAAGAATAGCATCGTTTCTATCAATGCCTATCTGTTTCTTAGGAGTATTGGAATTGGGTTATTCCAATGACATTTCAGTTCTTCTTTCTTTGTAAGAGAACTATCCTAAACAATTTGCTTAGAAAGTGATATCTTCTCATTGCATTAAATTGTCTTTCCACATTACGTTACTGTCAAAAAAATGATGACATATATAAGCCATCAAACATGGCAAAATTTGTTTTCATTAGGAAGCTTTTCAATTTTGTCTGTGTGTTTTTTCCTAATCTTCTTATATGTAACCTCCAAGAATTGCAGGGAGATGAGAGGTGCACGGATTGCCTGCTTGCTTTTTATTTCTTCTCTGGAGATTTCACTACTGCTTCCAGCAAATTTAACATAATCTTTGCACAAAAAAATCTTCTCTTGTGTCTTCTAAGCCTTATCTATCAAGCCCATTTCAAGAGTGTGCATATGAACAGGATAATGATATGTGTTCTGAGATGTTATAAGCTATACTCGGCACGAGAACACTAACGTGTCTTATAGGACCTTATAGAAAACCAGTACCATACTGATATTTCATATCCCAGTTACAAAATAGTTCATCGATTTTCCTAAACTCATGCACAGAATATATTATAACAAAGAAGGACCCCACATACGAAGAAATTATTTTTAATTCATTATTTGAAAATGGTATAAGAAACAAATAAGTAAGCAGAAAGTTAAAATTATTTAAAGCTAAGAAAATGAACATCAGTGATGTTTTAACTTTTCCAGTGCTATTGCTTTAAAACTATATTAATGCTTATGTGATCTGATAAATCCTTTAATTTAATCAGAATAATAGTTATATTTTACAAATATAAGACTGACCCAAAACATATAAGAAAAAATCTAAATTGATAAACACACAAAATAATAAACATAGCTTTTCTTTGAAACATTTTTTGTGAAAAATCTGGAGCAAAAATATTTATGATGTGAATATGCAGGTTCTTAATCCATTCAGTTCTGAAATCTTACTGGGTTTGAATTCATATCAAATCATATATTTTCCTTTATTCATATGTACTATTTTTGCATTTATATTAGCAGTGAATCTTAAAAAAACATATCCCTGAGAGTGGAAAGCAAATTTACCCATTACTTTATAGTGGAGATTCTCAAGGGGAATTCAAAGATTTTCAGAACCGGCACACTGTAATTCAGAAGCCTTAGAAAATAGTTTATGTTTGTATTTAACTCTTTTTTTTTTCTGAAAGGACCTTGCATATATTGTAGCTACCATTTGCTCAACTCTTGACAGCTCTCTGGTTTAAAAGTATATTCATAAAGAATAAACTGTATTTGGGCTAGGGAAAACATTTTTTATTGCATTTATATTTCTTTGTAAGTTGGGGGATTTTACTGTTCATGAAAATGAGAGATTTCTAGTACAGACTGGTTCAAGGCACAGTGCTGTCAGGTGCTGTGCATTAACATCTCTATACATCTCTGCAAAAGGCACTCCACTCCTGACTTACAACGCCTCTGCTGCTCTAATACTGGCTGCCCACATTTTCCCTGTGCCAAGGTTGTCAGATTTGTGTTGAGTTGTGGCCCAACACATCTGTGGAAAATTTAACTCTGCCCTTCTTTTGTAGTTATCCTTTCAGAATCTCATCTCTGATGGTTGTTGTTTAATCCAGAAGCTGACAACTAGGACCATGCAGCTGCTCACTCACTCCTCTCCCCCACCTTCCCAGGGGGATGGGGAGGAGAATGAAAAGGTGTAAAACTCATGGGATCAGATACAGACAGTATAAAAAGACAATAGACAGGCAATTGAAGATCTCTAGCTCCTTCGCTCTGACTCAAACTGTCTTTGAGTTATGTCAAGTCTTTTAGCAATAACTATAAAGCCTTCTACGACACCTTACTTGCATACAAATTCATTCTCTCCAAAAATCTTAAATTTTCACTTAATTCATCAGAAAATGAATCAGTTTTATTCACTTTACCCTGCAGTTTCATAACTCTCTCATGCTTCTTAAGATTCAGTTTTACTGGAGGGTAAGGGAGAAATCTGGTTGACTTCCCACAAATGGTTCACCTGGTGTGTAAAAAGCTTTGAATGTGCATTTAACTATGGTACATGTTTGCAGAATAAAAATTTAGCAGAACTACACACAGGTGGACTGTTAAGTTCTAAATGTAAAACAATTTAGATTCTATTGCTTTCATTTGGGCCTCTAACTTTTTTTCTGTGATCCATGATAATGAAGAACATTAGCCAATCATACTTACTTGTTTTATTTTGTGAACACAATATGCAGAATTTTTTAATTAAGATACCAAAAAAAATATTTTCCTTGACTTCTAGAAAATTTACATATAACTTTTCTTATTTTAACATGCAGATGTGTATCCCTATCTGTCTGAGACCATATCTTAAGACAGTTGCCTCAAAGCTTGTTTGCAAAGCTTGCTTCAACACCTCCTGGCAAGCCAGCCAAAGCTTGTTTGCAGCCCAGCTCACTGCAGGAACCCCTGGCAGGCCAGCCAAATACAAACCAGACAAGGAATGAACAACTGCCCGAAATCAGCTTTGAAGGGAGTTGGAGGACGGGTACCTCATTGTGGAAAATGTGGCTATACACCGACCCCCTCCCCGATCTGCTGGAGCCAGGACTGAGAAAAAAAAAACATGCGCGGGACTGGGGAAACATGGGGTATATGCCATTGCCTAGGACACTACCTCCCCAAACATCTTATAAAAGGCCGTGTGACCAAATGATGAGGGGACCCCACTACCAATGCACACAGAAACTACAGACCAATGGGATGCTGCTGGATCCATGGTGGTGACTAGCTCTTGCGACTCTATCCAAATTGCTTACTAGGTTTCTTTCTTTCCTGTCTTTTCCTCTCTTTCCTGTCACTGTTTCCTTGTGCCTTCATTTGAATAGGTGATCAATAAACCTGTTTGATTGATGGCATTTGACCTCATTTGTGTCTTAATCCCATTCTGGGAATAACAACGAATCTCTACAGCTTGGGTCTTCCTGGACCGTAACACTATCCCTAACCCTATCCCTATACACATCCACATCCATGTCCATCTCCATATCCATACAATCCTGGGTTTGGAATTTAAAAAGTTTAGTAGAAAATAATGACCTGATGTCATCAATGAAATTGACATATAGGGATTTTAATGTTATTAATTCTACATAAATATAAATACATATCATGTAAGTTAAAGTTTAATTTACCTATATGATCAACATTCCTACTGCTAAGCTACTTGTCAAACTCAGAATTTACAATTCATTCCAGATTATCACAAGGAATATTTCTTCACTCACATTTGTCGGCTAGCCAACAGACTAAGTTCATCTTGTTTAAAGCTGAAAAATTCTTCTCTTTAGGGCTGTGTTCAGACAGTTTCCTGCCATCAACTTGAGATCTGACATTTTGCTGGCACTCCAAGCTGCACACCAAGGCTGTCTGTGTGACACATCCTGGCACTCCACTGTATGGATCAGTTCCTGTGCAATCTAACAACATGCTCTAAACTTTTATGAAGTATTTCCGGTAAAAAAAAAAAGATTGATTTACAGCGATAACTACGTCTTTCCACTTTGCTCCTGCAGGGTCTGAATGTCAAAGGTACTAAGAAGAATGCAATTAGATTAGCTTAATAGAGACAAACAGCAGTCTCCTTAATGCTTTTTATTTTCATCTGTACAGTAATGACTGATTAATTTTTAATGTACATTACCTTTAGAAATCATAATATGTCCTTTAGAAACATAACTTAAGTAAAACCATGTGGTTAAAATTAAATATATAACTTTTTACTGGTAAATAGTAAACTTTGAAATATATAATGATATGAGAAATTCTGCATACAAAGCTTTATCAAAAAGCATTAGTTCAAGTACATGAATTTGAAGAACACAGAACATGGCCTCCTGCTTTTAAGACAATGGGTGAAAAATACATTCTCAGATGTTGTGCTGTTTGAGAGGTATGGAGTTTAGTCAAATAAGCTTCATTGGTTGTAAGACATCTCTTGACACTACCTACAAAAAACTTTGCAGGATATCATATACATCAACCAATTTGCACTTTTTAAAAATCTTATTAAATAATGCACATATCTTTATGTATTCAAAGGTTGACAATTGAAAATACTTATATTTTTATAGTAGCTTTTACATCTTTATAATGTCAATACCTCAAGTGCTGCAAGCTACTTGAAAGTATCTACAGAGATAACAAATTAATTTGTTATCACACAATAGAAAATTGTATTATAAACATTTCTCAGTATTAAGATGAAAAACACAAAATTCAACTTAACATATTATGCATTTTTCTTAAATTTCTGCCAGCCAAATGCAAGTCTTCTCATACATTTTCTGCCATGAATGAATTTTCTCCTATTCTTGGGACTGAGGCTAGCTTGTTCTACATATAAGAGGAACTGGCAAATTTGAAAATGTTCTAATTACAGAAGGCAGATGTCACACTAGGTTCAAGTGTTATAATAACTCAGAAAGAGGTAGATTGCAAGAGCAGGAGCCACAGCATGATGCAGTCAATGTTTTTGCCATTGCTGCTTGAGAGACCTCTAGCAGAACAGAAGAGATAAGTTCTTGACACAAACTGGTAAATTAGTTACTTTGAAAGTATTTAAACAGAAGAGTCTCGCATAGATGTTTTTCAGTAAAAACTCTGACTACATAATTTTTTAATTCATTAGCAAAATAGAAAAAATGCCATAAAACCTATGATAAATGTAAGTATTTTTTCCTCTAGATTATAGAACTTAATTAATTAAAATTCTTATTTTCCCTTTTTCTTCTGTACAAGATCATTTTATATTTTACTAGGGATATAGTTTAGTTTCTGTAATGTGCTTGAATGCTGTACCATGTATACTTAAGGCACACTGCAAGTAGCAAACATACTAGCACTATTTTACCTATCCAAAATTCAGACACTACTTGTCTTAACCTCTTCTCAACACACTATCTAGGACAGACAACTTATTTTAATGATCCAAGCTGCAAGCTAACTGAATACCTAACCTGCAACAGAGTGGCTATATATGTAAGATCATATTAAACAATTCTTATTCACTGGTATATGATCATCGACACTGTTAAACTGTTAAAAGAGAATTTAATTTACCAACATAAACATAACCAGACTGTTCAAGAAGTCAAAGAAGCTGTACAAGTTTATTTTTGCATCATTCTGTTTCTAAAATGCTTTATGTTTGAGAAAAGTTCGCATATTGATGAACTCTATGAGCCTTTTAATTTTACAGGGATCTGTACTGGATATCCTCTAATCCTCAGAGCTGACTGGAGTCTCTGCAAGCATTTGTATGGTGATCACTTCTAAGAGACTTTTGGCAAAATGCAGCTGTAGCTTCAGATGAGCAACTAGTTATCTATAACACAAGTATCTACAAGTGAGATGGGTATCTAAGCTTGTACTACACTAAATGTTTAGTAGATATCATTGGTGGAGCCTACAAAACAATTTTTCTCTCCTTAAATTAGATGATTAATAGAAAATATCAGTTTCCTGTACACAGGAATCTAGTGCCATTTGAATTATCCTAAGATGTCCACCAGCTAGTATAACGAAAAATAAACAGGAGATCATTGCTTTGTGGACTGACAACTAGACTCCAAACTCAGACTCACCCTGTGCACAGGCTAATGAATTCCTCTAGGGAGAGATTCAGATGCTTGAAAACAGACACTTAGTGCTGTTTGTATTTCTATATTTGCCTCAGTTTCCTACTGCAGAAAGTTTCGGGTATCTCTTACGTCTGATATCTGTAATCCCTTTATATAAGACTTCGGTCTCTTAGGGACTCACAGAGGGAACTAGGTGCAGGCAAGTCATTGAATTAGATGAGTCAGTCTCTCGATTCCTTTAAATGCATAGTTAAAGTCCTCTGCTTATAAAAGGAGTGTAGGTATTTAGCAAATATTCAGGCACATTGATATCAAAATGTAGGTGTCTATTTCAGATTGAACCCTAAATCCTACACTTTAAACACCTAGATGTGATAATCTTAAACAGATCTCAATGTGTCTGCATCTGGAGCAGAGTAGCCCTACCTTCTTCCTGTCTTTCACACAAACACCATTCTATGGATGGCCTTGGAAAGAGACATTTATCTGACCATGTTTCAACGAGTGCACTAAGCCATGTATGCTGTAGAGCACACATCTGTTACATGGAGTTCTTTCTACCTAAGAAAAAAATAAGAGAATCCCTTTATATGTTTTTAAGAATGGAAAAGAAAATGTGTCTTTATTTGAACCATCATCTTCATTGTAGTAGAAATGTAGAAATTTTGAAGGTTCACAAAACCCAAAGCATTCAAAGATAAGTCTTGTAGGGATAGAATTTGACCTCTGGATAAGACATAAATTCTTCCACATAAAACAAAGAGCACTTTGTATGTGTTTCTTGTGACTCGTGCTACAGCTCTGGCAACTTTTGTTGTGGGATGGATCAAGAAATAAAAGTAATCCAACACATCAACATTGAATTAAAAAAAAATCTTCACTTTGGAGATATATAATTTTATTGAGAAAGCTATCTAATATAAAAATGTACCTTGGATAGTATCATCATTGTTTATAGTTCCTATAGTAAGAATTCTTAGCTATTGTTATAGGCCTAGAGATTGAATGCTCTTGGTGTTTTAACAAATGTGTATAACACAAAGAATTTACATTGCTGAATCCACAACATTTTCACTAACACTGTGAAAACCACCTAAACAAGTAAAAATGAAACCAAATAAAACAAAAAAGAAGAAACTCCTGTCACCTGTATTAGTTCTTTCTTGTCTGATAGTAGTTACTACATTACAGGAATACGATTATCAAATGCAAAAACATTCACTAGTGAAGTAAACAGGAGCATTCACAAGTTGAAGGAACTTGTGTATCACCAGCTTACATAGCTAAAACCATTTTGTTCTACTGTGAAAACTTCAGATAGAGTTCTAATTTGTAGTTCATGAGAATTATGGATATTTTATAAAGGTGGAAAACAAGATAATAAATATTCAAGTAAGAACCGATTTTCACCCTATACAGTATTTTTTGTTTTCTTTTTGCCCTCTGTTTCAGCAGCATTATAGCATTATGCCTTTCTTAGGCTTCCCGTTCTCCTTTTACAGTTTCTACCTTGGCCCATTTGTGGCTTTAAAAGGAGTCTTTTTTGCATGGAAATGTCTGAAATGCTGCCCTAAGTTCACTAATAATCAGAATTACTCTGAGGCTATTGAGAAAAATAAATGTTACAAAATTAAATAAAGAAAAAGCCATGATTCTTTACATCCTAGCCATCCAGAATGTCTAGACTCTTGGCTACAAAGTGACTTTTCTCTTTCTTTTCATGTACTGAGTCATGTAGTAATTTCCACCTGAATTTCAGGCTGTTGCAGGCACATCACAGGTACATTTAGCTTCACTCAGAGGTTCTAAGCTCATTTCTGTATAAAAGCTGAGACAGGCAAGATTGTCTCTATGTTCATATGAGAATAGGATTACCTGTTAGGGGCTCCTAAGGCGACTGACAGATTCTCTACTTCTGTGAAGTAAAGAAGCTTCAGTCATATTTGCTTGCTGGAATTAGTTTCTTGTGACTGAAAAATCTTCAGTGCTCATCAGGAAGCAAATTAGAAAAAAAGTTAACTGGAATAAGGAAAAAAGGCAGTTGAAAAGTGGGCCATTTCTTCTTATCCAGGTACTGCTGTAATATTGAAAAACATAATTAATTTCCAAGCTATTGCAAAGAAGCTTCCCACTCCATAAATAAACAAAGATAGATAGGGATTTGTTTCTGCTTCTTGTGAAGTGATTCTGGAAAGTTGTTATTGTTTAGTCTGGATGAATGCCAGGTGCCCAACAAAGCCACTCTACCACTCCCTCTCTTCTACTGGACAAGGGAGAAAAGATATGATGAAAGCCTTGTGGGTCCAGATAAGGACAGGGAGAGATCACTCACTAATTACCGTCATGGACAGAACAGAATGAACTTGGGGAGAAAAAAGTTTGATTTATCTCTAATCAAATCAGAGTAGGATAATGAGAAATAAAAGCAAATCTTAAAAACACCCTCCCACCCGACCTCTCCCTTCTTCCTGCGCTTAACTTTACTCCTAATTTTCTACCACCTCCCCCCAAGTGGCACAGGGGGACGTGAAGTGAGGGTTGCAGTCAGTTCATCACACATTGTCTCTGCCGCTCCTTCCTCCTCAGGGGCAGGACTCCTCACACTCTTCCCCTGCTCCAGCGTGAGGTCTCTCTCATGGGGGACAGTTCTCCACCTGCTGCTTTGACATGAGTCCTTCCCATGGGCTGCAGCCCTTCAGGAACAGACTGTTCCAATGTGGGTCCCCCATGGGGTCACAAGTCCTACCAGCAAACCTGCTCCAGCACGGTATTTTCTCTCTCTCCACAGGTCTACACAATCTGCCAGGAGCCTGCTCCAGCATGGGCTTCCCACGGGGTCACAGCCTCCTTTGGGCATTGTTCTGGTTTTGGCTGCAGCCGGCAACAAAAGCACCACGTGGTCGCCACTCCCCCCACCAGGGTGCGGAGGAGAATGGAAAGAAACAGGCAGAAAACTGGTGGGAACAGATAAAGGCAGTTTAACAGAACAGCAAACAAAGGGAACAGGAACAACGATACAGAAAAAAGGGGAATATACAAAACAAACCCGCAGAACCGAACCACTCTCTCGGACCGAACCGCCGCTGTGCCCTCCCGAGCCGCGAGTGAGTTCCTGCCGCACCACCCCCCCCCACCGGAACCCAGCATGACGGGACATGGTATGGAATACCCAGCTCTGTTTGGCCAGATTGGGGTTGGGTCAGCCCACCCGGCTGTGCCCCTTCCTGGATTCCAGTGAAAATTAACCCTGTCCTGGCCAAACCCAGGAAATTATCCACCCCTTATTCCATACCATCTTTGTCATGCCCAGGTCCCCCATTGTCCAGTTGATCACCACCACCACTTCTCCTGTCTCCAGATAGCATTTCCTTAGTCTATGGATCATCACTCGACAGTGTCCATTGAGTTCATTTAATCCATGACTTTGGTCTCCATGTGTCGTAATGGTCTTCCGTGGCAGGAGAGGTGATGTGTGGTGATGGGCGGTCACTTGCTGCATCCGGAGCTCACGGCTGATGTATCTGGTGCAGTCCGTGCCCACAGTCTGCAGTTGGAGACATCGATCTTGATGAAGTTGCTGGGTGCCAGTTGTTGAAAACCAGGTCCAGTCCCATCATCGCTGTGCTCTGCTAGGTTTTCATCAAAAAGTCCATCCTTCTTTAATCTGGACGATTCTTACTACGATACT
>Ga0065711_1040954_pt1 | contig 16525 bp, 15 predicted proteins | sample Hoacrofraction12_FD_59098 | JGI IMG/M metagenome (GOLD analysis project Ga0065711, IMG submission 59098) | Hoatzin crop microbial communities from Cojedes, Venezuela - Epithelial fraction 12 v2 (version 2) | ecosystem: Host-associated > Birds > Digestive system > Esophagus > Crop | place... | reverse complement strand
GGCTTGGGGCGGACCTGCTGGAGAGCAGCTCTGTGGAGAGGGACCTGGGTGTCCTGGTGGACGACAGGTTGACCATGAGCCAGCAGTGTGCCCTGGCTGCCAAGAAAGCCAATGGGATCCTGGGGTGCATTAGGAGGAGTATGGCCAGCAGGTCGAGGGAGGTTCTCCTTCCCCTCTACACTGCCCTAATGAGGCCCCATCTGGAGTACTGTGTCCAGTTCTGGGCTGCCCAGTTCAAGAAGGATGAAGAGCTACTGGAGAGTGTCCAGCGGAAGGCTACGAGGATGGTGAGGGGACTGGAGCATTCTCCTACGAGGAGAGGCTGAGGGAGCTGGGCTTGTTCAGCCTGAAGAAGAGAAGGCTGAGAGGGGACCTTAGAAATGCTTATAAATATGTGCAGGGTGGGTGTCAGGAGGATGGGGCCAGACTCTTTCCAGTGGTGCCCAGCGACAAGACAAGGGGCAACGGGCACAAACTGAAGCAGAGGAAGGTCCAGCTGAAGATGAGGAAGAACTTCTTCCCTCTTAGGGTGACGGAGCCCTGGCCCAGGCTGCCCAGGGAGGTTGTGGAGTCTCCTTCTCTGGAGATAACCTGGATGCGGTGCTGTGCAGCCTGCTGTGGGTGACCCTGCTTAGGCAGGGGGTTGGACTGGGTGACCCACAGAGGTCCCTGCCAACCCCGACCAGCCTGTGATTCTGTAGCTGTTGGCCTTTTGAGATTGCTACCGGGAGCGAGAGCCCTGAGCTGGTAACCATGTGTTGAGCTCTGCTTGGCTCAAGCTGTAAACGTGTTGGAAGCTTTTTTACTACAAGTGTTGCAAAGTATGGTTTGTTTATCTAGCCCCAGGCTTCTTTTAAGTGTAGCCTATTTGTCTTGTTCAGTCAGACGTGTTTTTGAATTCAGTTTTGGATGGCTATGCCAATACTCCTGTGTTACTTTCCCCTTGAATCCCCAGAGTGCTACAGTTATAAAAGTGATTAATTAATAGGCCTTTATACAGAAGATCCTGTGTGTGAATTGGCTCTTCATGTCTCTGGGATTTCTCTGGTGCAGTGGCTTTAGTGCTGCGCTGAGTGATCCAGTGCTGCTTACCAGTGGGTGAGCTGGTTGGTTGGTTCATTTCACGCTCCTGTGGGAGCACTGATCTATTTCTGAGTCTCCTTGGCAACGGCAGGATGAACTAGGCAATTACTGGAAAACAGCCAGTGGGCTCCAGGTACCGCTCCTGTGCCTGCGACAGTGTCGCCGGGATATTGTTGATGAAAGTGGGTTCAGTCACTTGAATTTAAGCAGACATGGTTTGAGGAAAGCTTATGCCCATTTTTACAGTACTGTGTTCCACCTTTCATACTGAGGACTGCATGACAATATTTTGTGTACCTGAAAAGAGGCTTTCAGGGGATTGGGCAGTAATAAAATTAGTGCATCTTATCATTGTTTTTCAGTTTTCACCATGGGGAACAATTCTTATGGACAGTGTGGCCGGAACATTGTTGAAGATGAAACTTACAGGTGAGAATCCGAAGATCCTGAACTTCCTTAATGTTAAAAACATAATTGCATGAAAACAACCTGCCAGAAAAGCCTGCAGCTGGGAAAAATCTATTAGTAGAGGGATACCGTTTAAGATTAAGGAGTCTGAGAACAGGCTTTTATGCTGCAGGCGTCATATAAACAGCCTGGCTTTAAACCCCTGCTGGGCACGAGCACTCTTCTGCCCACATTCAGAAAAGACAGAAAGCTGTCAGCCTGTGACAGTTTTCACAGGGTGCAGTGAGAAAACCCAGGCTTCATAAATTGCTTGAGGTAGTTGGTGTTAGTAGTCGGTCTTTCTCCCTTTTAGCCTCACAGAGTGCAAGTGCTATTTCTGAGGGTGCTAAAAATGCCATTTAATGATGAAAGAGGCATCCTTTTGTTGAATCTCTTTACTGTGACTGCTTTTGAATCTATAGTGCTTCTCCTTCACAGGGTTATTGTGGGCAACACCAAAGCTTATTCTCAAAATGTTCTATAAGATAGTAGTGATGTAAGTGGGTAGTGGGAATGTGTTGAAAGTTACTCATTCCTTGGCAGGGCCTAGAAGAGACCTTGCTGATTGCTCTCTCTGTGATCCACAAGACTTGGCCTGTAGAGTTTTAAGAAAATCACTGTAACTTAGCTAGCTTTTTTTTTTGCCTTGGTGCTTCAAGTTTGTCACTGGATTGTTCAAAATTCCTGTTTTTGTGGTAGAATGAAATGGATGTTGATACTACACTCTTTGTGCTCTGGGATGTAAATCTGGTTAGTCTCTAGTTGAGTGTAGTTTTTATATAGGTGCTGCAGTATTATCTAGTGTCTGTGCTCATTGCAGACTAGGGAATGTGTTTGAGGATTGCTCACACTCCCAATTGCCATGAGAGGTTATATGTGAAAAGTGACAGCTCTTAAATAAGAGAATGCAAAATTACTTTCCTTCTTTTTGCAGTAATTTTACAGTGAATCTGTGCTCTTCGGATATATAAGGGCAACATGGCTTTTGGTAAAGGCAGGTCTATCTTCACGTTTTTCAGTTGCAGACCTCTGAAATCCTCTGTGTTGCCTTTTCTCTTCTCGGTGGTTGTTTGGTGGTGTCCAGTGAAAGCTATCTAATCCATCAGCTGAAGGAATTTGACAGCAGAGTTGTCCAGGTAAGAGGATCATCTGAACTGCATTCTGAAGGTGGATTGAAAACTGGCTGAACAACCAAGCTCAGAGGGTGGTAATTATTGGCACGAAGGCTAGTTGAATGCCAGTAGCTAGTGGTGTACCCCAGAGGTTGATACTGGGTCTGATCCTGTTTAACGTTTTCGCTGACGATCTGGATGATGGGGCATAGTGTATCTTCAGCCAGTTTGCAGATGACACAGAACTGGAAGGAGTGGCTGATGCACCAGTGAGTGGTGATGCCATCCAGAGGCACCTCGACAGGCTGGAGAAATGGGCTGAGGGGAACCTCATGAAGCTCAACAAGGGAAGGGTGAAGTCCTGCACCTGGGGAGGACTCCCCCCTAGACACCACTATATGCTGGGAGCCGACCAGCTGGGAAGCAGCTCTGCAGAAAAGGCTCCGGGAGTCCTTGGTGGACACCAGGTTGACCGTGAGCCAGCAGTGTGCCCTTGCTGTAGAGAAGAGAAGGCATATGGTATCCTAGGCTGCATTAGGAGGAATGTTGCTGGGAGGTCAAGGGAGGTGGTCCTTCCCTTCTACTCAGCACTGTGAGGCCACACTTGGAGTGCTATGTCCATTTCTGGGCTCCTCGGTACAAGAGAGACATGGACATACTGGAGAGAGTCCAATGAAGGGCCGTTAAGGTGATGAAGGGACTGGAGCATTGCTCCTGCGAGGAAATAGTGAGAGCTGGGACTGTTTAGCCTGGAAAAGAGGAGGCTTGGGGGAGTGTGTCTGAGCAGTGTGTATAAATACCTGAAGGGAGGGTGCAAAGAGGACAGAGCCAGGCTCTTTTCAGTGGCACCCAGTGACAGGACAAGAGGCAGTGGGCACAAACTGAGACACAGGAGGTTCCCTCTGAACATCAGGAAACACTTTTTTGCTGTGACTGAGCACTGACACAGGTTGCCCAGGGAAGCTGTGGAGTCTCCCTCCTTGGAGATATTCAGAAGCCATCTGGACACAGTCCTGGGCAGCTGGCTGTAGGTGGTCCTGCTTGAGCAGGGGGCTTGCACCAGCTGACTTTCAGAGGTTCGTTCCAACCTCAAACAGTCTGTGATTCTGTAACGAAAAAAAGCCAGTATGCAGATCAGTTGAAGCTGTTTGAAATGACAAGGTGATGTACTGTAGGGTTGCTTATACAAAGCACAAGGTGGCATTTAGCTCCATGCCTCTGCAGAGCAGTTGCAACTGGCAATGCAGGGTCTGAACTTACTGAAGAGTTTGGGAATGCCAATGCGGTATTTGCTTGCTCGACTTCTAGATAACACCTGCTCGGCAGGGAAGTTGTTTTGATGCATCATCTCTTCCTGTCTTGATTTCTTGCTCTTGTTCCCCTTTGTCACTTTTATATCAATTGAACTGTTTTATTTTGAAATTTGTCTTCCCCATTTCAAATGTGAGATCTTTGAGACTGCCCACTTAGACTAGCCAGCATTTCCCTAGGGCAGCTTTCGAGGAGAGCAGAGGACTGCAGAGCAGCACCAATGCTGCTGAGTCTGCACACAGCTGCAGTATTTCCAGGCACAGGAGTAGTTCGCTTGTATGTCTGTGCCACTGTCAGTACTCTGTGGGCAAATGTTGCTCCTGTTCCATGCAGCATGCTAGAAAGCAAGGGTCATTCGTTTAGGTCTGTGTGATGAGTGTGTGCTCCTAGTGGTGTTTTGAATTAGGCTTGTAAACTTCTGCTTGGATTTTTCATTATTTTTTCAGGGGTGTTGAATAATTGGTACCTGTTTGTACTTTGATGACAGCAGTTATGCATTTAATGTTCTTGGTATTCTATCTCTTAACTTGTGGATTAAATTCTTTTAATCTTTGGCTAATTTTTAATGTCTGCTTTTGAAGATCTTGGCTTTAATTCGTGCCAAGCCTGTGGCAGACATGATTGCTAGCTCAACATAAATGTCGATTTGAGAACAGATGTGTTCCTAGAGTGCTTACATGGCAAGGAATCAATAGCAGTTTGTAGCTGGCATCGAGTGCCATGTAGCAGCACTCTGGGAAGGGAGATCTCTTATTTACTCTTTACTGTTTTATTGTGTCGCACTGCTGAATCGAGCTTTCTGTTAACTAGGCCTTATTTAGGTTCTCAGAGCAAATTGGCTGCAGCATCACTTTCCACAAAGAAAATTCAGCTGTTTTCTGTGCTGTGTCATGCTGTTCTTAGCCTTCCCTGTCTGTAGAGCCACTTGATCCGGAGAGAAATGTCAAAATCTGAGCTGATGGGCATTGTCATTCATTGCTCAATGTGTCTGCTTCATTAAATCAGTTCTGAATATGTGACCTTTCCTGACCAGCACTGGCTTTTTGTTTGTGTGCAGGTTGTGTGTGGGCAGGACCACAGTCTGTTCAGAACCAAGAAAGGTACTGTCTACGCGTGTGGATGGGGAGCTGATGGGCAAACAGGTAGGAGCTCAGCTCAGCTTGTATTTCAGTGAATTGATGAATGTGGCAAGCTTTCCTAATTCAGAGCTTGTGGTGTGTGTTTGTTGTGCATGTGTGGACAGAAAGGGGCTGGTATGTTTTCAGCTGTGCGCAGATGTTCTCAGTACTCTTGTCTAACCAAACTGAGACAAGCCACTTCATTTTTGGAGGAGCTTTAGGATGCCACACTGGCGATCCAGGCATGCAGTCTGAGGAGAATGTGCCTACTGTTTGAAGCTTGTGAAGGGATGTGGAAGCGGTGTGGGAAGGTTAGCTTCCTGGTTCTGTTTGCCTTCCTGATGCTCATTTCAGGGTCTGTTCAGCTTCTTGCTCCGTTTGAACTGAGAGACACCTTTGGAAGCTACTGCTGTCTTAGCACGGGATCTCTGGCCAGGCCAAAGGTATCACTGTAGGGAGGTCGCTTGACTTCTAGAACTGGTGTTTGTGGCTGCTTGTCCATTGAAGCTGGTGGTTGAGATACAGACAGATTTCTTTTGGAGGAAGGGTAATTGGGTTATAACATGACAAAATGGTCCTGTGTAGTCATTAAAAGTATGTCTGGAAATAAATTTTTTATTATCTTTCTACTTTTTTCCTTTCAGGTCTTGGACACTATAACATCACCAGTGTTCCTACTAAGCTACATGGTGACATTGCTGGAGTAAACATTATCCAGGTCTCTTCCTACGGAGACTGCTGTCTGGCTGTTTCAGACGAAGGAGACGTCTTTGGTTGGGGAAATTCAGAATACTTGCAGTTGGCCTCTGTCACAGAAACCACACAGGTCAGTTGGCCTGGGTGCGTGTTTTTACACGTTCAGGTGCTGTGCACAGAGTTAAAAATTACACACTTCTCCCTGCTCAGGGTTCTTTTGACAGCGGTATAAATCAATATAAAGTAACACCACTGGCAGGCTGGTTTTACCTGTGCTTACAAATCCAGTCTGTCTGAAATGTTTATGTAGCTTTAGGGCAGCATGCTTCCCAGCTATTGACAGGCAAAGGGTTGTGTCACCTCACCCCAGTTTGTTAGTTCTTATAAAGGAAGAGTATACCCTGTGCTGTCCTTTCCCCATCCCATGGACTTCACACCAAACTGAGATCCAACGCAAGTGCTTGTGCTGATTTCGGGACAGGAATTGGTCTTCTGGCTGACTAATACAGAATTCTGAGTGGTCCTGCTTTGACCATGGTGTTGGTCCAGATGACCCTTGGAAGTCCCTTCCAGTCAACATGTATGTTGGTGAATTTTTCATGAACGTCCTTAGTAGGTTTATGGATGAGTCCTAAACAAATCGCAGCGTCACAGAAGTTTTTCTGGAGCAAACTGATGTGGGGCAAGAATATAGTGCTGACTTGACATTATAGTACTGAGATAATTAGGCAGATGGTCTCCTCTTACAGTTAGTGTAGAAAAGGGAGTCAGGGAATTAATACCCAAGCTGTTCTTGGTAGAAGGCTAAAAGCAGACAATTGTGTTACTATGGCTTAGTAAAATATGTACCTTTGTTTCCGGTGCCTCTCCTGATGTATCCTTACTGTAGGGCTAGTTAAGAAGACCTGTAAGGCCTGAAGACAATGACCAGGTTAAGCAGTGTCGTAGTTTCCTGGCTGGGTGCTCGATGGAGGTCAGAGGGGTCTGAAATGGATGATGAATGGTGTGTTTGGCAAAGTGAAGTTTTAGGTACAATAGAGATAAAGTCCAAATTGTGGAATAGCAGAGCTGGATGTTACTTGTGAAATGAGGTCACTGTTCACATCCATCAAGCCATGTAGGTTTCTGTTGTATTGAACTGTACCAAATATGAGTGATATTCTTTGAGTGATTTTTCCCTAGTGTGTTCAAAAATGCCACTGTGGACCAAATTTTAGCATTCTTGTCCATGGTAAAAATTTGCAAACGTGCTCGCCTGTTGATGTTCCCATTCTGTCTGACTTAGAGAGCCAGGGATATAAGCAGACCTTAAACATTCCCAGCTTTGTTGCCACGCATGTAAGCTTTCCAGTGGGTGACTTCTTCCACTTTGTCTGCACTCTTGGCCTTAATGAATTTCATGTAATTTTTTTAATCTTGGGACTTGCATTCATTCTGCTATTCAGGCAGTAGAAGTTGTCAGGAATTCAGGGTGTGTGAGCTCTAACCCGAACTAGAGAACAAGTTAAAAACCTCTGTCTAGTTAGCAGTTTATTATCTTGTCTGTAATGACTCTCTTGCAACCTCATACAGGTGAATGTTCCCAGACATTTGCCGTTCAAGATCGGGAAGATAAAGGAGGCTGCATGTGGAGGGACTGGCAATCTTGTGCTAACAGGTGTGTTCACTTTTACACTTGTCCTCTTCAGTGCAAAGCCATGCACTAGATGGATTGTGACATTGTGGAGCGAGCTTCTTGTTCACTGGGAGCAGGGGAGTACTGTCTGTTACGAGGAAAGCTGGGAGACTGAGAAACCTGTGATTTAAGAGTGTACTGGGGGAGTTATTTTCGCTAGCTGCAGAGCATTGCTTCCAGTACATGCTGTTGTGAGCACTTAACTAGAACAAGAGCATGGTTGCTGCTTGCTGTTCTGATCCCTTGTTTGCTGATCACATGGGCCATGTGTGGCCTATTTTGAAGATGGATTTAGGGAGAAAGAAGGGCCCTTCACACTCAATCTGAATCTGACCTAAATAAATCTTGATAAACCAGGCTGGAAGGTAGAGAATTCTGAGAACAGTGGAACTCTGCAGCAGGCTTCTTTGTGAATGCTGCTTTGGATTGCCAGTGGTCAGGGGAGCACAGCTTCAAAGTCACTGAGTAAAGGAATGAGGGAGAGGATTGTACTACTTCTATGAGGGATCATCTCAAGGAAGATGTTCATATACATGATGCAGTGGTTGTGATGGCGGGACATTTGAGCTTCTAGTCTGAAGGGAACAGAGCCAGCAGACATAGCAACTTACTCTGTCTTACGCTGTCCAGCTGCTGCCTTTCCCAGGCACCCAGCTGAAGGCAGAACGCCAGGCAGAGCGACGAGCCTACCACTGGTTTGGCCATGCCTCAAAGGAAAAAGCAGTGATAATAAAACGCTCAACCTCTGTCCCATCAGTCAGTAAGCGGAAAGATTTTATCCAGCCCACACTATGTTTGTATGATTTCCCCATGAAAGTTTTGCATGTGAAGCTTGATCTGCTTGCGCAGCTTAGGAAAAAATCAAGACATTTGGATGGGAATGTATTGTTTGCTAATTTTAAATAATCAGAAGGTGCTAGACTGCTCTAGGAGTAAGGAAAATATCCGTTTGGATCTGATTAACTCTCGGTCATGGCATGAATTTCACAAGCACAGACTTTCTTACAGAATGTGTTCTAATTGTAATGCAGAAGACGGAAATGTTTTTGTCTGGGGATATGGAATTCTTGGGAAAGGACCAAGCCTAATAGAGACAGCAGTGCCAGAGATGATCCCACCCAGTCTTTTTGGCTGGTCGGACTTCAGTCCGGACATCCGTGTTGCTCACGTTCGCTGTGGACTCAGCCATTTTGCAGCACTTACAAGTAAGTTTCTAGTCCTACTGTCATGGAGAAGTCGCATTGCTAAATTACTGGTAGTTAAAATTCAAAAAAACCCCTGCCCATCTTCCTTTAATCTTAAAGTGCACTGGGATGCAACAGGAGGGGCAGGCAGCGTGTTTACAGTTGTCAGCATCATTTCCAACATAGGTACTGGTGTGATAAAGTTTATTACAGTGTGAACATATGGCTATTACATACCTGTGATTTTTAGGACTAACTTATGCTTTAATTAAGAAAGTGTTGTTCTTCTAAAGCAAACAAAATTTCTTTCAAACAGGAAGCCTGGGAAGGCTTTTTCATTTCCTTTTATAGAATGTCAGTCGCACTTCAGAAGCAGCAGGAATTCGTGTGATAAATGGACAAACAAAAACAGAGAGTCTAAGTCAGAGGTAGATGCCAGGGTTTCTTGGCTCTTCTGACCGATTCAGGTAGCAATCTGAGATGGGAGAACCTACACATTTGATATGCTAAGGGTGTGATGCTTTGGTATGTACACCACGTACTTGATACCGGCCTTTAAAGGAAGTTCTGGATTTGAAGGTCACTTAAAAATGGGCAGCAGAGGGCAGCAGCAGAAAAAACCTGTGTACTTTGTAGGGAAAGTCGTAGCGTACTCCCAGTGCCCGGTGCCAGTGTGCTTGGTCCTTCCCGCGGAATTGGTTGGCACGATGGTGTCGGTCAGGGTACAGGGTGCTTGCAACTGTTCTCCCCTGCTATTCGGGAAGTGTTAGAGACTGCGTGCCAATTAAATTGTGCTTACATTATAGTTTGATTTGGTTGTCTCTATTGTAGGGCTGGTCTGAACACTTCTGAGATCTACATGCTTTGAGTAGCTTAAAACTCTCCAACTCTGTTGAAAACAAGTTCTTTCCCCAGTTGTCATTAGAAGGTCACTTCTGTCAGGCAGCTGAGTAACCAGTCCCCAGGTGATGGCTTGGGACGGATTTCACTGCCTTGCTTACCCTGTTTGCTGTGCTGGTAGCTGATGTGGGTCAGCTGTAATTGTCTAACTCCAGCACAAATGATTCACCTCACCACTTCCATGCCCTGGAATCTCTTCTGCTGCACTCTTTCTTCAAATAAAATTGCAAAGCAAGAGCTGTAGGAGGAAGAAGCAAAGACTTGTGCCCAGAACTTACTGCTTGTCCTGCTCATTAGGCATCATTTTCCCCAAGCACAAGTACGTTTACTGTGCTTGGAACTAAACTTGATGGCTTTCATGCTGCATGTGTCACCCTTTATACTCCCAGAAGCACTATAGCCACACTTGCCAGCATCACAAATAGAATTCTTCCTTTTTAATGACTCTGTCCTATTTTATTCGTTTTATTCTTTTTTTCCCCTGTATAGACAGAGGAGAACTGTTTGTGTGGGGCAAGAATCTAAGAGGGTGCCTGGGAACTGGAAGAAAGGAAGACCAGTATTTCCCATGGAGGGTAAGGATAGTAGTGTTAAGGCCAAGAGCATATTCTTCAGCTAGTCTTTGTTATCATGAAGGCAAGAGAAATCATACGCTGCCTGGTTTTGTTGAGTAATTTTGAAAGAAGTGAAAGATGAACTAAGATGACTGTAGAACTGCTTTGTTTCCCAGAGATCCTTGCCTACCCAGCTTAGGGATGGAGGTTTTTAGTACATTTTTTGAGTCTTCTGATGCTACTGTTTCACTATAGATTTCAGATCCCAAAGCAAAATCTGGTGCTGTGCCATCACTTCTAAACAGCTCTTACCTTCCTCCTGTCTGCAGTCTTCTACCTGCTACCCCTGTTGCTTCTTCCCTCCCCTTTTCACCAGCGCTTTGTTTTTGTATGTGCTGCACAGGCAACCACCCGTATTGGTCATCTGTGACCCAAAAGACTTGCATTACACACCTAAATTAGGTGAATGTTTCAGTCATGGTGGTCAGACTGTAGTGGCAGCAGGTCCACACAGCAGTGGGCTGCTTTCCCCCACTCCTCCTCCAAGTCAAGCAGCTATGGAGGAGGGTCACTGGCCTGACTGTAGTTACAGTAGGAGATCCTTAGCCACTGAACTGTTTTCATAGCTGTTTCGCAATGCTTCCAGTTCCACTGCCTTCTGTCAGATGGCTCGGAGAGCCAGACTCTGTGGGTGTAGAGAAGTCTTTGGCTCTGGAGTTCAGCACTCAGCCCAACAGATGTTCCCAGTCTCCGTTGGGGCCAAGTCGGAGAGGAGGGAGGCAATCAGTTGGACCACCCTAGAGTCCCTTTCCATGTGTCTGAACTTGCAGTGGATGTGTTGCTTTAGCATGCTTTCTCCTTCTAAAAATGGACAAAAAAAAAAGACCAGCTCTGGAGCTTTTGCCTAAAGTGACACTGCTGCAGCTGAGTGGGGTCTGAATTCACCAAGCGTGGCAAGTCCAGGTTTCCCCATGTGTGGACATAGAGGGCTGTGCTCCCTCGAACAGCCAGCTCCTGTCTGACAGTGCTGTGGCAATGGACCAAAACAGGGGCAGTTACCGGGGTACTTGTCTGTGACCTCCTGCCCTAGAACTCGTCGTCTTTTCTCTCCCTTAGCTCTAAGGAAAAATTTGGGTTTGTAGCCTTTACTTTTCTTGAGTTTGAACTTTAAGTGGGTGAGCTACAGCTACACTATAGTGAGCAAGCAGGGTCTGCTGAGCATCAGGGCTAAAACTGCCTTAGGCGGAGTTGAGCTTTCGCCTTGTTCCAGTCCTTGTTGACGAGAGAAAAGGCAAATCCTTGTGGGGCTTGGGCAGATCCTCTTCCTGCTGTCTGGATTACTCCCTGCTTGGTCACGCTGTTTCTGCTGTGGAACAGATGGGCTGAGGCCACAGTCTCCTCGCTGTCTGCTAGTGAGCCCTCTCTTTCTGTCCTTCCGAAGGCTTACGTGTTTCTGCGAAGGGAGAAGGGGAGTATTTCACAGCTCAGTGCACAAGCATGTCTGGTGCTGAATCTTGCTTTCTCTGGGTTTTCAAGATGGCGCTTTGATTGGTACAAGTCCCTGTGAAGCCAACTGGCGTGTTAAGCAGAAGGAGAATGAGAAATAGGAAATGCTAGGTGCAGAGTACCAGCTGGAGAAATAATCTGCTCTTGTGTGTCTGATCCAGGTGACTGTGCCCGGTGAGGTGGTGGATGTTGCGTGTGGAGTCGATCATATGGTAAGCATGGTGAAGTCTTTCACCTAGTGATTTTGCTGGGCCTCAGCACTGTGCTAAGAAGATGGGGCGACTTGGTGACGAGCTGCTTAGAAGGGAAGACTCCGCGAAGCTAAGCAGGAAGTGACTGTGAGCAGAGACAGCCATAGCGGTGCCTGGGTCTGCTGTCATCTCTGCATCGTTGAAACGCTCCAGCCTGGCTGTGGGAAGGAGGTACGTTCCATCAGGAGAGTGGAAATGCAAGGAGTGCTCTGGCTGGTTCACGATGAGCTCCCAGGGAGTCTGTGGCCCAGCCTGCAGCTGGTGAGTCCCTCTGTGCCTGAGGATGAAGAGCATCTCCCTCAGGGAAGACTGACATGAGATGAAATCTGTAGCACAGGACATTGGTTTATGGACTCCTTCCCTGTCACCAGCTCTGAGGTGTCGGTATTGGGCTGAGCCAAACCATTCCTCAAGGGAAAGGGGGTTTTTATAACTATTTTTTTTTTATGTGGAAGAGAAGTCATGCTAGCTGTTGGGAGTCCAGCACAGCTGTCCTCAGTGTCCCCCACCAGCTGCCCTCTGCCCAGGCTGCTGTTCCTGCGGAAGCTGGATGCACACCATGGCCTGGAGGCAGCAGTCTGCTCTTACCCCAGGCTGTTGCAGGCTTTCCCTGTGGACTCCAGCGACTAAACACCCGAGGAACACAGTCGTTAAACTGGAAGAGTGAAAACTTGTTTGCAGGGGGAAAGTACTGTTAAATAAGAGAGCATGGTGAGATGAATGTGGGCTGTCTGTGGAAGGGCAGGGTCACAGCGGCAGTAGCCGGTCTGCCCTGTTGATGGAGGTCGGCTGGAAACAGAGCTCCCTCTTAGCTGCCTGCAGGGCTGGTGCTCAGAGCAGCACTCGCTGCTCATCGAGTACTTTAGTCTTCATGTGCTGATCACAAACCTCTGCCTTTGGTTTTCGGGGGGTCCCTGCACTCTGTCTTCAGGGGTGTGGTGGCTCCCAGTCACTCTTGGCGAGCCCTTTTGAATTAGCCAGGGGTTTTGGTGGTGCCTAGCTGGGGAAGGAGTCTTGATGGGCAAGAAGCAGAGCCTTGCTTCGTGGTACCTGCTCAGCAGAGAAGTGGTGGTGAGCACATTTAGGACACAGTAAGCTGGTGGCGGTGGGATGCAGCAGCTGTACGGACCTGCAGCAGGCACTTGCCACATCTGACACTGACGTGTGGGGAGCCGTCTCCTGTGAAATACTGCAAACGTCAGGCAGAGTTGGACCATCTCTGTGTGGGATGCTTCTGTTGTGTAAATTATTTTGGCAAAATCCAAGCTAATAGTTTTTTGAATAAAATAAATATAGTCTTTTATCGATAATAATGGGAATATTCTTGAGCTTGACCTCACATGTGAGCTGCTCTGTCTTGCACCCTGCACTGAAGCATTTTGGTTAGCGGTGGTGTGACAGGAACCCTCTTTTGTCAGCCGAGACACCTCTGCACCTGCAGGCCGGTACCGCTGTAGGCAGGCACTGCATCCATGTGTACACGCATTTTGGCTCCATTAGCTGAAATTCTATATCAAATCTGTTGTGTAATTACTAAAACTCAGGGGGTAAGCTCTGCCTTGATGAAGTAAGTCTTGAAGGACTTTGCATAAAATATAGGAAAGGTGAAGCGAAGTACACAGAAATAGAGACATGTGTGAGAGCTGTTATTAACAGCACTGTGTGCGTGGTGTTGCTGTGGTGGGTGGAGGCAGAGCAAGCAGAAAGCTGCTGCTAAATCGTGGCCGACCTTCACTGCTGTGAATTCCCATTAAGTTAGCTTTAATTTATACCTCCTTCTGCATGCGACTTGGGCAACTTGAGCTGCCCAAACATGTCTTGTTGGCCTCCTGGGAGTAGCTATGCCCCTTCAACCTGAGGAAGCTCATTAAAGCATTGAAAACAAGTGTGAAAAAGCCTGTGATAAGAAGGGTGCTTCTGACAAGCCCGTGGTGGCTGGTGCTGGGCGAGGAGGGGGGCTGGTTGGGGCTGGGGAGCACGGCAGGCTGCCGGCTGCTCTCCTTCACACGTGTTCCCTGGTGCCGCTTGGGGCTGGGATGAGAATTAATGCCATGTCGTACCTGGTTGTGTTGCAGCCCTGCTGTGCAATAAATTGCAAAATCTGTGTGTTAATTAGATGCCAGCAAGGTCTTTAGCCCTAAATAGAAGTGTTGTATGGCTTAATGCAGTGGGAGTGTGTGCACTGTCGTTACAGTGGCTGTGGACATTCTCAAACACGCTGCTTGATGGGGACAAGGCTAGCGGCAGCGAGCCTGCAGTCCAGCCAGTGCCCGCACTGAGCCTTGTTTCGGTGACAGTGGGCTGTCACCCTTGGCCAGGCACCCACAGAGCTGGTCCATCACCCCCCCTCCATCAACAGGACGGGGGGGGAAATACGATGGAGAGCTGCTGGGTCGGGATAAGGACAGGGAGACCACTTACCAGTTACCATCACGGGCAAAACAGATGTGACGTGGGGAAATTAATCTATTGGCAACCAGAGTAGGATAATGAGGAATAAAAACAAATCTAAACCCACCTTACCCTGACCCCTCCCTTCTTCCCAGGCTCAGCCTCACGCATGACTTTTCTGCCTCATCCCCGTGGTGTCTGCATGGTGGTTTCTCACACACTCTCCCTCCTCTCTCCCTGCTGCTCTTGCGTAGCAGTTTTACCCCCGCTCTTAAATACGCTGTCCCCGGGGTGCTGCCGCTGGTGCTGACGGTCTCAGCCTTGGAGCCGGCTGGCACTGGCTCTGCCTGACGTGGGCGCAGCTCCTGGAGTCTTCTCACAGAAGCTGCACCTGTAGCCTCCCTGCTACCAAGGCCTTGCCACACAAACCCAGTACAAGCAGGCATTGCCGAAATAATTTGATCCAGAAGAACAGGCTGGAGCGGGTCCAGAGCCACGAGCGAGGCCGCAGTAGCACTCTTCGTTATTTGGAGCATCTTGCACTGCTCGCAGAGTTAGGTGTGGCCTGGGAGCTGCTGCCTTTGCTCAGCAGTTCTGTACAGAGGGGCCAGCGTGTAGAGTGGGTGGCGAGGGCTGCCAGGGTGGCTGCTGCCTGTCCGTGGCTGGGCAGAGACCTGCCTCTGGCGCTGTCACCCGGGGTCTGCGGCGGTCCGGTGGCTCAGCAAGCGCCTGAGCAGGCAGCAGAGGCTGGAGGTGGGTCAGATGTATGGCGCTCATTTTTTCCAGTCACCCTAACCATAGCCCTGACGAGTAACACGTGTGGGATGGAGTGTTTTGTCCCCTCCATCTCTGCCGGGGCAGAGCTGAGGCCAGACTGTGGAAACCCACGCAGCAGGCCCTGGCTGATGCACGGTGCCGGCCATGGTGGGGAGAGCCGGCACCTTCCTCGCCCCGGCTGCCAGGGCAGACGGCACCAAGGCGTGCTGTCAGAGACCTGCAAGGGGGTTCCCCTTTTGGGGGGCGGGGGGCAGCAGGAATGCCCCCCCAAAGGAGCCCTTTCAGGGATGCATCTTTGAGGAGCAGCCAAACGAGAGAGACGGGAGACTTTCGCTGCCCTGTTCAACCCTGGCTGATCTCACTCCTCCCAGTTCAGCTGTGGGTCCGGTTTCAAAGCAAGCACTGGCAGACGGCTGCTGCCAGCCTGCCCGACCCCTGCGGCCACCGGGCTGGTGGAGCTGCTGGCTCTGGTGCCCACCAGCACTGTGCTGCTTTGGGAGCAGCTCTCCCCGGAGAAGCTTCTGCTACAGCTGCTGAGGAGCACGAGCCCGGCCGGGCGGGAGCCTGAGCGGCCGCAGGACGGAGCCATCGGCCCCGCAGAGCTGCTCTGGTGCTCGGTTGCCTTACAAGAGTTGCTTCTCGTTTGTGGAAATGCCTTTGTCTCTGGCTGAAGGAGGGGACCTCCGTGGCTAAAGCTGGTCAGTCCTCGGGCGCTCCTTCCAGTTGCCGTGGTGGAGAGGTGGTGTGCGGGCTGCGCAGCGTCGGCGGTGAGTGGGCGATAGAGGAGCGTGTCTGCGCCGGAGCAGCAGCTTGGTGAGCCCCTGCCAGAGCCCCCAGGTGCACGCAGCCTCTGGAGAAGAGGATGGACACCGGTGACCTGGCGCCAAGGGGAAGGCTCCTGCCCCACTGAAAGTCCTACAACTGCAAAGTATGCTCACCGCCCGCAAAGCTGAAGAGGAGCCAGATGTACCTTCAGCCGCAGGCTCTGGGCCACATGGCCATGCAGGGCCTCTGGGGAGAAGCCCACAACCGGAGGGACTAACGCAGCCACCCCGTGACGTCGGGCCGGGGCCGTGCAGGAGCCCTGCTGCGGTGTTAGGACCCCAGGTCACAGAATCAGAATGGTTGGGTTGGAAGGGACCTCTTTGAGTCACCCAGCCCAACCCCCTGCCGAAGCAGGGTCACCCAGAGCAGGCTGCACAGAACTGTGTCCAGGCAGGTCTGGAATATCTCCAGAGAAGGAGACTCCACAGCCTCCCTGGACAGCCTGGGTCAGGGCTCCATCACCCTCAGAGTGAAGAAGTTCTTCCTCATCTTCAGCTGGAGCTTCCTCAGCTTCAGTTTGTGCCTGTTGCCCCTTGTCCTGTTGCTGGGCACCACCGAACAGAGTCTGGCCCCGTCCTCCTGACCCCCACCCTTGTTGTTACAGCGATGTGCTGGAAGGCACCTTCGCACTGTTTTGCCCTTCAAAGTAGCAAATTAGCCCAAAATACACCTGCAGCCCTAAATATATCTGCGGG
>Ga0065711_1009539_pt1 | contig 16525 bp, 16 predicted proteins | sample Hoacrofraction12_FD_59098 | JGI IMG/M metagenome (GOLD analysis project Ga0065711, IMG submission 59098) | Hoatzin crop microbial communities from Cojedes, Venezuela - Epithelial fraction 12 v2 (version 2) | ecosystem: Host-associated > Birds > Digestive system > Esophagus > Crop | place... | reverse complement strand
GTGAGGCCCTGGCCCAGACTGCCCAGAGAAGCTGTGGCTGCCCCCTCCCTGGCAGGGTTCAAGGCCAGGTTGGATGGAGCTCTGAGCACCCTGGGCTGGTGGAAGATGTCCCTGCTCATGGCAGGGGGGTTGGAACCAGGTGATCTTTATGGTCCCTTCCAGCCCAAACCATTCTGTGATTCTGTGGTTATCCCGTGGAGTGTTTTTGCTGGGGTTGTGTGTGGGTTTGGTTTTCAAGGAGGCAGAGTGCTGAGTGCAAGACAAGGTTAGTTAGGGACAGAGGGGTGCAAGCTGATCAAGCCATCAATGGGATAATTAATACTAGCTCATCAGCTCTGAGGTCATGTACACGGGCATGCGTGCACATACTTGCAAATGAGAAAATTGTGTCGTGGACAACAGTGGTGATGAAAAGGCTACGTTTCCAGTTTGGTGCTGTGACAGAAAGGGCTAATGAAGTCCACGAGTGTGTGTGCCAGAGACTGCTAAGTCGGGTGAGAGAAGGCGGGGTGTTCTGTGCAAGACGTCGGTGAGGTCCGTAGGGCTCTGCTGCAGTCAGTGCTGATGTCAGCGTTTCAGAAAAGGGCTTGCAAAGTTAGGGAGAATACGGAAAGCACGGTGGGCTGCGGGGGGTCAGGAGCGAAATGTCGCACCCTGGAAGGCCGGAGTTCTGGGTGTGAAGGTCGTCAGAAAGGGGGGAGCTGACATAGCTGTGCTGTGCAGCGCTTTGATGAAAATATGGGTACCGTAAGGCCACTCGGTCTAATACAGGGATCTGTGACAAGCAGTGGATAACACAAACCGAAATGAGAGTTGGAAATGATGAGGAAAGGCACAGTGCTTTCACAGGATGAGTAATCGTTGAAGCTAACTGAATGGAAGTGATTTTTTGGCAGCAGAGGAGCGGATAGCTTCAGTCAAACATAAATGAATGGAATTACGTGGCTTCTCCGCTGCGGGAAGTCGGGCTAGGTCATTTAATGAGCCTTCCTGGATGTTAACATTGGTGTGATTTTAAGAGATAAATAATTCTCAGGTAGAAAACCAGCAGTATGTGTCTATGTATATACATGTACGTGTGTGTATATGTGTATATATAGAAAAATTATCACTCGGTTGTCAGTGAAGAAAGACTCTTGCAGAAAATGTCTTGCCTGACCTTAACGTGCTGGTTGTGTGGACTGGCTGCTTGCCGACGACGGCTGTGCCCGCTTCCTCAGAGGCTGGAGAATTGCCTCTCGGAAAACAAATACTTGTTTGCTTTAGCTTTGCAGTCCCCTGCAGATCAGGGAAAACAAGGTGCAGTGTTTCCCAGCGTTTCTGTTATAATGCGCAAAGCGCTGGAGTTGCCATGTGTTCTTTCTTTTGAAGCAGCTGGATCTGTGAAGGCCTGAGGAGAGTGAGATAATCGGATGAATTTGTACCTGCCCGTAAAGCCCAAGTACTTTGACGTACGATTTGGTCGTTATGCAGTCAGGTTACGTTTCCCTCCTTTTGACTTCTGCCCCATCTTTGCTGGAAACCTTTCAAGTTCATTAGCGCTGGGTCAAATCTTGTTTCGTCTTTAGGACTAAGCTAAGCTTAAACGTTGGTCAGCCTGTCTTGAGGCGTTCACGTTTTTTCTCCTGACCTGGCGGCGCTGGCTGAGGCTGACAGCGCTCCCTGCTCATGGGTGCTAACGCCGCAGCCCAGGGAGGGGCCGACACGGCCCTCCTGCCTTCCGCACTGCCGCCGTCTCTGGAGCTTTTTTTGGAGCATGAGGATTAAATTGGGACAGTTGGGGTTTTTTTTTTTTTCTTCTTTTCTTTTTCTTTTCCACTTGTGACCTACTGTGAATTTGGAAATGGGGTAGAAAGCTGAAAAACTAGCTCTCTCATTTCATCAAGGACAGCTTTTTGTGCTTTCTTGATTCGAGTGTTCATGTACTGCTTGCTCATTTAGATTTGCTGAGAAGTCAATCTCATATATATCATTAAATATTCTCTTACCTGACATCTGAAGGTTACTTTGACACAGGTCATGATATCAGGAATTGTTCACAATTCTCCAAACAAATAGCAATCTTTAAGCCTGAAAGCTGCTTAAAATAACGGATGGTTTGAATTCTGCTTATAATTTCACGTGTTGGTGTAATGTGCTGTGCATCTTTCTGCATTTTGGTAGTTCCATAGAGTTTGGCTGGCTGGCTTTTTAATAGCTGCCTGCTTGAGGAGGCCAACACGCAAACTTAGTCATATTTAAGCAGCAGAACAGCTGTTTCGCTGCAAACTTTCATTAATAAACTTCAAAGTTTGTCTACATAAATAGAATAATTTTAGCGCTAACAGGTTTCTCCATAATCTTCTGCATAGCAGCATTTTTTAAAGTGTAATTATTTTACATAATGTAATGCTATGCAAAACTTGGCCTCGTTAAATTAAATGCTCAACAGTCTCAGTTTTAAATTGCCAAGCAAAACAAAGATAAGTATAAACATTTTTTTTAGCAGATAATTTACACCTCATCCAGGTAGTGGGTCAGCAGGAGGGAAACAGAACAGTTAATTAAGTAGTGATAGCAAAGGCAGATGTACTGAATGTAAAGTCGCTGCTGAGCCTGGGCACAGGCAAGATTATGAACGTTTTTACCAATGTAAATCAACACACAATTGAAATACATCTGTGCACGTGGTCTTGATTTAGTTTAAATCCGAAACCATTGATTTGGGCGACGTGGATACGTTTTCAGGTGCGAACAGCTTGGTTTCACAGCAGTGAGTGGAGCGGCGCTGGCAAGCGTGGCCAGACCTTTGGAAGGGGAGCATCCTCAGAAGGCTGTCAGCAGAATCACCCTGGTGAAAAATTACCCCTGTAACCAGCGTAGTCACGCTGGCAACAAAAGCTGGCTGGGCCTAGGGTAAAGAAGAGAAAATGTTAGCGGAGAAGTAAGATGAGGTTAAACGGTCCACGTGCAAGGGGAGAGAGGGCTGCTGGGGTCCCGTCTGCAGAGGCACCGCCGTCCGGTGGGTTCCCTTCGCAGATTTAACCTCGCTTTTGGCGTTGGAGGTGGGCTCAGTCCTGGTTGGGAGTTGTTGTGGCGGCTTTGCAGCACGCTACCTCCGAGACTTGATGGGTGCAGGGGCTGCGCTGGGTCTTTGGGGCTCTGGAGAGGGCTCTGCCCGGGTTGTGGGCTGCAAGGGTTTTCCTCCAGCTCCCCCTGTGCATGTAAATGTGTGGAGATCACTTGGAGGAGAAAATGGAAATTACTTGGCCTAATAAAGTTCTCCCAGATGAAATCCTTGGATTAACACTCCTGCTTGGCAAGGAGAAGGAGCGGGAGTGTCTGCAGCAGCCCCGGAGACACCCGGGCGGTTTTACCCCTAGAGATGCATCTCCACTGACAGGTTGTGATCCTCTTGTCATTAATGGGAGTGTGAAGTCCCAGCTAATGGACTTCACTGTATGAAAGCAACAGCGTTCTCAAGATTGAGGAGGAAAACTTACTCATTGCTGAAATGCTGTTGAATGAACCTTGGAGGTCCTGCCAGTCCATGGATGCTCGGGTGTTGGTTGGTAGATCATAACGTCACCTGAAAGACTCCTGCACGTCTGCCAGTCTGCTCACATGCTGTTCTCCAGAGTTTTCTGTATCTGAGCATCTGACAAGTTACTGAGTGGCGTTGGCTGCTTTTCCCCAGGGAGAGAGGAGGATGTTTGTGCGGATAAGAACCAAATGCAGCGAGACGCCCCGTGGCTCATGGTTCTGGGATGTCCTGTGCCACCTCTTGGCTCTCGGTCTTGAACCTCATGGGCAGGGTTAGCCCGTGCTTGGGAAATCTGGCGATCCTTAGCCATGTTGCACATGCTCTGGTTAAGTAAATTTTCCTCATAAGCTTTCCGCAGCAGAAGCTGGTTCGTGGTTCCTCAGCCCGGTGGCCTGCCGGGAGCCGCCCCAGCCGTGTGGTTTCTTGCTTCTCCTGCTGCTCCTTGCGAAGGTCCCTGACGCCGTCGGGTTCTGGCTAACCTGGGACATGGGTTCGGGGCTTGAATTCTGTGCCATCGGCTGTCGTCGGATGCTTGCTTCTGTGGTGGTGAGATGCAGGCAGAGCATGTGAAAACAAAGCACCAGACTGCTTTTACGGATTCTTTTTTTTAATTTTTTTGTTTTTAAACAAGAAAAATGGCAGTTATTTTTTGTTTCATTTTAGAAGAATTTGCATTTAGGCTATTGATTATTTACCGTGTAACTAACTTCTTAATTAATTGTTTCTGATTAAATTTTCCCTCTGAGGGTGATGGAGCACTGGCACAGACTGCCCAGGGAGGCTGTGGAGTCTCCTTCTCTGGAGAGATTCCAGACCCACCTGGACAAGGTCCTGTGCAGCCTGCTGTAGGCGACCCTGCTTGGGCAGGGGGTTGGGCTGGGTGACCCACAGAGGGCCCTTCCAACCCCTACCATTCTGTGATTCTGTGATTCTATCTGTAAGAATCTTTAATGGCAGTTTTTGATCTTCTGTCTTCCTGAGATGGGATTTTTTTGTTGCTGTACACATTAATAGCCCTGTATGATCAGGGTGAGCCTCCGTTTCTGTTAGGTGCCAGGCTGGCCGTCGGTCTGTGCTCCAAGACTGGCGTTGCTGCGAGGAGTGGGTTTCTTGCTTCACAAAGCGCTCGTTCGGATGGATAGCTTATGTGGCAGAATTTGCTGGAATATCGACTCAAGAGAAGTTCTTTGTTTCTAAAGCTGTTTTCTTTCACTCTAGCAGCTTTTTGCCCTTGTCTGTGAATATTTCATTCTCCTTTAAAAATGGTGGAGGAGAAGGGAATGTGTTCTTACCTTCCAGAATGCGAGTAATCCACAGCATCATTTTAATTGGCAAAAAATGTTTATAAGCCATCATGCATAATGTGCTAGTACTAGATTGATTATACCTCCTGGTTGATAAATCAAAAAAAATTACTATAAAGAGCTTCTGTAATTGTATTAATTAGAGAGATTTATGTCTGGTCCCTGCAAAGCAGTGGCTGAGGCTGCGTGCAGCTCAGCAGCAGCGGGCTGAGGCTGGTGCTGCAGTGGCAGACGGAGATGGCAGCCCTTGGCACGGGCGCGCTCGTTCCTGGGCAGCCAGGGATGATGTGCTAACGCGTCGCTCTTCCGCCGGTTCCTTTTTTAGACCCTTTTGTATTGTTCCTGACAAAATTCAGCCTTGTGCTAGACGAGCCTTTCGTGGTGGGGCAGGAATTGCTGTGTAACTTCAGACCACGCGGTGCTGTAAGTGCCAGCTAAAATTAATGGAGGAAGATCTAGAAATGGTTCAACGGGTAGGAAATCCCGTAGTGGTACAACGTGATGCTACATGCCTGTGTGTTGCTTTTCCGTTTGCATTTCACCTTTCGTGCAGAATTTCTTCAATACTTAATATTATTTCTTTAAAGCCCTTTCTGTCTGTATTTGTAAATGTGTGTGTATATACATTACTCCTACTGCTTGAGTAGTATCTGGAAAATAATTTTTAGAAGTAATTACTTATTCTTCCAACTAAATAGAACTGTTAACCTCTTTTGATGTTTTACTGTGTAATTGCTGTAAGTAGGAGGGTGAGTGGTACTGATGATCAGAGGCCCGAAGCTGTGGCTGCCTACACCTGGGAAGTGCTTTCTGCTGCAGCACAGAGCCCCAGGAGCCGCAAGAAAGAGGATTCCTGAGGGCGGTTGGGTGGCGTTGTTCCCGCTTCAGCGTTTAAGCAGAACTTTGACAATTTAATTATTTAGATTCCAGGAGATAACAGACTGGAAGAAGGATTTGGGTTGCTTTTGGTGGAAGTACCTTTGATAAAAAGTTGTAATTTGTTTTGAAAGACATCAGTAGTGCGTTCGCTGGAAATGGAATGGAAGAATTAATTCAGCTGCAGTATGAGAGTGCAGAATGCAACAAGAGCTGGTGATGGAAAATAATAGTCAGTGTTAACATCCTGTTTGAGACAGTAATGAAATGCTAGGAAATACAAGGTTTTCAGATGGGATTTTTTGTTTTCCCTTTTGTTTTTCCTTAGTTATCTTACTATAATTTCGCTAGCACGTTCAGACTCAGACAGTAGTTAAGTTATTCAGTACTAAAAGCTGCATCGTTGTTTGGAGAGTTTTCATACCAGCCTGTCCAAGTATGTTTAGTTGTGACAATACTGCGGTGATTATCACACGCACACGTAAATCTGGAAGACCTCTGTTTCAAGCTGCATGTTAATTGTGACAAATCCTAGCGCAGAGCTGCTGGTGCGCTCTGCCGGGGGACAATTCCCCGCAGTGAGTCCTAGCTGAGGCAGCACGGTTGGCCAAGGTAATGGAGGTAAGCACATCTGGGTAGGCAAAGCACTGTCGTCCGCAGGTGAAAGCAGGGACTCGCAGTCGGAACAGCTCCGCCGGCTGTCATTTATTTACTCCGTGAGCTTGGGAAAATCACTTTGAGGAGCGTTAGCAGCAGTGACTCTTATGCTTGTGTGGAAAAATTAACAATTTGGTGTCTGTGAAGCTAATTAAAGGTGTAGGGAGGACACGTTGACCAGAGCAGTTCCAACTATAAAATACAGTGTATTAGCCGATAGAAGAAAAAATGTTTGGAGTTCACCTTGGTTTAGAACTCAAACCTTTACAAGTACTTGAAATAATTTGCTCGGGGTTTTGGTGGGCTGTACTTGTGCTTTCCCGGGGAGGTGGGCCAGCCGCTGAGCAGAGCGTCTCGGAGGCGGCAGCGGGAGCCGCGGTGTCGTGCGGAGCGTTCCCGTGCCAGCGCGGGGCTTTGCTTTTCCCGTGGAGTTGCTGCCTCGGGTCTGGAGGTGCTGTACAGCAGCGGCACGTGGGGAGCGTCCCCCGGTCTGAATGGGCACGGGGCTCGGGGTGGTGCCAGGGAAGGAGCTTGGATGGCATTTGGAGACCTAAGGGTTCAGCCAAGGCCAGAAGTATATTTTCAACAAGTTGATTATGGGTCTGGGGGGTTTTGGAGCCTTTTTGCTGTGCAGTAGGGCTGTGAAGCCATAATACATCGCCTTCACTGTACTCTTTCTGTCATCGTTAAGGGGTTGCTGAGTGCTCGCAGCAGACTGCCTGTCATCAGAATAACCTATTTTGAGCTTCAGTCACTTGCACCAATTTCTCGACTAATTTTAGGACGGATGACCACTATGCTGTTCTAAAAATGCTGTTTGAACTTTTCGTTAGAGGAACACGCCCAAATGCAAAGACAGAAGTTGCCCTACAAAATAGGTAACTCCTGTTGTCGCTGTTAAGAAAAGCATATGTTGTATATAGTGTTAATTGTTTTTAGTTAATTACATTTTAACATATTCAGTCAGTTGGAATAATTAGTATATCTGTCATGCTTTTTATTTGAAGCTGAAAATGCTTGTGGTTGCTAAAGGTCCCAGACAGTCTTATGAGAGTATACAAGTGTTTTATAATTTACAGATGGAGAGCAAAAGGATGTTGAGTCAGTGATGACAAGGAGGGAATTTAGAAGTCAGTCATCGCTGATCCTCCTTCGCCCTCCTCGCCGACATGTGTACGCTTCCCCACCAGGCTCCGAGAGCTCTCGCACACAGAACAAAGGGTTTTCCACCTTGTAACGAGTTTTAAAAAATGAACGGCTGTACTGTCTGTAGAGTGGTTGTTTGATTGCCTTTTGAAATACTCTGGTTATGTTTTCCTACCTCTCTTCACCCCCACCTCCTCCCCCAGCTGCACGTTTAGGTATTGCCTCTATTCAGACTGGAAGGTTTAACAATTCAAAACCCATTCTGCTTGTGTGTGCTAACACCAGATTTAATTCTGTGTGAATTCAGTTTAGAAGCAAGTCCTCCTTATCCCAAAACATGGGAGAGCACATCTTTGGAATGGCTAGAATGATGGTTTGTTCCGCTGCAAGAAAAGAAACAATTTGTGCTGTAATGTGAATGAAAACGTGTTTGTTTTCTTATCTGTCTGTTTAACTTTTAGCTTTAGGTTATGCTTCAGAGGAGCTGCTGGGCTGCTGAATAAGGATAGTGGGAACTGTTTTCCCTGCTGTGGAAGCTCCTCTGGGTGCTGTGTCTGAGGCACGTTTGGTGGAGTCCCCATCCCTGGAGGGGTTCAAAGAATGTGTAGATACGGCGCTTCAGGACATGGTTTAGCAGGCATGGGGGTGTTGGGTTGATGGTTGGACTTGGTGGTCTGAGAGGTCTTTTCCAAGCTTTATGATTCTATGAGTTGGAGGAAGCCTGAGGCACGGTTGGGCAGAGCAGGAGCAAGCAGCTGGTGAGGTCCATGGGAGGTAGCGAGGCTTGGGGAGAAACTGCTGCTGGGAGGGTGGGAGCAGGGCCCCTGGGAGGGGAGTGCTCGCTCCTCCTCCAGGCAGTTGGGAAGATGGGTTTCCATTTCTCCATGGTTGAAATAACGTAGGGATAGTGACAGCAGTAAGTGAGCAGCTGTACTTTAGAGGCGGGGAAGGGAGAAGGGGTGGTCTCGTTGCTCCGCTTTCTGCCCCAGAGCAGGGTTGGTGCAGTGTCTGGGTGTCAACTGCCTCAGGGTGCCCCCACCAACTGACTGCTGCTTCCCAAACATTGAACCAAGGGCATCTTTAACAACGTGTCTTGTAAGATAACGTGCACTAACTCCAAGCTACAACTTCAGGTATGTTAGATCAAAAATACCCTGCTGTGGATCAAACTGCCCTCGGTCAGTGGTAGCAGCAGCGAGGAACGAGGCGCGAGTGTTGACACCTTGCCTGAAAGGGGTTTTTCCCTACTGGTTTTCCAGCGTGAGTTGTCTGCGCTGCAGATGTGGGAAGCTTGGATTCCAAGGTGTGCTCCACAGGTCGGAGTTACGTTTTTGTTGTGTGATGTAATGCTGACTCGCTATTGAAGAGCCTCTCGTTTGTGGAAGAGGAACGCTTGGGGAAGACCCCTTGGGCTTAGAGGGTTGTCCCGGGCGGTGGTGGTGGTGCAGTTTGCTTTTAGGAGAGAAAAAATTCAGGGGAGAAAAGCTCCAGGTTAACCGCCCTTGGAGGCAACATACCTCACTTGCCTGTTAACCTCATTTATCTTCTGGGTTTGTTAACGAAAGGTCTTCATCTACTCATCAGAGCAAAAATGCAAGTTAGAAGTTCAATGCAAGATGGTGGAGTAATGGTGTCTTGCTAGATGGTGCTCTGGGGCGTCAGGTCCTCTGGTGTTGATAGTGAAGTCCTCTGATGCTGATAGCGAAGCAGGGGTTTTGTCTGAAAGAAGTGTCTGATCGTTGACTGTGTTTTCCATTGCCTGCGTATCAGGATAAATTTCAAATTTCTTCCAAAACAATTGTCAAATAACTATTTTAAGTATTTGCTCACTAATTTGGAGCAAAACATATTTTCTATCATTAAATCACTATCACGTCCAATTATTAAACCTATTTATTATCTTGTCTTGTAAAACAGATAATACATTTAATTCCCCGTCAGTGAAGTTATTTCTGACGCCGGGGTTTGACCAGCTTTCTCCCAGCCGTCCGTCGTGGTTCCTCAGCCTTTATTGAGTGGGCGGATAAAATTCCCTCTCTTGTATCTGCATTTGTGTTTCCTTACAATGACTTCTGAGGAAGCGAGTGCTGATTATTTTTCTCCTCTCTGAAAGTTGTAACCGTGGCTCTTTTATCTGCTCATCCTGGGTGATTCCGTATTGCCCCCGTAGGAGCTGGAAACATAATTTCAGAAAAATAATTATAAGTTGATGCACGTAGATAGCTGCAAATTAGTACCTTTCCGACTCAGTGACAGTAAACATTGCATTCAGCTGATTACTTCCAGCACTGCCCCATTAACTTTTATGTAGTTTCCAAAAAGACCAGCTTTACATTTATTTAAATGATTAAAATAGTGAACAAGTGAGGCTACTTCTGTCTCTTTTAGCACCTAGATTGAAAGGTTGTTCATCAGAACGGTTTCAGGGACAAGCACTGACAATTTGAACAGTAAATCTAAACAAAATTACTCAGCTGAAGCGCGGTGAGCGGAGATGGCTTGTTGGGCTGAAGGGTTGGGAGCACGGATGTGATTGAACCCAAAGCTCATTGCCGGCGAGTGGAACAGGAGGAGTCTGAACAAGTCTGGTTCTTCAGAAAATTAACCTTGCTAATCTAATTTTATGTCGAGTTTGCATCCTGTTATTTTTTCTTGGTCCTGTTTTTAAATGAATGTGCTTCTTGAAAGAACTACTGCGGGGTGAATTTGGTCCATTTAAGGATGTCTGCCTGAGTTATGGTGAATTTTAAGTTTTATTCTGTCTTAAAGGACCATGGGTGTTTCAGCCTTCTGAATAAAAAGGTTATGGATGGAAATGAAGAGAAACACTGAAATCTTTCAAGTGACAGTGTATGCTTCCAACATACATCTTTGAACAACTTGAGATTATGAATTGAATCGGGGTAGGTTGACTGCTGGGGGATCTTTTGTGTTCGCCTTGGCTATTGAGAGTCCCCGTACGTCTGCTTTTTCCATTTCTCACGGGCGCTTGGCCAAATTAAAGAATGATGTTTGCCCTGCAGATTGCTTTCTGCTCTGGAGATTGTTCCTTAATGAGCTGGCGTCCAGTGCAGGTACTGAGAATGGCTGGCCTTTGTTTATCAATTTAGGTAATGTACTTATTAGTGCCATTTTAAAGTGCACGAGGTATAAAATGCACACATATTTTTATAGTTATGGATAAAATCTGTAATGTAATTTCCTAAGCTTTAATAGAATAACCAAGCCAGCGTGTGTGCTCGCACTCTGGTCTTTAGGTGTATTAACGAAGTAAGTGGCAGTAACACTGCGTCTGGGGACTCCGTCGTGCCCTGTTACAGCCGTGACTCCAGATATAATTTGTTCATAACGTTGAACATTTTATGATATTCAAGGTTGTTTTCGAACCACGGACTCAACTGGAGCCGGTGCATATCTCGTGTCAGTACTGACTCCTCGTCTGCTTACTGCTCAGGTGCCCGGTGGGGCTGTGTTTAACGTCTAATGAGGTAAAAACCCCTTGTCTGTATTAAAAGTTTATTAATTTCCACTTTGGCTAAAGTACTTCAAAACACAGCCTGGCGTTTCCATTTTCTTAAATACTGGCATCTTGTTTGCAAAAAAGCAAGGAAGTATTTTGATGACCCATGGATTAACAATTACCAAATGTAATATTACGTTTATGAAAACATTTCTGTGACTGCCATGGTGTCTCCCATTGCTTTGCATAATAACCTGTACGCAGGTGAGAAGCCTGAAGAGCTTTGACTGTTTTGTTGGGTGTTTTCTTTTTTTTTTTTTCTTTTTTTTTGCATCAGGGCAGGGATGTAATTGAGGGGGGCTTTTTCCTTTTTGACGTGTTGAAATTTCAATGCTCGGTTTACCTCTGAAAAATACCTGCTTTTTTCTGTGCTCTCGGCCACTGAATGAAGATCTGTTCACCTGGCGTGTGTGAAAGTCAGGGAGGTTGAAGTAGTTTGTATAACATTATCTTTAACATTAATTGCAGAAAAACAATTCCACACAGAAACAGTGCACCTTGTACCTCTTTGATGGTTGGTGTGGGTTACCAGAGCTGTTCAGAAGGGATTCAACATGTTCGAAAGTGGTTGGGGAGCTCTTTTTTTAATGCTATGCTGATTAATAACCCAGGTCTGTCCTACAGTTCCGTCAGTAAAAATCTTCCACCCTCAGCACCCACAAGCACCCCCTGTGCACCCCAGCACTCCCACTGGGGAGGTATTTTGGTGGGGGTGGGCATGCAGTTCCTATAATTCTTATCACAATAATAATTTTTATAATAGTACTAATTTTAGCACAATAATAATTTTTATATTTGTTTTCTGAAGCAGAAGACCCCCTCGCAAACTAAATAATGAGGTAGAATTTGTGATTAAAATGATGCTTCTAAGCAGCAGACTGGGTCCGCTCTCACCTCCTGCTCCCTTTGGGCAGGGTTTGCCCCTTCCCCGGCACAGCTCAGCCCCGGGAGAGCAGCAGGCGGTTGCGTTCGGCACATGTCATTCCTCAGCCTGGCCGGAATCCGTCGGGATTGCTGAGAGCCAGATTCGCAGCTGCATCTCCTACGCTGGGCTGAGCCGCTGCGGGCTCCCAGCCGGGACCCAGCGTTCCCTGCCTCGCTCCCTCCCGCAGCAGCGATGCCCTGAGCTCCGGGACCCCTCCGGCTGCCGTCGCCGCGTGCTGACCCGCCGTGCTTCCACCACCTCTGGCACTTGGGGCTGTATTTTTCTTTTTCCACGCGTCTGCGTTCCGGGAGCCCGATGGCAGTTGGGAGGCACCTCGGCTGGCGTTACGCCGTGCAGAAGGCAGACCTCTCCTTCCGCAGCGGTGCCGGGCTGGGCTGGACTCGGAGCAGTTTCTAACCGCTGGACTGGCTTTGTGTGAGTCTTCTGTGTTTTCCAAACGCAATTTTGCTACGCTGCAGATTTAAAGTAGTGATTTAGAAGGTATTGTAGCGGAGCTTGTTGCTGTTAGAGCAGCGGCACGGCTAATGCAGTCAGTTCTTGCAGCAGATTTCCCAGCATGCGTGAAGCAGGCTGACCCACCCTTGTATTTTTCTGCGTTAAAAATTGCTTTGTCAGATAAAGGAACTGGAAGCCGTTTCGTCACGTCGCGTGGTTTAGATGCTGTTTTAATTAAATAGGGGAAGAGCAATATCGGGCTGCTGGTGCTTTGTTTTATTTAAAGCTTGTTCTCTTACTGGGAGCACCTGGCAGCGAGGTGATGCTGAAGGGGCCGTGGTGTTTGCTGGCGTCAGAGCGCGGCGGTGCAGCCGCTGCTCGCGCCGGTGCGCAGACCGGCCGTGCCGCTTGCGATGCGGTGCTTTCTGCGGTGGGTTTAGTTAGGAGGGTTGCTGAAACCCTTGGGTGTTTCTTTTCCCTTCTGGAGCGGTCTGGTCAAAGAATACGGCTGTTCTGCGTATCGGAGAGGATCTGTGGTGTCGCTGGTTTTAAATGGAGAACTGGTGGAATGGGGAGGGGGGAGACGCCAGCGGGTGAGGACGAACAGGCAGCAGGCGTTGCTCAGACCCATTTATAGTGGGAGAGACGGCTTTTCCGAAGCTGTTCCTGCACGTGATGGTGTTGAGATTACTTAATCCCTCTGTAGTTGAGACAAAGAATTAGCCGCTATTGCTGTTCGCTGTGTGCTTGCCACATCCTTGTCCGCTCGGACGGCCCTCGTTGGATTTCTGACCCTGCGTTCTGTCTCACATCCCTGCTGGAGGGATGTTAGTTGCTGATGAGACAGCATCTTTCGGAAATTAAAATAGTGTGTAAATCTTAATAGACTTTCTTAACAATGAGGTATTTAAAAATTTTTAAAAAATCACAAAAGTTTTGCTCCCTCTCCTTGCTAAATGCAAGAAAATACGGATTACTGAGCCAATATTTGACTGTGCAATTCACTTCCCTTGTGGCATTTGCAAAAAAAAACCCCTATTTTGTTTCTCATGGCAACTTCTGTAGGAGCTCCTTAACCAGGTTCACCTCGGTCTGTTCTGATTTTTATTTTAAATTAACACAGATATTTGTATATCGTAGCAATGATTACACAACCGATTTACGGTTGGTGACCTCCTTTAGGTGCCACGTCTGAGGCTGTGGCAGTAGCTGTGGCATTTCACCACGCTGACCGTCGCTGCAGCGGCCCAGCTGATTGCCCTTCCGTGAGTGATCTCTCTGTGCAAGCTATTGGCCGAAGAGTAGGTCGTGCCTATAAAGAAAAGGTATTGCTAAGGCAAATACTAACCACTACCGAAATCCTGGATGAATCAAATAACTAACAGCACTGCTGGAACAACAGAGTCCCGATAGGCACAAGGGGTTGAACGCTGCCAAAACGGGAAACTCGAGAACTCGGAAGTTTGAAAATGTGAGAATTAATGTTCCCTTGGCAACAGGAATTTGTCCCTTTTTTTGCATGTATGTTAAGATAACTCTTTAATTATGTATGGTATTGTTTCCGGGTAAGCTTGCTCTGCCACTGCAGGGAATGGAGTGTGCTCAAAATTTTGTTTTGTAGCAAAGAGAAAAATTAAATAGTTCAGTTGTTCAACTCTGAACTGCGGGCTGTTCCTTCTCTTCCCGCACTCCTCTGCCTTTTCACCATACATCTTAAATTCTGCAGGTATCAGCCTTTTCCACTCCCTGGCATTGATTTGTTTGTATTTTTTTATATATATTTTTATTGCAAGTGTTCCTCATCACACGATTCCTGCCTGCAAGGGATGAGGTGCCCGCTCTGCCCTGGAGACTCCGTCCTGCCGGGGTCTGCTCTCTGCTGCTTTCCCGGAACAGAGGGCACGGTGGATGGGAAGGGTCGGGGGTCCGTGGGGCAGGGGGTAAAGGGCTTCCCGAAACAGCTCCGAGCTCGCCGGGCTGCCTGACGTTGATGCGGTGAAGATGTGGTTCCATTTGCGCACGTGAAGCGCGCCCGCACGTGCGTGCCTGCGCTGCTCCGCGTTGTTGGGAGGGACGGCGCTACTCGGCTGTGCTCGCTCGCGGGGCAGTCCTCGTTCAGAGCCACCGAGTGGGTTCGGGAGTGCCCGTGAGATTTTGCTGTGTTTCACCCAAGCTCCAGCCTTTGCTGCAACGGCACCAAACGCAGCAGTGACGGGCGAGTGCAATCGCATGCTGACTAAAGACATGGCGTATGCTGAGTCATCAGATTTCTTTTTTCCTTGCCCACCCTCCTCAGTTGATTTGGGAAGTTAATTCAGTGTGATTCTTCTCTCTCCCTTAATACGTTGTGTAACTTGCACGTTACCTGAGGAGTCCGTACCAGGCTGTGAACCCTGAGCAGCAGTTGCTGTTCTCGGACTGGGCGGCTTTGGCAGCGAGCCGTCCCCGTTTGGCACCCCGCTGTTGGGTGTTGGAGGGCGTCGGAGAGCGGGGCCGTCGGCTCTGCTGCCTTGGGTAATGTCGCTTTGCAGAGCACGAGTACCGGCTTGGTTACTGTACCGCTAGAGATCCTGTCCTTCCCAGTGATCTTAAATAGAAGAATTCCTGCTTGGGCTCTGAGTATTCCAACAGCACTGCCGCTGGCGCGTTGGCGTTGTATCTCGAAGCTCCCATCACGTGTTTTATACATTTACTGCACTTGGAAAATACCTGCTTCACCTCAGTAGGGAAGGTGACTTCCGAGAGACCTAAACCTACTCACTTTGGGCTGAAAAGCTCACAGTTTTTTCTTTTAAAATAAAGAACATGCTTGTCTCTTAGATTTATTCCATTGTAGACAATCCAAGTAGGATTTAGATTCTCGGTAAAGCTATTGTGTAAAAGCTTTCTGCCTTCCAGACAGCAGCTTGCATTTCCTCCCTACCAAAAAAGGTGTCAAGGAAAATCCTTGTTGCTCCTGTGAATGGGAGAACCAAATTCTGGAAGAGCTGCAAACCAGTCATGATAAAACACAGGTTGGTGCTTTGGCACTGGAGTTTCCCAGCTGTACGTCGTGGCAGAAGAGCAAGAGACACTCTGCTGTCCTCGGTCTCCAGCCCAACCCCAGGGATGGTGGCCCTTGTTGCTGAGAGCGGTTACAGGTCCCCTGAGAATGATGGTTTATTCTTCACTGTTCTGCGTGCGGGGGCTGGGAGAACGATGCAGTGGGTGTCTGGAGCAGGCCGGCAGGTCAACCCAGCTGGGTGAGGAGGGAGCCTCTGCAGGAGTGGGAATGGGGCTGAACTAAAGCAAACCCACACTGAGGGTGTGAGGGCAATGTGTTTTCAAAGAGCCCAGTTATATAGAAAAAAAAAATAACAACTGGATTGAGCATGGGTTCCTGCTTGGTCGGTTCCTTCATCTCCAGATTCGTCCTACCCAGCAGCATTGACTGGAGAGCTCAGGAATCCCTTAGAATCACAGAATCACCTGAGATCATCAAGTCCAACGATCAACCCAACACCCCCAAGCCTGCTAAACCATGTCCCGAAGTGCCACGTCTACACGGTTTTTGAACACCTCCAGGGATGGGGACTCCACCACTGCCCTGGGCCACCTATTCCAGTGCCTGACCACTCTTGCAGTGAAGAGTGCTATGATGTTTGAAGCCCAATTTGGTCCTTGAAGTCCTTTATTAATTTTCTTTTTCCTAACTTTCAAAACTCTTCCATCTCTGTCAGGCATATATTCAGAGTTTTTGGATATTACGTAGCTCTTTGAGATGATTTAGAATAAGGACGTTTTAAAGTTAATTCAGAACATCTGTTTATGATAGTGAAACTATTATTAACATAATGAAATATTAACTGCCTTTGGTGTTCAAAAGCATTTAACTGAAATGAGAGTTATGCTGTTGTTAAAGTCTTACTGCAAAGCACCTTGGAAAAAGTTGTTCTGTAAGTTCAAGAAAAACTTAACAAACCAGTTTCATGTCACCAAACATTCACAGAACCCCAGCATGGCAGGGGCTGGAAGGGCCCTCTGTGGGTCACCCAGCCCAACCCCCTGCCCAAGCAGGGTCACCCAGAGCAGGGGGCACAGCACCGCGGCCAGGCGGGGCTGGAATATCTCCAGAGAAG
>Ga0065711_1006745_pt1 | contig 16525 bp, 9 predicted proteins | sample Hoacrofraction12_FD_59098 | JGI IMG/M metagenome (GOLD analysis project Ga0065711, IMG submission 59098) | Hoatzin crop microbial communities from Cojedes, Venezuela - Epithelial fraction 12 v2 (version 2) | ecosystem: Host-associated > Birds > Digestive system > Esophagus > Crop | place... | reverse complement strand
GGCTCCTCCTCCCAAAGAGAGTTTGCAAGTGCCAATTTTTATATGTTTGGAAATCTTTTTGCGATGTGGGACTAAGTCGATTATTGTGTATTGATTTGCTCTTGGCATGGAATGTCGTGTCCTCAGAAGCGGGACTTGGTAATGTGATGCCTTCGGAGCGGGCATCTTGGTGTGCGCTGCCAGGGGCCACCTGTTCCCTGTCCGCAGCAACCTCTGGCTGCGCAGCCTCTGTGGCCCGCAGATCGCTTGGTTCACAGTGCCGGGCCATCCCCCTTACTTCTGTCCGAGAGGATAAGCACCAGTTAATTGCTCCCTTTGTTATCTCTTTGGCTCTTGACACCTCAGTGGAGAGACGCCTCAGTCCGTTTGTCTTTCCTCTTGCATTTGACAAGTCCAGCAAGGCCATCGATTACATCAGCTTTATTTTTTTAATTCGTGTACGTCTAGTAGAACCTTAATTGCATCTCTCGCACCATTTATTGAAACAATATGGGGCAGACAATTTGGATGTGACTAGAAAATGATAATGTGCTGTGCTAGTTTACTTAATCAAGAACACAATAAGCATTGAAAATATTTCAAAGTGAATTCTGTATCAAACATTGGAATATGCATGCAGATAGGCATTCAACCACCATTGCTTTCTTGGAAAAAAAACATTATTAACATTGGGGATTTAAAAAGGAACCAAACTCAATGTGCTGCCGTGGATTAACCCAACATATGCTTATACATGCACACATACACGCACACTTACCATCTCTATATGAAGCATGGATTAGGATTTCACCTTTGGTGGCCTGATCACATCTCTCTGCTTCTCCTGATCATATGATTTCATTCAAAGTAGGGAATTTGACTTTGTCTCCTTCATGTCAGTAGACTTTCTGAAGGAGTAGTTGTAAAGAAGGCCTTTTGTAAGTCCATTTGGTACTTCTTTGTGAACAATTAGTCCTCTTACATAAGAGTGTATCTCTGTGTGAGAGAGAATGAAGGGAGAAAAAAAGATATGCGCTCTGGCTGTTAAGGTGCTTTGCTTAAACATTGAACACTTTACATGGTTATCTTCAGGAGGTGGTTGATTGGTTTATCATTTTTTTAATCTTGGATCTAAGGAACTTCTGCTAGTGAAAGCTACATTAAAAGTAGCTTTTTTTGAATAAAAGAATTTATTTCTAGAACTCTGTATTTCTTGTTTACGCAATTAATTGCAAATGTTTTGTCCCGCTGGGTACCTAACTTCTAGTAAAATGTATTTGCCTGTATAGACTTTATTGAATTACTTTGAATTTACTGTGCATTCTCAAACTGAGTTTATCTGTTTACTTCAGTCACACCTAATGAAGAGAGTATTTCATTAGCACTAGGCTCTCTCATCTAGTTGACTGCTGAAGTGCACCAAATATTAGTCAGTTTGGAAATAGGACAAATGTTTGTTATCTGCTTTTGAGTGTTGAAGCAAATGAAGGATCTGGATTTATGGTCTGTCACTAGGAAAATCAGCAAAGATTAAGAAGGTTTCAGTGTTCATAGAATTATTAAAATGTAACATAAGTGTTAATATGGGATGCAGCAGAAGGAACAGCAATGTGGAAAAAGTTGAAAGAAAGGAGGTGATATTAGTTTAAAAAGTGAAAATAAATCAGCCTTTGGTAGAGGGAGGGCAACTGTTGATCAGCATAGAGAAAGCTCATTAATTTTCACACCACTGATTTGCTAACTTGTGGCGTTTTGCTTTCTTACAGAGTTTTAATAGCAGATCAAGGCAGCAGGGAGCCTTATATTACTAATGCTTCGTTATTTAAATCACATTTGTGAACATAATGAAAAGTATTATCTTAAACACTTAAAAGTAGACCACAGCTGTCAGACTAAAAAGACTACATTTTTTCTTGTGCTGTTTCCCTGATTTCTTTTTTCCCTCATGTCTGTATTTGGATTTATACTGGCTTTACCTATTTTATCACATTCAACCTCAGGGTTTTTCTCTTTGTCTTTAAATTAGATACAGTCTTTCATTCATAGTTGCCCTCCTCCTCCTGTATCCGCTTGTGATGCCCATACGGAATTATACCAGTGTGAAACTGGAGCTAAACAGCAGTCACAGAGACTCTGTATCTCCTTTACAAGGATGCTGTGCAGAGTAATTTTATACTGGAATTTGGCAGATGTGGTAATCTGTAAAATAACTATCTGTCACCAGAAAACCCCACACTCTTAATAGTGCATTGTACACAACAGCTAACTAGGTCTTTTGTCGCTAAATCTCTTACTTTTGCTGCAGTGTTTTATCGTCTTTTATTTTTTAAATTTTCCTGTGTTTGAAGCCTGTTTTCACGTACTTCACTTAGATAAATCAAGTATTAATTCTTAGAGGCTATTAATTAAATTAATTAATATTGAGGGAAGGGTACATAGTTTCAGTACTTACTTGTCTACTTGACTTTTAACTAATCCTGGTGATATTCCAGGGGAGTTGTTTTATATCTTTTTGCTGACAGAAAAACTTTATAATGATTAATGTACATAATTACAGCATAAGGCAAATCAGGGTATGCTCTTCTTGTGTTAAGCCGAAATATATCAGGTGCATTATAAGGCAAGAAGAGAGCTTTTGTTACCTAGGTAGATTTCAAGGGTTGGATTTAACTTCATGTGCATTTTAATAAAAGTAAATTGTATTTACTCTTTTCCACATGTGGAAGCCACATTAAAGCATTGGTAATTAATTGCTACCAGGAAATCTTGACAATTCAAACCACTAGATCTGCGAGATAACAGTAGGTGATAACAATCCTGTTCTCCATATTACAATCCAAAGTGATATGAACACTTCAAAGCATAAAATACCCCACTTTTATACCCTACATACAAAAAAGAAAAAAAAATTGATTCAGAAAGCATGAAAATCCAGAGTAGTTCTGCATGTGGCTTCACAGAAAAAATGTTTTTGTCCTGTTCTGGCTGTTTTTGAAAATTCTCCTTCAGTAATAATCCTGTTCTAATCAAATGGCAACCTTCTTTATGAAGATAGAGAGAAAAGCAAGAGACTGAGAAACTCACTGGGCATTTTGTTGCAAAGGTCCCACTTTTTTGTTTGAGGGAAATAAATATATATGTATATAAATATATGTATATATTTAATGATTTTAAATACAAATAGGTACAAGAAGCCTACTCTGGATCTGAAGGCAAGGACACATCATTGGATTTGTTTATAGAGTGAAACACGAAGCCTTAGACAACCTGATGCTGAAACTGTCCATATACCATGAATCACTGATGCATAGGATAATGCAGTATTTTTTATCTGCTTCTGCTTGAATAAAAATGACAACCAATTATAAGAAGAATTTAGCAGAACAGGGAGGACAAGAGCCAAAACTGAAATATTTTTCTGTCTTTCCTGAGGTATACTACTTTGTAAAATATTCAGATTTAAAAAACTTTAACTCACAAAAGCATATTGTTATAATTGTTGTAGTTGATAGTTTTCACTTTTTTTCCAGAATTCCTTTAGTTTGCCACAATGTGTGACAGTCTGTTTTAATCATGTGCTCAATTATTAGGTCATAATGTATGAAAAATGCTATTTCTCAGTCACAGAGCAGCTCAGTGACTATTAGTTCATATAAACCGGGCTGCTGAACAGAAGCAATGAGCTAGATTGCTACCCTGCACAACTGCATAACATATTTTTTCCACTGCATAATTCTTCTATGAAATAGTAATAATAAAGCTATTCCAGAAAGTAGAGGTATCTCATATAGCATTTTTCACTCTCCTGTGGGGTTTCAACCATTGCTGTTGCTGTGGTGTTCTCTACTTCACCTGTGTAAGTGATCATCTTGTGATAGCTATGCTTCCCCTCTTGTACATTTTGTTTAATCTTGCAAGTGAGTAACTCAGTGTATCAAGTCCATTTGAGGTAATCTCTAAGCTGTCTAATTGTACAATATCCAATCGTTGGTGCTCACTGCCTCATTTAATAGCTCTTCTCTGTGGATTTGAAATACAGAATGCCGAAATTACATACATTATTTCTAAATATGTCTTCCATTTAACTATAATTTTTTGAGTCAATATGATTATTAGTAGCCTCATGAGTGAAAACTAAATGCTCCCCTAATCCTGATAAATTAACAAATAGCATTTGTTTCACCATTTATTACGATGTGGTTTTAGTCTAATAACAATGTCCTGTAGGTGGTACTTACAGTTTTTAGGGCAATTTGAATAATTCAGGTAGTACCCCTGTGACCTGGTGAGTGGTAGTCTCACTGCAGGAGATGCCTTGAGCTCTTTCTGCTTTGATTTTAAGGATAGCTCCCTTTTTTGGTATTAGCACATTTTCAAGGCCGTAGCTATTTGTGGTAAACTGAGATATTCATAGATGAACATAAGAATAATATAAATTAATGTCAAAATTAGATGTGAGGCCCTCCTGCCTCCAGGACTTCTGTCTGATCCATAGCAGCACGTCTCCCTTTGGAGCACTACACTTCTGAAAAGTGTTCAGTAGCAGATGTCAGCAGTTTGGTGTTTGTCAGGAGAGGAGGAAGGAGGCATGGAAGTGTGTGAGATATTTGGGAACTGAATTTTAGGCTGGCAAGTGTTGCACTGAGCAGTGAAGCAGTGCTCAACATTGTTGCTAGCGGTTGTGTGGACTGTCTTCATGATCACGGGGTGACTTGCTTTACTAGCAATTGCTGTCAATGGACATCGAAGAGTTTGGCACAACTGGCATTTTCAAAAGAGACAGGTAATGTGTATAGGCTGAGCAGTGTGTTGAGAAAACAATAGGAGATCCCATATAAATATAAATGTCCTATGACATTCACATTGTACATTTATATAAGATCTGTCCTCGCAGTGAATAACAGGAGTAGGATTAAAACAAAATTTTCTTAGATAGTCTATATGCATTAAATCTTTAGCTCATTTGATTTAACTGAGAATCGCAAAAGAATACATTTGACAGCAAGAGGAAGAGGTTGCTACTCGCAGTGAGTAGACTGAAAGGATCTGTTGACAAACAGTCTGCTGTTTGTTTGTCTGTTCTGTAACTAAGAATATTTCTGAAAATCTGAAAATGAGATGGCCTGCAAGACTTGAAAAATAATGCATGCAGGAACTGAAAATCTCCGTGAACACAATGGTGGATATTTGGATCATCATAATGATTACCATGACTAGAGCAATGAAATTGGTTATAGTATCACATTTCTAGTTTCAAGGCTTTGGCCTTTTTACAATTATCCTGAAAGCTTATGACAACCTTGCCTAACATGAGAAGGATTTCAAAGCTGTGTTTGACCTTTCAAGACTGTGTTTGCGCAATTTACTAGAATGTTTAACTTTCAAAGAGAGTGTCCATTAAAAGCACTAGTGGGGGAATGCATGCTGTCATTGATTTATCAGCTCAAATTCGAGGCTTAAGTGAAACTCAGGGATAAAAGAGGTGGAATATTTCAGACTGCAATCAAAATGTAGTAAGCTACATTTTTATACTTTTAAAGTGCAAAATCACCACTTTGTCATATCTGATCACTTTTGTCAGTTCAAAACAACTTAAACATAACTCACATTGCAGTTGATATCCCCATGCTCTGTTCACCAGCAGATAATGAACAGCAGCCAGTAGCATGCTTTGGAGATAGCCTTCAGAGTAAATTATTGTTCAAATAGACACAGAAAGAAGAATAAATCCTCTTGCAGTAGGGAGATGAATAGGCAAGTTCACAAGTATTGAGAAGATTAATCCACTTTTTACCAAAAGTATCATTTATAAAAATTAACTTCTGAGTGGAAATAATTTCAAAGGAAAATCAACATATTTCAGCATTACTTGTAAAGTGATAAAGCAGATTTCTGCTTTTTCCAGCATTAGAAGTTTGATCTAAATATATCCAAAGTAAACTCACAGTCTTAATTTCCTCTTCCATACTGGCTCCATTCTTCCTTTTGTTCCAGAAAACAATTTGGGATTTATAGTTTTTAACATTCCCCAATTTGTTATAAAACTTCTTCCTTAACACCTGCAAATCTATCATTTAATTTTTGCTCCTATATAGCTTCATCTTTCATTTAGCCTCAATCTCGTTTTAGTTCACCTTTACAACTGTGTCATCCTACTGATGCCTCTCCCATCCATAAGAGACCTAACACTGAAAGGCACCTTTGCCTGCCCTAGTGACCACAATCTTCCCTCTACACATCCCTGCAGGGGTTCACCATCTATGGCTCCATCAGTACAGCATTCAAAGTGCTGCTGCACTCTGCCACTCCTTGTTGCCAGAAGATTACCTGCCTTCACTTCAACTCCTTTATTTTCCCCTAAATGTTTTTTCATTCAGTTTCTCACAGGCCTATGAAATACTTTCTTCTCTTCCCCGTTTTCTCTAATTAGACTAAAGCTTTCTTGGACAGGTACTGTTTCTAATAACACGCATGGACAGTGCCCAATTCAATAAGGTTCTTATCACAGCCAGAACCTCTCAGTCTTATGCACTTATGAGCCTGGATAACCCATCTGGTAAAGGAATACCAGGCTACAAAGCAAAGACACATCAAAAAATGGAGTGGTCAGCACCTGTGCTGCTGCCTCGGAGTCTCCAGGGCAAATAAACCAGTAGCCACTCGCTGCTGGCTGGGGTGTCTTTGGCACAAAGCCAGAGCAAGACTTGAACTCTTATCTCTGGATCTACAGCAAAATTGCTTATCAGCTCAGCTGACGCGCATCCATAAAGCTGCTGTAAAATAAGTCATAAATAACGTTTCCAATAATTAATTATTCCTGGAACTGTGTTCTCTGGATAAAGATAATTCCTGGAATTATACCGTTGTGTGAGTTGGGCTGCTCTCTATCTGCTGGCTGATGCAGAAAGGAAGAATCTATAGCCAAGCCCTTGCTACAAGTTTTGGATTTCTATCACTTTAAAGACGCACCTTGTCCTTAAGTTCAGTGAGGGCAAAGAAAGGGTCTTGAATGTTCCTGCTTCAGGCATGAAAGGAAACACAAGAAGGACTTTGTGATGTTTTTTGGCCCTACTTTGCAACGGAGCTTCTGTGCATTTGAACTTAATCTTTTGCTTTTCCCGACTGGGTAAATGGCAGCACCTCTGCAGGTGCCCTAGAAAAGAAAGACAAAGAACCCCTCCTATCTGAATACTTATCTCAAGTAAAAAGTCTCAAGGTGTTGGCAAGAAAATGAATACGAAGCAGAATTCGTAGGTACCTCAAACTATTTCTGATCAGAAATGGGATTCACAAGCTCTTGGAACCAGTTCTTCTACACTCGCTTATGTGTGAGACACCTTCTTAATTATTTTGGTTGTAATGCATGATAAAAGCTCCTTGGTAAAACAGAGCTAAAAATGGAATTTGTTATCTAATAAAAGTCACTAAACTATTAGCAGTATCTTGGCATTCTCTCTAGGTTGGCAATCTATTGGGATTAACTTACTGAAGACCTATTATTGAGGTATTAATGATATCAGACTTCCATCCATGTCTGTCAACTGCTCAAAATAAGTGTAACATTATTCTTTTTCACATACAATGTCGTGAAATTTCCAATTGTCAGATAAGAAAGAAAAAAATTGATGCTGCACTCATTTGGAATTCAAATATAGTAGCACTTTCATTCCCAATCTAATACATTTAACACTTTGTGAACCTGATTATCTATGGGTGTAAATTAGTGCAGCTTCACTTACGCCAGTAGCAGGCTGCTGACTGACGTCAGCTGAAAAGCCCTACAGGGTACACAAAGGTAACCACCACAGCTTTGGAGAAATGTAGGACCCTTTTACCTCTTTGTCTTCATTTGTGAGCTGCAGGTAGGAGTACTTGCCACTCTAACACTATAAAATATACAAAATATATAAGAAATATTAAAAAATATATAAACATAAGATAATTTTCTAAGTAAGAGAAGTCAACCATTTGTGGAAGCTGTTCATATAGTGAGATTGTCTACAATTTTTGTTTGTTTGTTTTAAAAAAAATCAGATTAGAAACATTGAAATTGTATTTGAATATCTTCTTTCCTAGCATAGGAGATTCTCTCTTTTCCTCCAAAGTGTTTCAGAAAACACTTCAGGACACAAAAAATTTGGCTCCCAGGTCTGAAAATGGTAGAGATGTGCTCAAGTCATAGCATTCAGATTTAAGTTACAAGCACTCGTAAAACTTAGAAACACACTAATTGACAGTATAGTAATATTTTTTTAACTGCCAAAAGATTTTCTTCTTTTTGACTCCTTCATAACTGGTATTATCTATCCTACAAAATTTCTTTCACTGTCTGTCATTTGCAGAAACTCTCTGACAAAGGACCACAACCCTTTCCACAAATAAATAAGTTACTTGACCTGCTTGCTTTTTTCCCCGTAGATCACACTTGTCTCTAATTCCCATGATTGCTATTGCTAGTGTAGTACGCCCCCATTCAGCATAGCACTGGATAACACACCAGTCATGTGATATCTATTTACATAGGCTGATCTGTCTGCTCATTTTGTTTATGAGGGTGCAAAAGCCTGGAGTAGGAGATTCAGGACTGCACGCTGTTGGTGCTGCCTATGCAAGCTTGCTGTTATGTGGTAGTGTCCTGTAACCACACATCAAAGTACTCAGGTCCCAGTATGGTGAGTGTCTCAGAGGTTTTGCTCCTCATTAAGCTAAGATCAAAAACTCTTTTTGTCTTCCAGGAAAATCTTGTCTCTTCTTCTGCTACATTTTTTGTGCAGAAGACAGAACGTAACTTTTGTACAACTTCTTTCTGCAGGCTTCACCTCAACACAGATCATTAAATGTCAAAATTGTTTTACTGCATGAGGCAGCTCTAATTCTACTCCATTATCACTCAACTCCCTCACTTCCCATACAAAAGGCAAAATTCTTGGTTGAAGGTTGATGCTAGGACAAGCAGTTATTTCCAGTTCTGAAATCGCCGTTGTGTCTTAGATTGTATTGACAGTGTATGACTGAGCTGACCCCAGCTTTCTGAGCCAAATACAATCTCATCAGCCAGCTATCTAGCTTCGATTCACACTTTGACAAGTCTTTCTAGCAGGCAGACAGCTACAGCTCATATATGGATCATCAGATATGTGATATATGTGACATCATCACATGTATCGAGTATTCCCAATTAGATCGCAAAAGAGGATTCACTTGTTATGCTCTCCCTGGCTATTGAGGGCCATAAATTGTATTTGTATAACGCTGTTCACCTGAAAGGATCTATGGCTGTGAGGATATACGCAGCTATCACTACATCCTACAGCTGTTGAGCATGTTCCCACAACTTTGCAAGGGCGTATATAGAGTACTCGTGCATTACTGTGGACCCACCTGTCCTTTCTGCAGCCTGGAAGAGGAAAAGAGGAAAGAGAGTTTATGTGCGTATACATAAACTTGCAGCAAGGTGCATCATACACCTAAGTCCCAACTCTGCAGGCTTGACTTCCATGGCTACAAACACCACCCCGCACTGCAGTTTCCTCATTCATATACTCCCCTTCTTCTTTCATGGTTAATCGCTGCTTTTTTTCCTCTTCCTCTTTTATTTCAACCAGTGGTTCCTCCATTTTTCTTCAGCCTCCTGCCTCCTCTCCATTTTGTGCTAAGTATGTCCTGTGGTGAGGGGGCTCTCTTATTTTCTGGGATCAGTTTTATCCTGGAGAAATCGATTTTTCATCCTAAAAATAATGTATGTCTTTTGTGTTACAGTTCTTTTCCCTTTTATTCCTCCCCCTTCCCTCCTCTTTCATAAGCACTTATCATGTCCCTCTGGGAAGTATTTTATGTTCCCCACACAGTGTCGCTTGTCTGCCTACAGCACCCTGCCATTCTTCCTCATTAGGGGCCTAACCATGCTGCCATAAATCTGTGGAAGAGAAATGTGAAGACTAAGAATCAGAGAGACAAAAGATGTGAGAGAGCTTCAACAAGGTGAATGATCTGATTTTTTTTTCAGAAACAGTGCAAAAAATGAATAAGGAAATCCAGATGCTGCTGGCACATCACATACCGCCTGGAAAAGTAGCAAAAGCAAGATACAGCTAATACAGGTTGGCCAAGTCTGAGGGAGAGTGGGAAAAGCCATGTTGCACCAGTAAACCGCTTGTTGCATCCAAACAGCCTATAGGGTTGGGACTTGAACATGAGCCAGCCTCTGCTGCTGTCCCTTCACAGCATATCTGTCTGAGGATCCAGCCACTTAGTTCTGCAGTCAAGCAAAACAGTGAGCCAACAAGCAGTCGTTCCAGACAAGTGGGAGATTTGGGCTTGAGCATGGACTTGAGCGTGAGCTAATATGCTAACAGAAGACACCTGGTGAGGGAAATTTCTTAAGGGACAGACATGTTGCAGTTCTTTTCTGTTAATCTTTACGGGAGTGATAGTGTAAAAAGTCCTACTGTGAAAATGATAAGACTTTACCACTTTTTTTTCTCCTCCCAAATACTAGAAAATACATCAAACCTCAAGCCAATATAAATGAAAGATAGAATGGGTGAGCTTGATATCACTTTTTAATCAGAAAATTGTGTACCTTCTAACTGTTGTGACATGATAATCTTCATTTGTATATAAAAGCAAAATCATCTGTTAAGCTATGCATAAGTCTGAAATTCAGACAGACACTGAAAATGACAACTATTGAACTTAAAATCAAAAGAATGAAAAAAGGAGAATTGCTTGTTAATATATTGATTGCTCATCTTAGTGACATTTCTGTGGTCAATGTAGAATTTCTCCCTCATTTCTATTGTGGATGTAGAATTTTGTCTTAGAACAATTTTGTCTTTCTTATTTTAATATGTTGTTATTGAGTAAGTGCACAGTAATCTTTGTCACCAAGAGTAAAAAAATCGTGTATGTTATAAGGAGAAAGCAACAGGATGAGGAGCAAAAATAATACATTTTATATTAGAAGTTATAAAGTGGTGTTTATTTAGTTTTCTACCACTTCATGTATGTAACATACACCTGTGTGATTTGTCTACAAGTGGGCTTCTAGTTGGCTAATCACAGAATCACAGAATATCTGATCCTCAGTGGATACATACAAATGCCCTGCTTCTAAAAGACAACATTTATTCCTGCCTTCTCACTAAAACATCTCTCTTTCCTGTAACAGAATTTTGTTGAACGTAAAAAGAATGACTTCTCTCATTTTCCATACTCCTAGGTTTTGTCTAAACAGCTGAGTACTTTGTTCATGTTTTCTGTTGCCATTATACCTGGTAATCTGATTTTAAAAAATACAGCATGTTTTAATTAGAGAACTGTGCGCTTTTATGCAAGGGAAGATAATAATATCTGCATTACAGTAGAACCTTGTTAATTTGCATTAATGATAGGGAGAGCTATGGTGAATTAAAGAATTTTGCAAATTAGCATCAAAGTGAATAAATAACGAAAACCAGAGGGTAGTTAATCCACAAATGTTTCATTAATTCATTTTAACAGTTGAACTTTGGCTATAATTATCTGTGATTTTGTTATTCTTTAGTTAAGTGCTAGCAAAACCTCTGAGGTATGCTGTGATGATTTCTGCCCCAAGAAGTTTACAATCAAGAGAACAGCTACAGAAAAAAGGTCTTACCAGCAAACATACAGGTGAACATAACCTGTCATTCTTCCTCATCCTTATCGACATCTCTTTGCTGGGGTGTTCCAGAAGTGGGTATGGTAGTGTTCATATGCATACTGGAACACAGCTTTAAAAAAAGAAGTATTTTTATTACTACAACTACTTTCAGTTTTCTATATTCAGTCTTTAAAGGAGAGACTGGAAGAAGCTGAAGGGAATTTTGGGCTGCTCATACAAAGCACAAGTAAGTGGAATGCAGATTAGTGAGGTTTTGATGATACCATCAAAGTGAAACATATTGAAGAATCATTTCCCCCGTTGGCTTAAACTGCAGGGAAATTTAGACAGGATTTGAACAAGATTTGGTAGTATATGAATTCACCTTTATACACTCTTGCGAACAGGGCCTGAGATATTAGAAGACTGTAGCAGTTTGTGTTTTGACTACAGGTGATATTTCATGCTGCCTTTTAAGTACAGTAATTGCAGAGAGGGGAAAGTGATAGGATTGATTTTGTTTTTATCAGAATGTGAAAATTATAGCAGTAACACTGTAACAAATTCCCTCTTATACTGCTTCGATTATATTGGCAGTGGACATTCAGTCAGGAGCTTGCTTGTATCTTGCCCCAGAAAAGACAGGTACATTTTCTAGTTGTCTGCACGATGTGTCTAAACTAGAAGTGATTGAGTTTTTTTCACTTTTGGTGAAAATTCTGACCCAGATATTGTGCTGGGCACAGCAGGTCACAGTAGTACAGATGATGTTGACCACACTGGCGTACAAAGAGTGTTGTAAGCAGCTCTACCTTGCATTCAGCTTGCCAAATGCTCAGACTACCACCACCCCGCAACGGCCAACTGTTTCATTAAACCTTCTTCTGCCTGATTGCGGATTGTCAGGGCATAGTTCATTTGAAAAGAAGCACAGAGGATTTGAGGAAGGCACAGACACTTTTTTAGGTGCACCCCTATTCTGCTAAATGATATGGCTCTGGATTCGTTCCCACACCTAGTCTCCTGGTCATCTACTTTGCATACATGTTAGCTAAGACCTAGACTCTCCTGAACTAGCTAGTTCCTTCTGAGAAAAAAATAATGGAATAGTTCAAGGGATAATGCACTTGGGAGTTCTGCTCCCATTGGTAGAATGGACAAGAACACTGATAACACTCACTCTGGAAAACAGATCTTACCTAATTACTTCACAGCTATGAAGTATATCTCTGCAATTGATGTGTGGGGGGGGTTTGTGCCTTGTTTCAGAAAAATGTGGGCAAATGTACACCATAAAGTTCCTCAAGGTGCTTCAAGTCTGCATTATCTCAATGTTAGCTACTATTTCAGCCAACTTTGCCCCATTTGAATAAACTGCAGTCTTCAGTCAAAGTACAAACTTTCACTACAATGCTGTTAGGTTCTTTGCTGGTTTGCATCATATCGATTACTCATGCAGCTATGGCAATCCACCCTGTCAACTTTTTAGTCATAAATAACACCGATTTCATTTGGATTTGGGCTTGTCTGTCCTAGTTTGGGAGGCAGATGGACTTTTCCATCAATTCTGTGAGCATGTACTCCCACATGTACAGGTGATATGATTGGACTTCATTTGCTGAGATGGTGATGTGATCCTTTTTCATTGCCATAATAATGTGCACCAGAATCACTGGCTGGTGAATGAGAAACCCATGAGAATGTGTGTGCTCCAGTGAATTCTGCTTTGCAATCAACTATATAGAATTGTTCAGGGCTCTTCTGCTGTAATGCGTGAATGAGTTCAAGCAAATAACACACTAAGGACCCCAAGGACAGATTCTAAAAAACCCAGTGTCACACCTAAGGAACCACAATATTAATTTAGTTGCAATGGTATGGATGTTCAGTATATCTGGCTTCGCAGCATGCTGGAACATTCTCGAGTGTGCGTGCAAGTCTGAAGCAGCAGGGGTGAAAAAGCACCTGTGAAGGAACAGTAGCTGCACTAATATTGGACTTCACTAAAAATGGATACATTGAACAGCATAGATGATGGAAATCGGATAGTACAAAAGTGAGTGCTTGGGAGGAGTGGAGGAATAATCAGAAAATTAAAAATACCTGTAATTCCGGAACAAGAATCAGATACGCAAAGTTGTATTCAGTCTCCAGATGTATAGGTATGAAGGGCAGAGCATAATGGAATATTTTCTAGGTGGGTTTGGTTCAAGGAGGAATCTCTTCAGTAAGATGTTAATTTCACAAAATATTTCAAGAATCTCAGTCTCCCGTTAAACCAAATAGTAGTCAGAAATTAGAGCAGATGCAGTAAACCATTAAAAATGGAGGTTCATTTGATATAGATTTTTCTTGCTACTTTACTGTGCCACTTAATGAGAAACATTATAAATATGTCACTCATCATAAAGCTGCTTTAAACAGTGAGAATATAGTGAGGTAGCAGGATGAGTGTAACCACTAAAATAACCTACACAGTAACTCTGCTCTCTCACCCAAGAGCTGAAAAAAAAGAAGCGGTAGTAAGATTACAATAGCTGCAATCTCTTTGATTTTAATCATGTCCCCTGAAGTTTGATGCACATGCTCCTGTTTGTACTTGTACTACTCAGCTCTGTTAGAGAATAGGCAGGATTTAGTAATGGGGATAACTATATGTGAACCCAGGATTAGAACTCCTTTGCTTCTCTCTATGATTTTGTATTTCAAACTTTCTCATGTCCACTCATGCCATAGCATGATGTAGCTCTCATTTTACTAATTGTGTTTTTCACTGTCAGCCTACTTGTTTTCTCAGTGTTACTTTCATAACATTTTGTCTTTGATGTCTTCCTGCAATTTGTTTATACCAACACTTCAGCTCGGTTCTTTTCACTTGAGCCTCTGACATGGAGCTGTTTCCTTTCTTCTCATCCTTTCACTTCAGTCTTCCCTTTTTACTATTTTCTTTGTCTATTATCTTCTTTTCCTCATTCTTCTTTCCAGGTCTTTTTCAGTCTCCTTTTCCCTTTCTTTCCCCTCCTCTCAGCTCTTTATCTATACTTCTCATTTTTCTTGTTGAACCCTTTTATCTTTTTCTCTCTTCACTCATCTCCCCTCCCCCCTTTTTTTTCCATGAGTTCTTCATCCTGACTTTTCTTTTTTTGTGGCTTTTTCAGCATCCTCATTGATTCGTTTTTGTCACCATTGACATATCCTCAAGTGTACCAGAATGGCTGTACCTGTGGTGGCGTGTCAGTTAAACAAAATAGTGAAAGGGAACTAGTCTACTATGGAAACTGGTAAAAAACCACTAAGACTTGGATGGATGACTTTCCAGGGACTGTCAGATGTTCTTCTAAAGATAGGGTCTCAGCACAGAATGCTTCTGTGATGTAAAGATCATATTTCTGTTTCTCTTTCTTATGACTCCTGACTCCTTTGGAGAAGAAGTCATAAAGAAATGGTGGAGAGCAAGATAAATGAGAAAGAGACTAAGAATAAAGCATGGAATAGGAAAACAAGGTGGCTTAGAGGGAAAGGTGGCCCATTTGCTGGCTGAGTGGTGTTGTCCATCACATACTGTCACAAGTACTGTAGCTTCCTTCCTGAGAATGAGGTCTGGGTCTTGTGTGTGGGAGATGTGGATAACACTGCCTGAGAAGTGGAGCACAATGTTGCTGTTTCTGCAAGCTCTGTGACAAAGCTCCATGAAAAAGCAGAAACATTTGATTTTCCTGTTTGTATTCTGAAGCTGCCCATAATACCTCTGAATTTTCTTATTAAATACTTGCCTTCCTGCAGCTCAGTGTTTTGAGAAAATACAGTATCTGTTGGTGTTTGGTCAAAATGTCAGTCTGGAAACTACTTGGGTGGATAGTAAGGTTCTGTTAAACCTGACGTGGTATCATCCATGTTGTCTTATTAATACACACTTTTGCAAGGTTTGCATAGACTGTGTGTATAATACCTACCATACAATAATGATCTCCTAAAGCACGGCATTTCAAGAGCTGGTACAACAGCTAAGTAAGGCCCAATTGGTGCAGTAACTTGTGTAACAGTAGAATCACTGTAGAAATCTCTGACGGCTTTCTTGTGAGGGTGAGCAAGTGCAAGTAAGCAGGCATAATGTATTTCTATTAATCAGTAAACATTATGATGCTAATATAACATCTTCGCAAGTAGTCCTAAGACTCTCAAGGCTGAGAGAGTTGGGACTGTCCAGCCTGGAGAAGAAAAGGCTGCAGAGACCTTAGAGCAGCTAATCAGTATCTGAAGGGGGCTTATAAGAAAGATGGGGACAAATTTTTTAACAGGGTCTGTTGTGACAGGACAAGGGGTAACGGTTTCAAACTAAGAGAGGGTAGATTCAGTCTAAATAAAAGGAAGAAATTTTTTATGATGCGGGTGGTGAAACACTGGAACAGGTTGCCCAGAGAGGTGGTAAATGCCCCATCTCTGGAAGTGTTCAAGGTCAGGTTGGATGGGGCTCTGAGCAACCTGATCTAGTAGTAGATGTCCCTGGTTATTGCAGGGGTGTTGGACTAGATGACCTTTAAAGGTCCCTTCCAACCCAAACTGTTCTGTGATTCTCTACACAGCAGATGCTAAAATTCTTCTTCTCCTTTGGAGAAATACTATCATTAACATTGTGTCTGAAAAGATTCTGTGTTTAGCTTGTGTTAATTAAATCTATTTGGATAATGTGGTGAAAGTCAAGTTTCCTTTATGACATCAATTTTTCAGTACCTGAGAAAAAAATGCCTGGGAAGTTGTCAGTGTTTACACTGTGACTATTCAGCCTTTTGAAGCTATATGGTAAATTTCTTTTTTTGGGTCGATTTACAGGTTAATATCCTGACAAGTGCACTTTGCAATTGTCTGTAGCACTGGAGATGTTCCTATCCTTTAAATATTCCTTTTCTTTTTTTTTTTTTTTTT
>Ga0065711_1007126_pt1 | contig 16526 bp, 10 predicted proteins | sample Hoacrofraction12_FD_59098 | JGI IMG/M metagenome (GOLD analysis project Ga0065711, IMG submission 59098) | Hoatzin crop microbial communities from Cojedes, Venezuela - Epithelial fraction 12 v2 (version 2) | ecosystem: Host-associated > Birds > Digestive system > Esophagus > Crop | place... | reverse complement strand
CCGCCTGGACAAGATCCTGTGCAGCCTACTGTAGGTGACCCTGCTTCGGCAGGGGGGTTGGACTAGATGACCCACAGAGGTCCCTTCCAACCCCTACTATTCTGTGATTCTGTGATTCTGTTTGCAGGTCCGAGCTGGCAGCCACCGAGCCCTTGTCCCGTGGGTACCCAGTGGTCTTCACCAGACAAAGAGCGCCAGGGCCATGCAGGTGGGCCCACAGAAGGCTCCTCCCTGTCTCTAATCGCACTGATTCACTACTCTCACCAGCACAAAGACAAGGTATTTTTAAATAGGTCACACAGAGGCTGGGTGGTAATTACAGAAAAACGTTAATCAGCTTTGGGCGGGCAGAGCTGCTTATCTCTTTCAAGAAGCCTTTCTACTATCAGGTCTTTCTTCACATCTTAGGACAAACTGAGTACAATGGTCACATGAAAATACCCTAGAATACACAAATCTTGCTTGTCTGCCAACACCAGCCTCATTTTGACAACAAAATACAAAACAAAACAGAGAGGAAGCAAGCAACGTGAGTGGATCTACCGTCAGAAGACTATGGAAAGCAAAGCATGGCCACCGAACGACTGCACTCAAATAGAGGATTTCAAAACTAACAGGAGGGCAGGTTTAGATTAGATATTAGGAAGAAATTCTTCCCCAGGAGGGTGGTGAAACACTGGCCCAGGTTGCCCAGAGAAGCTGTGGCTGCCCCCTCCCTGGCAGGGTTCAAGGCCAGGCTGGATGGAGCTCTGAGCACCCTGGGCTGGTGGAAAATGTCCCTGCTCCTGGCAGGGGGGTTGGAACCAGATGAGCTTTAAGGTCCTTTCCAACCCAAACCATTCTATGATTCTGTGCTGGGTGATAAAGCAAAGGAAAAGCATTTCAGAGGCAGTCTCAGGAAGTTCCACCTTGGCAAGGGGGGCCCATTGCTTCTGCAAAGGCAGGAGGGGGGAAAGGAGGGGAGGGCAGGTAAAACAAGAACCTGGTTCTTGGTGGCCTCACACCCTCAGCAGCTTCCGTGCCGGGCAGACGTTACTGAATGTGCATCTGGGAGGTTTTACCAGGTTGCTCTTTGCATTTCCCAGGGGAGCTGTTTGCGGCGTGCAGAAACAGCGGCGGGCTGCTCTGCAGCCTCTGCCCCGCAGCAGTGCAGGTCTGCTGCCCACAGGCAGCACAGCCGAGGCAGGCGTCCTCGGCGCTGGGGCAGTTCCGGGATGCTGAAGACTGCCACTTTTCAGAGAGATACACTCACCTGAACAGTCACATTACTGCACCACTTTTCTAATAAAATGGGAAGAAATTATGTTTGCTTACAAGTTAAATGTCCTTTTCATTGTGGTTCAGACTTGTTTTTCTAGGCTTCAGCAGGGGCTTCCCCTTTGCCCCATCTCCTTCATCCAAGGTCACTCCTGCCTGCAGTGTTTGAGGCTTCCGGTGAGATGGCAGGGCCCAGAGGATTTTCCCACTAAACTGACTTTGGAAGTTTGTTGACTTCGCTCCAGAATGCCAGCTCACTGCTGATCTGCAATGCACTGAACAATTCAGTTCCCAAAACAGCTTAATGCCACTTCCTTGTCTTTACAGCTTCTGAACGCACTTCTTCACACCAGTTCATGCCTGTAACTATTTTTTCCTTTTTGTGCCTCATTTCTCCACGAGAATCTCCGAGAAATCAGTATTAAGTAGATTACTGCTACAATTTTGCAGTTTCCACTTTAGTAGTGTGTTAAAGATTTATCAGATTATTTTTTTTCTCACTATCAGAAGAATTAAAACATGCATTCTACCTAGCCTGAGCCTCAGAATTGCAGCAGGGTTACAGCTTACTCCCAAATCCTTTAGTTATCATTGCTACCGGGATTTTTCATGTACAAGTGGTACAGCTACTCCCATATGAAGGCAGTCACACCAGCAGTGCCTGCAGATACACTGCTACAATTCAGGCTACAGAGCTCCAGGGAACCGATGCAGTGGTTTAAGATGCTGAAATCTCCACCGTCGCTCAGCGTGACTTCCTCCTGATGCTTAGTGCCCCAAATGCAGAAGAAAATAGGTGGCCCAGTTCAGATTTTCCAGCACAAAAAGAGAGTAGCTTCAACGCAGTGCATCTTTGTTCACGGTTTAAACTGCGACTCTGGTTCTGTGCTCTCCCCTGCAAGCTATGCTGTGGGTGAGTGGATGGTTGCAGACCGCTCTCGGAGAAATACCAAAAGAAAAACTACAAGTCAGATACTGCTTCATTTGCCCTAATTTTCTCCATATTCACAAGACACTAAAAAAATGGCTTTCATCATTTACCATACTTACAATTTGTGCTTTTCTGGCTAAACTACGCGTTCTTCTAGAGGGATATTTCATGGAAGCAGCACATGGCTAACAATCGAACTCAGAATGGTACCACGACCATTTTTCACATAGAATGAGAATGTGAATAACCTGGTTTTGGCAATCATACTTGTTGGCCCCTCTTCTATGACAGACTTTTTTTTTGTTTCTGGAAAAAAATGCTGGTTTATGCTGAAGACAGTTGATCTTTAACAAGACAGTAAAGGATTGATACAGCAGAATTTTGCAGAGTCTGAAATAGCTGCCAAATTCAAGAGGCTGTTGGGAAATAAAAAACAACACAGTCCTCTTACAAAAACCTGATTTTGTTTACAAGGTCACAACATCTTTTTTTTTTCCTTCTTGTTCTTCTTTGTGTTTTGTTACATGTTCCTACATCTGCAGAGTAGGGAGACCAAGTACAGGTTTTTCCATTTTACATGTTCCCCTTTGGAATTCTACAGTATTTCTTTTGCAGGAGCAATTAGTATTTGCTGTTGTTTTAAAAGAAAAACCCTACAGAAATAAAGGAAAAGTATGACTCACAGAGAGACCAATAATTAGGTCATGTGTTCAATTAGTTTTCATGCTTAACTAGTTACTCTTTAGGAAAAGCTCAACCTTTGATGTGCAGCAGGCAACTCACCAGTTAATTAGGCAGAAGGAAGCAATGCAACGAGTGAAACCTCAGAAACCCTATCAAAGCCCAGAGATACCTAATGAGGGAAACAACAGCATCAACAACAGAAAACATGCACAAAAAGGTAGAGGCTTTAAATTATCTGTTTCAAGTATCTTGGCTGTGCTTCCTTTGAAATTAAGAGAAAACTGTTGGGAAGCAGCCTCGTTTGATCAGAAAAGCATCACTGTTTCCTTGAAGGCTTGCCACAAAAAATGTAATCTATCCGTATTGTATGAGATGTCTCCTCAGAGACCATCACTCACTGTAGATGTAAGCTGCGAGAGGCATCACACACCAGATGATATTGGATTAGAAGAAAAATAGGAAAACCCTTTCTTGGAATGGAAAGCCTGCATAGCTAAGCACAATGGGACCCACACTGCTGGGAGTCTCAACCCAGCACCAACAGCTTGGGGAAAAAGATAATACATAGCCATAACTCAGCTAACGAACATTTCTATTAATGTCACACATAAAAGGAACAGCCATGCCTGTTTGGGATTAGTACCAAGTTTCTCGGTTCCCTTGGGCCCACTTCAATAAAAGATTGCTGCAGTTGCTCCTCCTTGATTATGTCACCTCTTTGAACTGAGCGAAAAAATGGGTAAACCATGAAAATTAAATGGGCTGGAAAGACCTAAAACATGCCTAGAACTGCCGGGCTAAGGAGTTCAGATATGTTACTGCCTGTTTCTTAATAAGTGACACTAATGGAAGTAATGGAGCTTCAAGAAGAGAACTGCGGAAGGAACAACAGCAAAATTGCTAAGTGACAGTGTCCACCACCCTCAGTGACTAGGGATGCTACAGATGCAGGCGTTCTCAAACATCAGTATCTGCTTTCAAGCCACCCTTCCCAAAGGCTTTCTAAAAGTTTATTTAATCTTGCCTTCTAGATTTCTCCAGTCTCTCCCCTATCTGAGATTTTCATCCCCCTGCATAGCTCATAGTTCTCCCTCACTCCAGGGCTGTCCATTCAGGTAGAGCTATAATGAAATACTCACAAGTAATTCCATCAGACAGTCAAAATCGTGAAGATGACTGTCTTAGCAAAAAAGGGGAAGTGGGAGAAGAAAAAGGGAGACAACAAAGTAGCACTTGAATTAGAAAAATCAATACTGTAATTGACTTTGTTTTATTTAGGCAAGTGGGTGTAAGGGGGAAGAAATTCTCTGGGATGTAATGTTTAAAGCTCCTTGGCTTTGCTGGTGTTGGCTATCGCAAGGGGAGGTACTGGCCTGAAAGGGCAGGAGGGGGAGTGGGGGAAAGATGTTACACGGGTGACAAACTACAGACCTTGCTGTGGTTAGATCTTACAGGGAGGCACAAATCTCTCACACTCCATTAAGTTACCTACCAGAGGATGTAAAAAAATCCCGAATTCCATAGAAGAACTGACCTTCAACTTGAAATAAAGGTCTCTACACAAGAGCAAGATCCGACAAACACTTTTGTAGGACCTCAGAACAGCTCTGAGTGCCTCGCAGCCCTGCACCTTCACTGGCTCATTTCCGAAGCTCCCGGGGACCAGGGCCCACCACCGGCCCTCTTCAGCGGCGAGCCAGCTTGGCTGAAGACACGGACACTGCAACACTCTGCACTGCAACTGGCTGCGATGGACAACAGACATTCAAATGGCTACAAGGGTCTCTGGAGCTCTTGCCCTTCCCCCCCGAACCGCCCGTACACATCAAAATACGATGTCAGACCAAAGTCTACCTTCAATATAGCAGAGAACACAACTTTCCTTTTCTTCTAACCCATCCATGGTTCCCAACTCTTGTGCACCATGACTAAAGCTTTATTTTCTGTAACAGTCCAGCTAACAGGATAACAGCTCCACTCCAGCCCTCGGCTCTGCTTGGCAGCAAGACTGTCATGGTTCTTTGACGGATCTCGTGAATGTGCCAATTACATATTGCTTTAGCTCAAAGAACGTGCTGTTTGTCACTACTCTCTAGATATTTTCTCCTCCAGCTCCACCATTGCTGCTCCTCTTTGCACCTTTCAAACTTTATTTCTTTCAGTAATCTCACATGCAAACCAAATTTACCTACAACCCTGTCCTCTGCTCTGCTCCAAATCTATTTCCCTCAATATATTCTCCTCCATCTGGTCACTGCACTTTCAAAACTCCCTTATAATCACTTGCCGCTTATTTCTATATTGTACCATGCCGCAACATCTACCAGCACATTCAGAGCTGGGCTTCTGTTACGCTATGACTCTATCACACTGACTGCTGTTATTTCACTGCCTCTTTGTCCCCTCCCAACCTGGCTCAACCGAACCCTCCGCCACGACCAGGGCTCCTGTGTGATGCAAGGGGACAACTGGGGGGAAAAAAAACCAGAAAAAAAAACCCAGGGAAAATAAAAAGGGGAGTCACGGACGTGTTTCTCAGTGGTCTCACAGCTAGCTGTGCAAAGACCACCATATGGCACAAACCCTCAGGCAAAGGAAGATTTAAAAAAAAAATTTAAAAAATAATTTTCACTGAGACAAGGTCCTGCTCCTCCCATGTAAAGAATGCACTTCATGAGCAATGGAGCAACGTCAGCGTCTCTGAGACAGCTTTCTTCAGCTCACCTCTACTCTGGAAGAGCTACGAACAGCAGTTCTGACCTTCCAGTGGCAGGACCGGGGAAAGTTTCCATCAGAAAAGAAAGACGAGTATTGCAAAAGGCACCTGGTGTAGCAGTGCCACTGGGATTCGTTTGGACTAGTAGAAATAACAACGGAAGCGTCAAAATTATTAAGCAAGACGAGAGAAATAAAAAGTCCTGTGAATTTTCTGGTCAGTTTAGAGTTAAAGAAAGAAACTGGTCAAAAGCCATAGTCAACAAAAAAACTGTAATTTCATGCAAATTTAATAAGCATATGCTCCCAACTACTTCATACCAGATCCTGAATTATGTAAAGTGCGCATCATTCAACCTGCAGTTCTGCCTTTGGCTACATAGCCCCGCTCTCAAAGGCACGCAGAGAGGAATGGAAACGAAGCAAACTTTATTGCCTAGGGAAGGCTAGCAGCCAAGGAATGAGATGCCCATTACGAGAAGCGGGGTGGGGGGGGACACAAAGTCTGGCACCCTTCTAAGAAGGCAGCCCGCAATCGGGATCGACCTCATCTCGCAGCATTCTGTACAACACCGCACACCACGATCCCTTCACGCAGGGTAACTGGTGCTTTTACACAAAAGTGCCGTAGCTCAGTTCAGAGAATTCCCAGCCAAGAGGATGCAGAAAAAGACGCTCTCCCAAACCAGTCCGCAAGCAGAGGCAGAGCACACTGCGCAGAGGAACAGCAGAGAGCAGAGTAACACCCTCACCCTCCCCACTAACCCCTCTGCTCCGGCTCTGCAGAAGGCGACAGCAAGAACCCAAGTCCCAGTCTCTGCTGATAAACAGACGTAAACTGGGACTTAAGGAACCATAACTTCTGCTTATAAAAACCCCCACTAGCTACTGCACCTCCATAAACCACCTCACTGCAGCGGCACTCAGAATTCGCAGTCCATTATTCCTATTTTCAAACAATAGTCTGTTGACTTTTAAACTAAGGAAAGTTCCTGCCTTTTGAATGGCGTAACATGCAATGCTGCCAAGAAAACGAAATTTGCATCCAAACAACAGGGAAAAACATTTGCTACTTACTGCCAGCACCAGCAAACTAGTGTTCTCACTGGTCACTTACTACAACGTTGCACCCAACACAGGCAGGATTCTGCAAAGGGCAACCGATGGAGATCAGAAGCAGAGACATATCGTTTCAATGCAACCAATTTGTTATCTAAATATTTTAAATACAGAGCATGTGAAGAATCTCCAATAGAAGTTTCATGTATTTTATTCTGGCCACTTAAAGTGATATAATGTGCTGTCTCAGCTAAAGGCTCTGCTTTTTCACAGTATTCTCCTGACACTGCCTGCCAAACTCTCCAATCCAGGCCCTGTGGCCAGCGAGTCCCAGTCTCGCCCAGCTCCAGCGCCCGGTCCCCAACCCACCGGGCTGCAGAGTCCGGACACGCCAGAAGAGCGGTCACAGGGAGCGGGCTGGGCATTACGGGGTCCTGTGCTCTTCACTTTCACTGCCTTTTTCTCCTTTCATTCTCAGCTGCTTAAGCAACCCATTTTATCCCCTGTAACTGAGCCTGCTTTCCAGATTACCCTCAGGTTTAACCCCTTCCATGCCCAGTGAAACTCAAACCCATCACCCAAGGCAATATAAGAGAAGGGCTGTCTTTTTTTCTTTCCACTTTTTCACTAGCACCTAAATTATCTTTGAACTACAAGAACTCTTACCTGTTCAGAAAATTGTTTATAAAGACCACAGCTTTGGCATCTCCTACTGCCTTCCCCCAGCAAAATTTTCATTTGAGAATGACAATGAAATGACTGAATATTGCTTAACTGCAGTATTTTGCAGATGAAACAATGGCTGAAGTGTTTTTTACTCCCGCAGTACACAAATTTATGTAGCTACACAACAACAAAGCAAAGTCTTAAATTTAATCAGAAGAAATACTTCAAGCAATGGTAAGCTGATAAATTATTTAGAAAGGGGCTCAATAAGGCCTGGAAGGAAACACGCATCAGCTGCGCAGCCTGGGAGCTTCCAGAAAAAAAGAATTTTCATGCTCACCCCTTTCCAGGCTTTTTCAGCTAAGCTACTTGTACTGAACAAAACCAGGCATGCGCTTGAGGAACATCCTACAAGGTGGGAGCAGACACGGACTGCACTGGCAGTGGTGTCACAGGACCTGCCGCCCAGCGTTTATTGCTGCCACCATCCATGGCCCGGGAGTCAGGAGCATTCAGGCACCCACACCCAGGCACCAGCGACAGGCACCTCCTCGTGCCAGCACCCACGCGGACAGCCCAGCGATACTGGCTGTTTCAGAAGATTGCAATGATTCAGTCTTTCCTTCAAACTGCCTACTTTCCTCCCAACTGTCTTCCTTCCATCAATTCTTCTGCCATTCCAAAACACGGAGACACAGACAAAACTAGATGTATTAGTATTTATATGAAAGGTCTAGGAAATTCAATAATGCTCCTATTGTTTTATTGCAGATGGCACATCAACTTCTCTTTATTACTGCAGAAAACTCAAGAGCCCTGTAGAGTGCAATAAAGCGGTACGTGTTTAGCTTTGCAATGTTTCAAAGGGCTGTGATTTACTGTTAAGAACCAGGCACCTTGCACACAAACATCTGAGCTCAGTAATTGCCTCATGTTTTGTGCAAACTCTACAAGGCAGCGTGAGGTCAGCCCACACAGGGTACCTGCTGCTTCTAGACGCCTGTCCCTCATTCCTCAGTAATAGGGACTGTGATTAAAGAGCCTAGAAGAAGGTTTGCTTTCACCTTTGCATCAAGATGTTTTACTCTCCTATTTGATTTCAGACACTATTTGAATTTTCTGCCAAATTCTTGGGCTGCTAGAGAGAGATTTTTAATATTGTCAATGTAGCAAGAAGAAAAACGCAAACGTAAATGCTCTTGTCTTAAATACATACCACACATGCTTCCAGACAAGTCCTTCCTATATAAATATACCTATCAAACACTTCAAAAAAAAGCATACCCACAGACAATTATCCCCAGATTTAGTAACGTAAAGATGCCACCACTAAAAACAGTAAGTCTCCTCCAGGTAATACATTCAGCTTCCACCAAACGATAAACTCGGTTCTAGTCAGCCAACCCTGAAATAAGGGGGCAGGGAAGTATCAAAGACAAGAAGTAAAGAGCTGGTAGAAGCTGTATTTACATTCCAATTGCTCTGAATATATTATTACTTCCATTACGCTTGAGTTATGAAGAGGAGGGACTTGAATGCAGACAACAAACTACTCCACCAGCTGCCACTCACAATACACACGCCAACCACCCTGCTTTCGGTGAAAGACGTTCTCAGCAGGATCTGGTGAAAGAAAAGTTTGTATTTACTTCTGCAAAGATAATCTCAAAGCCACTCGTCCTTCATCTGAAGGTATCAGTCCTTCATGCTGGAATGGAAGATTTGGCGGAACAAAAACCCACAACCACCGAGTTCTCCGTCTCCCTGTGGGAACGGGGACGTTCCGAGCTGCTAGGTTCCAGATCCAAGCCAAACAGCGGCACTGGCAATCTATCTTAATTGATTCTGTAAATTACAAAGAAACAAGTAAATGAATGTAACCCATCACAGTTTAAATAGAAGGACTGATTAAAAATAGCTAAGGGCACCGCTAGCACAAAGGCCTTCTCAACCAGTCGTCCTGTGCAGAGGACAGGAGAACACCAGAAACTCTCCCAACTGCAGACCACACTCCTACACCATGGACCAACAGGCATTACCGAACCACTCAGCAAATTATTTATACATTAAATAGTGAGCAATGTCAGAAGCAGAAAATACAGTCCTGGAGCTGACAAACACGCATATAACTATTATTACTGAAGACAATCTAAAAGGAAGAGAGGAAACAACATCTCCCTAAGAAGTGAAGACCGGGTTAGTATGCACGGCACATCACTGGGGGGGCGGGAGGGGATCAAAGCAAATCTACAGGTAGGTTCACTCCGTGAAGTTACTATTTCTGTCTGGGTTACACATTACATGCTTGTAATGATAAATTTATGATTTAGTAGTCAATAGTCCAGGTACTTTGAAGCGGAATGTTTTGACCCGAACTGCCTAAAGGATAGAGATAAGGACACAGATGTACCGGGGACCAGCAACGGTGAAGATGGTTCTACAGTTTGGTCTTTGTATCTGTTTGGAAAATGTTGCAGACTTCAAATTTCATTTGTCAGCTCTTTCTGCAGCTTATTTACCGAGCCACATGAAACTGGACATTGAAATACCCAGCAGCACAACACTTGCCCAGTGTGAGAGAGCACAATGTTACAAAACACGACAAAAAGAGTCAGCAGCCGGCCTGTTTCTTCAGCTCCTGCTCTGTGTGCTACTCTCCAAAACATTCACTTTCACAAACATAGACACACATTACACTTTTGTTAGAATTAGCAGTTACCATAGCTCTGAAATTATGTTTCACAACAAACCCAAAAGCCTTCCTCAGCTACCAACTGCACAACATTCCTTTGCTCCACAGGACAAACCCAGCACTGCGGGGACACAGTTCTGAACCAGCTGAGGCCAAACACATTTTTACAACAGACGAAGCTGTAAGCTCCGAACGAAAACCTTCAGAACATCTCAATATAACAGTCAGAAGAATCTAAATTTTTAAAAATCACTGTAGGACTTAGTGCCTTAAACAAACACCCCAGTCGTGATCAGCGCAAGCCCCAGCCAAGCCGCGAGGGCCATCAGCTAGAAGGCCACCCAGCGTGACCGCCCGCAAGAGCTGATTCACACTGTGGGATGAAGGAAGCACCACGCGCTGCCAGGCCACCACGCCAGCCACCAGACACATCGCTGCGTTTCAAGGCTACGACGCGTGTTCTCGTGAGGGAGGGGAAACCCAAGCAATACTTACTCTCGGCTGCCAGTTTTCATACTGCTTCTGCAAATTTGCTCCAATCGTTTCCAGAGCTTTTTGAGGACCCATTGACAGAGGATCTAGGAAATACAACACAAATGAGTATTTCTGACCACAGCTGAACCACTCAGCTTGACAAGAGGCAGGAATTATTTCCAGTTCTATGCGCATTTAAACATTTAAACATTATGTTTCTGTAAAATCCAGATCTACAACCTGGGAGACCAAAGTCTACACCAAAGCCCCCCTTTGCAGAAGAAATAAGCCAAAAGCTTTCCACACTTCCCCTCTGCAGTGCTCTGCTTGCAAGAAAGATCATTTAATAATATTTTAATGCAGGTTCCTTTCATGCATTCAATTTAAAATTCATAAACCTTATATTCTTCATGGATTTTACTTGAGTGCAATACCCGAAAATTATCCCCAAATTCTTCACACAAGTATAAACTAAATACCATGAGAGACTGTCAAATTTGGAAGATATTTCTCGCTAAGGTAATAAATATAATCTTTTTTTGAAAGACAGGAGAGGCACTACATTTGTTTCTTTAATATTGAAAAAAGGTTTATCCAGTAAATAATGACAAAAATTTTAATTGGTAAAATATTTGATGATAAACATTTTTTCTTGATGAACGCAAAATCCTGCTTCATTTACTTCCATTGCTTACTGCTTCAAAGATTACATGCCACTTGTAATTTTTAAGAAGTTAATTTTATCAGTAGATAATTACCTCCATCCATACATACCAGTACAATTTCAGCTTATGTGCTTTATTCAAAAACCATGGCCATGTAATTGACACTATTAACAAGTTTCAAAAAAACTTGAAGCTAATATTCTGCTATTTAATACAAATTATTTTAAAAGCATTTAACCAAATCAATGAAGTTTGGGGTTTTTTTTAATCTTTACAAATCTTCTACCTTGTACTGTTAGAAACAAAATACAATAAAGTAGGATGAAGGCAGGATTTTGAGTTATTTCTCTTAAATGAATAAAAGCTTGGATCTTATTACATTTTAGTATCCTTTTGTAGAAAGATTTAAGGTAACGTGAGCATACTATTTACATTTTTCCAAACCAAACACAAGCAGTAGCCATTTGTCTGCTCAGACTTCTGGAAGCCCGTCTGCTGTTCCAAAGCCTCGCCAGAGCCGTCCCCAGCACGGGACGAGCACCCGCTCCCCACTCGGGACCCCGCAGGCGCAGCCCTTGCTGATGTACCTTTCAGAAATGTCTCAATGTACTGCAGCAGCCTCTGTTGCTCTGAACTGCAACAGCCCCCTTGCTATTGAAGGCAAGCAGATACCTTTGAGAAGTCGAACAGTAATCCCCCAAAAGTATTCACACCGCCTCATAACATCTTTGGTTAGTTAACATGCCATTAGCTGCTGCTCAAATTAAAAAAAAGAAACAGAAAAATAGCATAAACACATCAGATTTGGGTTTGAGTCCTTCAAAAGGACCAAACTGAACTTCAGCAAAATAAATTTAAAATACCTCACATGCACTTTGAGAGCAGAGGAATATAGTTCATGGACTCTGGAGCGCCTTCAGAGTAATTAGCATTATTAACAACACCCCGTATACAAAAATAAAGTACACTGGTGCCATCCCAAGAGCCAAACAATGGAAACAATTTATTTTTCTAAACATAGCTCATGGCACCCAGGCCATTACGCGTGGTTTCAGCCTCCCTTGGGGAGTGTGCACGTCAGGCTAGCGAGGGCCTGCAGACACAGGGGCCAAGACGCCTTCGGTACAAGCACGGCACGGAGCTCTCCGCGCCTCAGACAGTGCCAGGCTGACACTGCAGCACAGATGTCAGCTAAGGCTTCATTCTGGAGAAAAACAAAACACTTCAGATGTTCTCAGGGTGAGCCTGGAAGGTACAGTGAGAACCTCAACAGGCTTTTGTCTGAGGCTGCGATGGCCGTTCGTCACCAGCGGTCACCAGCTGGGGAGCTCAGCTCAGTTGTAAATAGCCGCAATTGCCCCAAAATGATTCCCACGCTTTCTTGCCCATCTGGCAAAGACATTGTGTTTCCACAATATACACCACCAGCGAGGTCTCCTCAGACTGTTGCATAGAAGAAAAAACAGTGGATATTTCTGCAATTACCTTTTTCAGAAATGTAAAGTTGGCTAGAAATGGAAATGAGTACTTGTGTATATATACACACACACTAAATATTTAATTAAAAAACTGCATTCAAAATTCTTTGTTGATGATAATCACTAATAACTTTATTTTAATGACTCTGCAATGCTCCTCATTCTCTTTGCTCCCTACTCCTGTATCAATGAGAAACGAGTGCTGTTCTCGCCACTGAACAGACGTATCTGTTAGTGCATGCCGATGGCTTTGTAACTACTTTAAAGTCACCAGCATTTTAGGTTAAAAAATATGAGAAGCTATGATTCATGAAGCAGGTAAGGCAAGGCTAAAGCCGAGACATTCTGAAAGTTTTTAAAGAAATTCAGTTTGTGCAATGATTTCTTTGCTTCTGCAGCCCATCGTAAGCCCCGGAGTTCAGGATTACCGGGCTCTGCGCACTACTTGCTGAAGACCGAGCATTTTCAATTCCTAGATAAAAAGCAAATCTCTCTTCGAAAGCTTCCTTACACAAGGTCTTTCATTCTAATATTACTTCAGATCTGTCTCATCTTCATAATCAGACTTGATCTCCAAAACCAAGAGAAAAATTCATTTCTTAACAAAAAAATAGGAATTTAGTCCAACACTGCATCAAAGTGGCAAGCCCATGTGTTAAAACTGCTAGCAGGACATCCTTGGGAACAATTCCAGGTCTTCTGAATCCATGATTCCGATTAAAATAGCCTCAGAGCAGTCACCTCAACACGCAGTAATGTCCACGCATTTTACAAAACCTCGTTTCTGTATTGTACGATGCAGGGTAATTCTAAACCTTTGCAGATCACAGTACTCTAAAGATGTCACTGCTCAGAGATCTCCCTAGATATCTATAAATCTATAATAACTAAGAGAAAGCTAAGTAGCTAATTAACAGCTTTTCTTCTCCATGCTATCTCATTTTAGAATAAAGCAGGAGAGATGACCTACGGCAGCAGTTACTGCCGGACACTTCATTAACTCACACAGACACAGTGAAATCCGGTGCCAGACTTCCCTGGGTTCACCCCTGTTCTCAGCCCGGGAAACCCACACCTTTCAGGCTGCTACACACGCCGTAACTGCGCAGTTATCAGACCAAGAGTTAGCTGGAGCCTGTCAGCTCTCAAGACTCACCGATCCAGCACTCCAGACGCGCACAGGGAGTTGTTTTCACCACATCAGGAGGGTCCACACCGACATTTAGGCACAAAACTAAGGCAACACTAACAGTCTTCATCTGCAGGGACAGACAATAAAGTGCTTATTTAGTGTAGAAATAAAATCAATTTTCACTTGTGCTGAAATTTTACCACTACTATAACTTTTGAAGGGTTTCAACAAAGCTTTGTTACCTGCTCTTTAACAAGGCCTATTTTAAGCAAGGCACGACTGACCAAATTTTTCACTTTTTTTAAATAGAACAGTTCTTAGATTTTACATTACTATTTATATTATTATTATTTCCAGAGCCCATTCTTCTTTTACAGAGCATGGGAATGGATATCACTGGACTTCTGCTACCCATCTTAAATTAGTTATTGTCCAACTGAAATACATTATTAAAACATGAGAATCTGCTATTCAGGGTCCCTGATCAATGTTAGAATATAGCACGCCCTCTCAAATGTTAAAACTAAAAGCATTACAAGGGAAAAACTCCCAAGTGACCAACCAAACCATAACAAAACATTTCGTCTTTTTTTTTTTTTATTATTTTCTTCATACATTAGTTACCCTGGACATTCTTCCATTTGGACAAGCTGTCACTTGGCTGCCTCTCCTGCCTTGCCTATGGCTGCTGCCGCCGCGCCGGCCCCGCAGAGCTGGCACGCAGGCACGTGCCCCCAGCACGTGCTTTCCATAGCCCCCAGGGGCTCCACCAGCCTACACAGCCCAAACCTCTTGATACCTTACCTGGGACCAAAGAGCTGCATTCAACCCATGACTATGCACCATGACCAGTTAAAAATATTGCTTGAAAACTATTATTTCACATCTTTATGCTCTTTTTGAAACTCCGTCATCCCAACACCTAAACCTGAGAAGGAAAACAAAAGCAGGAACGCGGCTTCTAGCACTTCCATCAAGTGCTCAGCGCTCCCTTGCTTGTAAGAAGCACGGCCACCCGCACCTCCACTTCCCCAGGGTGCTCATTACCATTCAGAGCAGCAGGCAAAAAAAACCAAAAAAACACCCGCCCACACTTACAGAAAAACCTAGAGCCACCCAAATGCATAATTTATAAAGAACCTAGAAACTGGAGCAGAGAGACAAGGGGGGGGAGGCTCTACACCAGGACAGAAATTCTGCAGCGTCTGCTCACTCCCATGTCTATGACGGGGAACCCAGAGCGAAAAATTAGCAAGAAATCTGGTTAACGGCTTCATCACAAACGATGTTCTTGCTAACACAACCCTACAATCACGTAGGAGTTACCCAGCTCCGTGAGTTACCAAGGAGGAAGCTGCGCTCTCCAGAACACAGACGACAACAGGAGTCGGAGCGGGGATTCCCTCCCTGGCATCTCCCAAGGGTTCCCAAAGGAGCGCACACGGATCGGGAGGAGAGGGCCACAGCTGAGGTCTAGCGCGAAGCACACACGCACTAAGAGTACTTGATCGAAGTTAAGAACAATACGTAGTAAAAGCACAGTTACTGGCAAAACACGGATCGGCTGCGAGACGCAGCGGGGGCCTGGGGAGCCGGCAGCGCTCAGGCAGCCCGAGGCAGCACCGCAAGACTCCGACGCCCGGAGCNCAGCCCGGGGGCTCCNGACAGCGAGCAGGNTCTGNGCTGGCAGCCAGCCTGGTCCACTCCTCTCCCTCCGGAATTCCTTTCCNGCCTCCTCCCCCTCCACCTGCCTCTCTTCTCTTTCATCTCTCTTTTCCNCCTCACTTTCCTTCACTTATTTTATCAACACCACACTGCTCCCCTCAAAACCAAACCGTGATGCTTCTCACGTTGCCCACACACATCTTACCCTGCCCTCGCAGTTCTTGCTTTGTTTAGAACATCGTTTCATCTGGACACAGGGCAACTGCTGCCCTGGTTTTACAGAAGGCAGCACAAAGATCTCACTGGTGGGTCACTACACTGCCTCCAACAAAACCCACCCTACAGCAGCTGCAACAAAACCCCAATATGTTTATCAACATAACAGGCACAAATGACATTTTCTATCTGGGCGCACTTCTTGTGAACAGAGTTACTCCACCATCCAAGTACTGACCGATTTACCTCCACATCCAAACCACACACAGCGAAGCCGTGACCCCCACGAAAGGACACGGGACTTCTTCCCCCGCTTGAGACCCCGCACCGCTACACAAGGAGTTATTTCCAGGAAACAGATACGTTGAGGAAATGGCCTCCTATTGCGCTAGGGGAGGTTTAGATTGGATATCAGGAAAAATTTCTTCCCCGAAGGGGCTGTCAAGCACGGGAACAGGCTGCCCAGCGAAGTGGCGTACTTGCCATCCCCGAGGTATTTAAAAGACACGTAGAGGGGTGCTCGGGGACATGGCTCCGTGGTGAGCTTGGCAGTGCGAGGTCTACAGCTGGACTCAAGCTACAGGGCCTTTTCCAACCTAAACAATTCCACGATTTTCAAGCTAACAAAGTAACAACCCACATTAGTAAAAGGAAGAATAGTTAAAAAACTTTTCATTTTTTAATTAATCCAACAAAAAAAATTCTCTATGTTATAACAACGGCCTGATTTGTAACCGCGATCCGAGCCGACGCGGCAGGTCCCTGCACCTCCAGTTCTCAGGGCACCCACAGCTGGCTCCGCGAACAGGTTAGCTCACACGCGATGCCGGCTGCTGCACACAAGTGGCAGCAGATGAATATAGATCCCTTTAGTCTTAACGCCTACAGGACA
>Ga0065711_1040953_pt1 | contig 16527 bp, 17 predicted proteins | sample Hoacrofraction12_FD_59098 | JGI IMG/M metagenome (GOLD analysis project Ga0065711, IMG submission 59098) | Hoatzin crop microbial communities from Cojedes, Venezuela - Epithelial fraction 12 v2 (version 2) | ecosystem: Host-associated > Birds > Digestive system > Esophagus > Crop | place... | reverse complement strand
GCGGGGCAGAGGTGCAGAATCCCCTCCCTCGCCCTGTGCCCACGCTGCTGGGGATGCAGCCCAGGGCACGGTCGGCCTGCTGGGCTGCCAGTGCACACTGCGGGGTCACGCCCAGCTTTTCACCCCCCAGTTCCCCCAGTCCCTCCCCGCAGGGCTGCTCTCTGTCCCTTCACCCCCAGCCTGATGCCAGGGTTGCCCCGCCCCAAGTGCAGGACCCTGCACTGGGAAGCTGCCCTCATCTTGCAGAGCTCCTCCCCAAGCACCTCTGGAAGAACCAAGAAGTTTCTTACAAAAGACAGCTGGAGGGCACTGCTTGTCCCCTATTACGTTCCTCAATTCCCCACACTGCTTCCCTGCAGCGAGTGCCAGCGAGCAGAGTACAGACTGCAGTCCAGAGTGAGGCAGGAAAGTAAGGTACCTGGAGTATGACGATCAAGTTTGACCTGTGATGACAGCTATAAATTGCTTAATTTATTTTCCTGTTTGAGGATCAGCTGCGATGGCAAGCAAAGAAATCACATTTGAATGTCTACACAGAACATTGGTGTGGGATGCAAAAATCCTTGTTAGCTCTAAGCAGGCTGCTCCATGAAATGAGGTGCACCACTACTTTTGCTCTTTTCAGAACAACTCCTGTTTATGTCAAGAGGTAAGCAATGAGCTTACCATGAAAGCTATTAATATGGGAACTGAGGCCATACCTGGTAATAGCTGCAATAGGCATAGTCAACAGCTGTTCCCATGGCTTTTCTCTGTCCTTCCCTAAGAGTAACTGGTGCAAGGATATCTGCACCAGCTTCAAGCAGCTTATCAACCTGCAGAAAGCAAATCATTACACACCCAAGCAAAAATAAAAGCTTCCCAGAAAAGGTGCATTCACACCACAGCTAAATAGACAGGACTGAGCATCAGAGCTTAACCTCTATTTTTAAGGCTATTTTGTGCAACAAACCAGGCATTCCTCCTGCCCCTGCAGAGCAGATGATGACTTGTCAAATCTACATGTGTTGATTCTCTTCTACACCGACAAGTAAAACCTTCTGGAGGCAGTTCCTATTTGTTTCTGGATATCTCATCACCTTGCAGCCACAAACAAAGCAGGCACAACTCAGGGGGAGGGGGCAGAACAGACCCCAGCTAGGAAAACTGCCTCCACTCCCACACCCCTCAGCTGGAGCTTTCCTCACCTCGACCCTGAATGAGATCAGCCTGGTGCTCCCTGGGCTGAGGAGAAAAACTCCAGTTTTCACAAGGCCAAACGCTGCCATTGACCTCATCACAGATGAGAAAGTACACTCATCACAAGTGGCACTGACCACCTTGCAACACCAACCAAACACAACGCATCTCTCTCCACATGTGGATGCCAGCTGTGTTTATAAAAAAGGGAACAATCAGACTCGACAGGGCCGTGGACACTACAGCCATCCCATTTGGCTCTAACGTAGTTCTTCCTCTGCTACACAAGCAGGGTACCATCCTCTTTACTCCAACATGCAAATGAATTTCCATACAAAACCCGTGTTCCTCAGGAAAGGCGCAAACAGCATTAGGAACCGACACAAATTCATTGTTCGGGGAGGCGGGGGGCGGGAATCAGCTTACCCATTAAAGAGAAAGGGAACTCAATGCACCTGACAAAAATCACTGGCTTTCTGAAGTTTACAGAAACCACCACACACAGCCGTTTCCTCAGCAAAGCAATCCTCTGTGCTGTTGTTCTCTGCCGCTCATAGGCCGTACTGACCGCTGCGCAGAGGGCATTTCTGACTGCTCCACTTAAGGGCAGATTTGGGTCAGCCCCATGTCTGAGGAGTTCAACCACTGCCTGCAAATGTGCATATGCAAAAGTGACAAATTAGTGACTGGAGAAGACATTATTGACAGTTCTACAGCAGGAAAGCAAGACCCAAGCCAGATCAGTCAAGACCCTGAAGCTTTATGGCATTTACCCCAGCACACCCGAGTATCTGCTGCCACTTGTCACAGCTTCAGCAGCACACAAAAATTTAGCCCACCAGACAGATGTTTTCACTTCTTTTAGCGTGAATCATAATGTCAGCATGGAATACTTTACCAAACAATACCATCAAACGCGTGAGAAGGTAGCTAAAATCACCTGGTCTGATTCATAACTGTATTTAAAAAAAAACCTTTACCACAAAGATAAGGATCAGATAGGTTGATCACTTACAGCCTACTAGATCATTACTTGATCAGATGTTAGCCTCCGAGAAAGTGGGAGAAGCAGTAGATGTTGGTTGATATGGGACTTTCTATTTCATTCAAAATCATGGAATTTAAATTTTTGTGTTCCAAGGAAACACTTTTGCCCAGAAAAATACCCAAATTGTCTTAGAAATTATGAAGACGCTATAAGGAAAAAGGCTCAGGTTCAAACACTTGATACAGAATCTATTTTATATTTCATGCAGTTGTAGCCACTTCTATTATAAGCCCCTCCATAGTCCACATCCTAGGTCCATATTCTATTGTATCCAGTTTTATTTTTATAGACATTTAATAACGTTCCAGTGAACGGAATACAGTTAAAGAACAACACAAAACAGATATTTTCTGCTATGTTCTACCATTTATCCTACGTAAAGTATAAATTTTGAGGCAACAGAGGAAAAGGTAGAATGTTGATTTCATCAAATATACTGAAAAGGGTTTCCCCTAGCTTTGCTCATGGCTGTGTTCTCAAGAGAATACTTCTCTGGATTATTTGTGTGCTTTTGTACTGGAGAAAAGTAAACAGGGAAGCAGAAGTCAGGCTCCAGCCCTGCCCCTTTCCGCTCATCTGAAGTGCCTGGCTCCAGCCAGCCACTCTTGCCCCTTGCTCTCGGCGAGGCCCGGTGCGCTGGCTGTTCAGCAGCCGAGCTCTGCAGGGAGTGGGGTGGCAGCCTCACCCGACACCCTCCTGCCTTGCCCTCCACAGGGAAGATTAGCCCAGATCCTGGACACACCAGTTCTGCCCAGAGAGGCAGAGCACTGCCGGCACATCCGCCTCATCCCCTCTCTGGCTGCTTACCTGCTCTCGTGCCACGCTGGCCATGTGGACCGGCTCTGACCACCCCAAGTGGGAAGCAGAGAGACCATTCCATGCTCCAGAAGACAGGCACTGACTCCACACACTGAATTCTACTGCGTGAACCATAAGCCTCACTTGTGGAGCTCTGAGCCTCCTTACTACCAAATGCTTTCTAAGACTGATCATTGATCTGTTCGTACAGCGGTATGCTTCTTACCATGAACGGCTACACTTTTGTCTCATACCCAGAAGCAAGTGGTTTGGTGTTTGGTGTTTGGTTGGGTTGCTCCGGGCAGGGAGGCAGCCTGTAAGAGAACTGAATGTTCTTGTGATTCCTAAAATGAACACAGTTCTCCAAATGCTAGTCCCTTCTGAGCCCTGCCCAAATGTTTCTGGGTACCTCATACTAGTCCTTTAGGACTTCACTAGTTCAGTTCACGAAACGTCCATAGATTTCAAAGAAAAGTAGAAAATTTATTATTCTCATGAAAATGAATGATGGCAAGTGCCACTCATTATGTAGTTTGGCTGTCATCAGAGAAGGCAGATGTGAATGGAGAAGTACACCCCAAAAATGAAGGAACTTCAAGATGCTCACCAAGTCATTCCCACTGGTAGTTGCTAGGGAAAGCTGTGAATGGCCGCTCCAAAATGTGTTTGGATTTGCCTGGTGCTCTAGCAGGAGGCAGATAACATCTCTGTCATGCTTTGTAGGCAAGTGCGGTGGAAAAAAAGTAGAATTAGATCATAATAAAGTTAACTTTCTAATATTAAATTTAATAATAATAGCATGATTAATGAGCAGCATAAAGCACATTCAAACCTTTCACTTAAACTATGATGTTACAGTAAAAACATACGTCCACTTTCTCATGACTGAGAACCCCAAGCACAGTGGCGTTACACATGAAACCTCTTCACAACAGATTATCAAATCCCATTAACCCTGCCACCAGAAAGCACGTGTATGTTTGCTTCTGAAGAAGCAGGTCTCCTCTCTCAGATACCTTTCCCCAGCTGTATGTAACCCAAATCTGCTAGAAGAATGTTACTATAGTACAAAATCAAATGCACAAAGGTTAGTGCATGCCAAAACTAAGACGGTCTAACTTCAAATTGGCCTTGTGGATGATTAAGTTAATGGTCAATTAAGCAAAGGAAACCTGACTAAAGGAGTTTCTCTTGTCGAACAGAACTCCAAAGATTTAAGAAAATTTTTTCCTCAAATGTTAATAGATTTTTAATCAGTACAATGATAATAATTCAGCAGAAAGGGAGTTTTTTCCTGGTATTCAATCTGCTCCTTACAGAGGGATGAAATGACTTCACTGCCAAGTTGTGTCATTTGAGATTAGCTTAGAACTGCTCCTTGTGAGAAGAGCCGCGATGCCATGATCTTACCTCACTGCTATCCTCTCTCTCGCATGCAATACGCAATGCAGTCCTTCCACCTTCTTCAGGGACAGGGCCACTATAGCAGGAATAGTACTCTTGTGGTGGTCCTGCTTCATTTCTCAGTTGCAAAGTGACAACACCCGTCAAGTTGGCTTCTTTGGCTTGAGGCTAAGGAATCCAAGTGAAACGATGTCCACATTTGCAACACACATTAAAGACAAGTTAACAGAAAACAAACCTGCCTGTTGACCCAATAGTCGGGATCTCAGTCATGGACAAGACTTGCTCAGCCTTACAAAAACAACTGCCACTCTTCTTCTACTTTCTGCTTGACATTCAGGTCTCATCTGCTAGACTGCTCTCACACTGCACACTAAGAAGTTTAATAAAACCACTGGCAAATTTGAGAGATAGATGTTAATAACTTTTACTGGGCCAAACGATAGGGCGTATATTCCAGGTGCCAGCTACGTTTTCATGGAGGCAAACTATCCACATACACCCCCAAAAAAAATCTGACACCATCAAAAGAAAAAAAAGGGCAAACAATACTTGGAAATCACCCAGAAACTCCATCACAAAGTGTTCTCAGCGGAGACTCATCATTTCAGGCATGTTATTAACTCAGCTTTACCCACAAGCCTTACATTCGATCGACCTTTACAGTCCAATGAACGACAGGCAATATGCACAACAGAGCTCATGACAGTTTTGTAGATGGCATCAACTGGCAGACGGGCAAAGGATGCAGATACACCTACCAGCTGTCGGAGATGAAATTCAGGCCAACATAGCCTGGCAGGAAGGCTGCGGTTTGTCCGTGAATTTCTGGAAATTTTTCAGTGACACAGCTTGTTGCTATCAGCGGCAGATTTCATCTGGATTTTTGCAGGCGAAAGATCCAACTCCAGCAGCACTCAGTCCTTGGTCTTTACTACCAGCTCAGGCTAAAGGAAAAGAAAAAGTCACTTTCTACAAGATTCATTTATATTGAAACAAGCAAAACTAAAATAAAGTAAATGTTTGATTAAAGCCTTGTATTCTTCTGAGTAACAAAGTCAGTCAGTAGTCCTACCAAGGCCACAATGGGCATCAAATCAGCAAACAAAATACTGGACTGAGCAGCACATTAGCCAAACCATTAACACCGTATCTGAACCTTTCCTCTCCAGGCTCAACTGAACACTGTCCCTCTGGGTGATACTATTTAACCAGCCTGAAAAGATTTACAGTAGAGTCTCTACAATAGACTTCAGCCCTGCAGGAAGCCAGGGAAGTCTATCCTCCATATCTCCTGAAAATCCAGTCCTTATTCAGCATATAAAAAGGTCCAGCATGGTTTAATGGCTTTTATTGCCCACTACCTGGAGGGAGCCAGAAAACCTGGCCTGGGCTAGGAGTTGTGCTTGACACAACTTGTTTGTGGGAAACAGCTTCCAACTCTAAGCTCTGCAGCTGCTTAACTCTGCAAAGCTACTGGAGGCGAGTCAGGAGAACAGGAAAATCCCCCACTGGAGAGGGAGGAAGCAAATATTATTATGCAGCAGTCACTAAAAGATGGGAATAATAGGAGTGTAATAGGAGTAGTGTGTGGGGTTCGCTGGGTGGAGCAGGGCTTATAGGCCTTGCTTGAACAAAGTTAGTGATCAAAGGATGCCCTGATGAAAGATTCAAGGACTGTGGAAAAGTACAGAAAGAAGTAAACAAGAACAGAAGGAGACTGAGTAGTTGGCCAAAAAATCTAATTGGCAAGTAAAGATGTTACTGGGAGGAAGTTATATCCTGGACTAATGAGAAACTAGATATCAAATATAATCAGTAGTTGTCACCATAAATATCAAGTATAATCTGTAGCTGTCACTAGAGAATTGCATGTTTCGATGAGATAATCTTAAAAATAGTATATAAGGTACTGAATCTATTAATAAAGTTGGACATTTGCAGCATTCATATTGTATGTGTATGCTTTGTCCATCTTCACCACGGACATGTCGCAACAGTAGTGTATGCAAAACCCTCACCAAGAACAAAATCATTTACCTCATGCAGGTATAACTTCCAGTTGTGTGACATTTGTCTGGTCCAGCAACAGGAAAATTGGAAAAACCATCCTGCTGTTTAGCTTTTGCCACCCTTGCTGCTCTGGTGTGCATGCTCTCACCAGATTCCCTTGCAGTAAGAGCCTGCTTTGCTCCTGTCCTGAGCACATTCCTCATCCAAACAAGTTGTGCCGGAGTGACCAGTCCCACCTCTGTCTCCACTGCTCTGTACTTTTGAAAATTGGTATCAGCAAAGAAAAAGGGCTTGGGCATTGCCTTCCCGCTCTGCAAGATTCCTCTGAGCAGGAGGGTGCAGAGCAGTTCTGCCTATCCTCTAAAGCTCGTCTCTGCCTGTCTTCCCTGCTCTCGGCGACGAACAGCTGCCAGCCTTTCACACATTGGAAAAGGTGCTACCAGAGATGATAAAACAAGTTAAAAATGGAATGCAGTAGGAAATAGCTTGTTAAAGCAGAGGCTGATAGGAAAAAAGCCACTAAATGAAATCCTTTTTGACTAGGCTGTCTCAATATGTCACCATAAGGAGAGTTCAGCAAAGGCTCCCCAAGACCAACTCCTAGAGGAAACCAAGCAAATGCCAAACCAGATATTCAGCAAGGGCATGCAGCTGGTGTGCAATAACTGAAAGAGACCTGTCCTAACTGAAATCAGGAAACCACTGTGCCCCAAAATCAGTGTGTGGAAGTATGGGGAAGGCACCCCTAGGTGCAGGTTCAAAGTGGCTCCTCTGCGTTCATAAATCACTGCACCAAGACATGCTACAGCCAGCACCAGTTATAAGCACAGCTGCCTTTGCTCTGCCTAGCACGAAGGGTCTGTGGACACCAGTCAAGACCAGTGAAACCAGCAGCCTGAGCTCTTCACAGCCAGGAGCTTCCATTGAAGCTGCCCTGGGAAAGCAGAGAGTGAAACCTTGATCAGCAGCGCAGTGTGTGAAACCCAAGGGGTGAGCGAGGGGAAGCCTTCTCCTTTTGCTTCCCCATGTTTCCCCTCTGTGGTAAGAACAGCTGTCTTTAGAAAATCTACAAGTTACCTGTGCATTTTTGGAGGCTCAGGAACTCCTTGGAACTGGTTTAGTAGTAAGGACAAGGGAAAAGTGCAGCAGGGCTTTTAGCACTGAGGACCCCGGGCATTAAAGATGCCATATGTTCACAAAACCCAGAAGCTGAAAGGGAAAACCAAGGGACACCTTTTGAAAAAACAGTTATCTTAGCTTGGGCAAATGTCCCCACCACAGATACTAAGACTGGTTTTGGGCTGAAGAAATTCTCCTTTGGAAATACAAGTGTTCATAATAAAAAAAAAAAATCTGAAAACATTGTTATTCGAATGTATTTATAGCAAGAGCTATAAATAGCACAGCCCACAGAAGGCTAAGTCAGAAGAACATCTTTCGTTGCTTGTTTGGATGATAACCTACCCTTGCAGGTTGACGTCACTCCTTTCTCAGCAAGGCAAGTCTCCAAAGCACATGGAAGCTCCCCTTGAGCACCCGCCACGGTGCCAACTCTCAATCAAGCTCGTCTTTCACATCGCTTCACACCAGATCTGCCAGACTCTACCTCCCAGCTCCCCGGTGCCAACTGCCTGCCCTTCTTGCAGCTTTAGGAGTTGCATGGCAATGTCCTTAGGTTAGCACAGATCAGAGGAGTGCAATGACTGGGGCTTGCTGATGGCTGTTTTAAATACTTTCGGCTTTTGCAGCTTTCCCCATCCTCCCTGCAAAGCTCTAGCCTCCTGGTGGCAGCAAAGCCCCAGGACCCCACCAGGAGCCATTGTTTCACCTACAGTTTTGCATTAATCAGTGCTAAATCCACTTACACACACAGATGCGATGAACTCACATGAATTTTTTGAAGCTCTTCTGTCATCTGGTTGAGCCCTCTGGTTTGCTAAGCTTAATTTCTTGGAGATTCGATTCTGGTGACTTCACTCTTAGCATTTATGTCTCTAGAGGTGAAGTGATGGGTCACAGTGTTTAGAGTGCTGAAAATTCTTGTTTTCTCATCCCCAAAGTGATCCTGGACTTTCAAGACTCACGGGGGATGTTTCCAAGGCTCAAGGGAGAATCTACATAGAAAAAAGAATTGTTGATGGAGTAAATGATGAGCCCTCTGCTATCTTCACTGGGTCCTGGGATGAGGAAAAGCAATTACGGACACATTGATCACTGGGCCAATTTTAAAATCTACCCTCAGGGGCCTGACCTACTTTGGACTAAGCGTGTTTGTTCACTGGGAGTTTCCCCCTGCTCCCCACAGCAGCTGCAGCCAGAAGGACGCTGCTGCTCTCCTCTGCAGCCGTGCTGACAGACACATCACAGCCCCCTCCACAGCACGCGTCCTCAGCCCGGCCCAGAGCTGGCCACCCCACTAATGGGGCAACTGGGAAAAGCTGGGCAAACACATTCTTACTTTTTTTTTCTTGGCAGGACAAATCTAGCCTGGAGCCCTTGAGAGACTGTAACAATGAGATAATCTCCAAGGTCAGTTTTGCCATTGCTTGTTGGTGTGATTTACCAAGGGAAACAGCTGAGAGCAGCACCTTTTGCCTCCAGACAGCTGGAACAAGGTGTTGCGGCTGTTTCCAGGCCCGGAGCAGAGGATATAAGGCACTGGACAGGAGAAGGCTTCTCGCTAGGGGCTGGCTCTTTTCCATCTCTACCATGAGGCAGACGCAGGTCAGTCCAGATGGGCAGCACAGGCTGTGCAGATGAGGAAAGAGGGGTGCGTAAGTCCCCGGTCACCCTATAGCTGCCCTGCATAGACCTCTCCCTCCCTAGCAGCTCGGAGGCACCTGCTCATCCTTTTTCGCTGTCCTTCTGAAAGGCTGAAGAACGAAGGTACTCTCGTTTCGCCCCAAGAATGGCATGCATAGCGCTTATCCAGCCACAGATGAAATACTTTTTCCCATGTAAAGCAAAACATAAAATTGAGTGCAACCAGTCTGATCACAATCCCGCTGATTTCCCTGCACTTTTCTCAGATGGGGACAGGAAAGTAAGGTGCACATTTCCCTGTCAGAATTGGTTCTCAGGAATGACGATAATCACAACATCTACTGGATTATTATTTTATGTGCATACATATATGACTATGTATAAGAATGTGTGTATGAGTATGCATGTGTGTGGGCTATTGGGTGGACACGGGATTTGAAGTAACAACCACATACTTTTCTCTCCCTGCCTGCTCCCATTTGCTCAGCATTAAAGTAGGCTGTCGTGTATCACTGGGATTTGGGATGTTAGCGGGACCTCATGACAGAAGCGAGTGCCTGAGGGGCAGCTATGTTCTGCCTCTGACACCCTGACAGCTGGGAAAGGCTCCAGGAAATCACAGTCTCTTCCGAACTGGGATGAAACAACAATAAGAGAAACACCTTAAATTCTGCCTGCTGTTGAAATTCATAATCTTTCCAGGCTCTGTGTCTGAAGATAACATGGGGGTCAGACTTGATGCGGCAGTTTGGACATCTAGTAATGCTGCCACAGATGAGCAAAGCACAGGGCACAGCAAAAGGAAAGCAGAACGGAAATCCTGCTCACTGCTGTGACGAACAGGGACTGGAGAAAAAAAAACAGGTGAGGATGAAAAATATCCAGGATTCTGTGCCCACTTAACCTTGCCTGGATACACAGAGTTTGGACTCCGTGTCAGACACGGATCACGTGTAAATGGAAACCTCTGTCTGAAGGGCTGCAAAGTGATGCGGGGCTGCCCGGCAGGCAGCGCGTCGGAGCAGGAGCCAGACTGTTCCTGCCAGTGGCCTCAGCCGTCCCCAGGCTTTTCATGTCCCGGTGCCTCAGTTTGCCCACCTGCACAGTAAGCTCTGCTCTTCATCAGGTACTCGCAGACAGGATGAGGGGAGCTGCCTGCACTTAGCTAAACCGGTGGTTTTGCTGGTTCATTTCCTCTGGAAACACAGTATGGGAGGGGAAAGGCATCCAAAGTCTGCAGAGGTGGGAGGTGAGGCAGGCTGGGCAGCCGGGTGAGAACGTGCCCCTCAGGCTTGTGGAAAGCGGCTGGTCTGGGACACAGCTCGGGACGCAGCAGGAGCCCCATGCCTGGGAGCAGGCAGCAGGCAAGCGCAGAGGTGGAGCTTATGCTGGGTTTTTGTGTTAGATATAAAAGGCTTAGATGGGTCAGTGCCAACCACAGCGCCCGGGACATGGATGAGGAGCGAATGGAGCGGGGAGCGGTGCCGGCCATGGGCAGGGCAGCCCCAGTCCTCCTGGCCCTGCTCAGCCTGGCAGCGGCCGTGTGCGATGCCCAGGACGCCTGCCCAGGTGAGTGTCCCGCAGATCCCGCTGCCATCCCAGACAGTCCACTTCACCCTCCACGGCACAGGGAGCCGGGTGATGGGTACGGCTTTTTGCCTTCCTTGCTTTTTTAAATCCAGCTGCAAGTGGGAGGAGGGAAAGGGGGAGAATGAAGTCTCAGCAGCCACTTTACAGAACTGCTGGCTCCAGCCAAAGATGTGGCATCGTCCCCTGCTCGCCAGTGGGATCTCCAGAAACAGGCTATCCCGCTGAGGTTTTCCATCCTGGTTAAGGGATTTTGTTCATGGTGCTTTGGCCCAGTTACTAAAGGATGCAGAGCAATATGAAGCATCAGTCGAGTGCTTGCCGGGTGCCAGGCTGCTTGGCAGCTTGAGGACGCTGCGCAGCACAGCTTTCCATCTGTATTCCTTGGGAAGGCGATACGGGTGATTTCAAACTGACCTGGTGTCAGGAAATTTGGTAGAACCTTTACTGTCCACAGATCCGTCAATGTCACTTACTCTGCTGTCAGTTCCCCTAGGGCACATCTCAGCTTTTATTTTATTAAGCTATTGTGTATTTGTCGTGCATGTAATGTCATATATAACAACCTCCTCCCTCGCTGAACTCCCCTGAACCCTAAGAGAATCAGTGTCTAGCTCCTCGAATATGAGAGATCCTCAATGCCATCTGTTAATACATACAACACCACCAAACTGCCACCCTCATTGCTTTTGCTTGCACTGCTCCTGAACTCAGAGGGTTCATTTTCCCCTCCAAGACATTGAAAGCCCTAATAATCTCCACAAAGACTGTCTTCATTTCCTTAGAGGTGAGAATAGTGGGACTGGGTGATGCTGACCGGCTCGCCGTTCTCCAAGGATGCCCAGGGATCCCAGGTGCCTCTGGCTCAAAAGGAGAACCAGGTCTCCCAGGAGAAAAAGGTGAGGCCCCAAAAGCCAGCAATGGACGCTGTGGTGTGAGATGGCTTTGTTGCTTTGGGCAGGGGAAGCAAGCTGAGGCTGAGCAGTGGCTGGCCTGGCACTGGTGAGCAGCTGGAGAGTCGAGCGGGAGTGGAAACCCCCCATCTAGAGATGTGCTGGCACACATGGAGACGTCTGTTTTTCCCTCCGTCTTGTCACAAGTCACAACTCCCTTGTTTCTTCTACAGTAAAAACATCCATTTGTTTTCTGAGTCTTTACTGAGCAGTCTGGGTGTGAGCAAGGCTGCGACGCTCCTGCATGTCTACCAGGGAACAGTCTGGGAAGCATACCGGCACCCCCAACCCCGGGAAACAAGGGAGATGGAGGTCCATCAGGGTTTTCAGAGTCCACTCATAGAGAAGGTGAATCACATTGACAGAGGGAGCAGATCCCACCACAGCAAAATCCATGGACTGGCTCCAGGCTGTACAAAGATCATAGGAATTCATACGTGAACTGCAAATAGGACTTACACTGGCAGTACCAGTGTGGTGTAGTTTCAATAGAAGAAAAGCAGTAAGATCTGTTGCAAGACTGAATCTAACTGAGAAAACCCAGCTTCCTTGTTTCTGCAGAAGCCAAGGTTCATCTGCCCAGGCTTCTGTATCATCTCCCCTCTGGTCAATGTGCACGCACAAATTGAGTCTTTCCTTGCAGGAGAAATGGGAGCCCAGGGACTCCCCGGGAAAGCAGGACCACCTGGTGCAAAAGGTAATGTGTAACATATTCAGCTTTAATCCATAAATCTACCCAAGTTCAGGACATGCATTGGGATAGTGGGTCTAAAGAGACGAGCTGTAGAGCCGGTCATAGTCTAAGAAACAGCCTTGAAGTAGCGTAGGCAAAGCAGGATTTGAGGGTATTGATCTTGCATGGGGTGAGTACTAGAAATAGTGTCCTTGAGTGGGACCACATCACAGAGGGAGATACTCCTATTCTTCTCGAAGTTCCCCGCTGACCCTTACCAGCCCCTAAAATCAGACCTCTCCCCATTCCCCGCTCCTACCCTACCCTGCCTCCACGGCGTCAAACCTGCCCCAATGATCCCCTCTCTGCGGAGCTCCAGGGAGCTTCAACCAGGAGGCCTGGTGTGCAGACACAACACTGAGTGCTTCCAGCAGCCTCCAGGCCTGGGCTCGGCGTGAGAGGCCATCGCAGCCCACCAGAAGGATGGATCAAACCCCCCGGGAGACAGCTGACATGGGGTGAAGCACGGAGGGAGTGGGGATTTCTTTGCAATGTGATGAGCCCCTGAAAAGCAGATGATGTCTGCTGAGAAACCAGCTTTCACTCCACCCAGGTTGTGCTGAAGGTCTTCAGCAGGACCTGTGTGCTGCAAACACTGGGAAAGTGTCTCTTCTAAAGAAAGTAGTTCCCAGCCCAAGGTGGCACAGGTGCACTGACCAGCTGGGAAAACAGCCCCTTTGCAAGATGAATAGGTAGTTATTTCCTGGCCAAAAGCTCCCCAGACTACAGCTGAAACCCCAGCAGGGGATGGATAAACCCAAGGAAAAAGCAGCTATTGCCCAAAATGTCGCAGGTGCCCAAGTGAAAACAGATAGTCCCCTCAAAAAGTCACTGAGATGGATCTGTGAATCCCCATCCACTCCAGCAGACGGAGCAGTTGTTCCCTCTCCCTGATGTCCTGCTCTTCCCGCTGTTCCTGAGAGATGCAGCTGACCAGGAGAGCAGCCAGGCCGGGGTGGCCGCACCAGCTGGGTGCACGGTAGAGCCCTTGGCTTTGCGCCACTTGGCAGCCTCTCCTGTACATTTGGGACATACGGATGGGCTGCAGCAGCCTCCTGGGGAGCCACGGGAATTCCCTCGCATTGAGTCCTCTGTGATGAGCATTTTCCTCTTGTCTCCTACAGGGGCAGCTGGAGAACCTGGCTTCCCAGGACTGAAAGGTAAGTTATGCTGTGCTGAATTTATCATCTGAGCCTGTTTAGGTAAACTTCCACCCTGTGCTTGTCTGGAACAACACACCAGATGGGAGCAACTATAGAGAAATACAAGTACCCACCAGGTCCTGGCTGGGGCTGTCTGGTGACAGTTGTGCCCCATTGTAGGCTCAGCGCCAGCCCAGGTGCTGTGAGCAGCCCCCCTCCCAGACCAGCTCTTCAGCGACAGGGGCTGCCCCCAGCTCGGGCACCCCATGCCGCTGCTCGGCACCATCAGCTACAGAACCCGCAGGGCTTCTCACGCCCCAGCCTGCGGGACAGCCAGATTTGGGCAGACGTCTGGCCTGCCCATGCTACAGCAAAAGGAAGAGGCTGGGATGAAACTCAGTCCCTGCTAGTGCCAGAGGAACACGTCTGTCTACCAGCACTAGCAACAGGGCAAGGGCAAAACAAGTTTATTTCCTGATGCCATCACCCTGCACACGAGGGCCACTTGCCGAGCACTGTCTGCGCTGTGGCTTCCCTCCCTGGAGCTCAGCTGGTGACAGCCAGGGCCAAGTGCTGCTGATCTGGGGCTGGTTCAGCACATTTGCTCCCACTGTCACAGCTGCTCCCAAGCCACAGACTGAGGCCCTCTGCCAGCAGCAGCCATTCCCTGCTCGGGGCTTTCGACCCTGCCTTCCCTCCTCCCTCCCACGCCGCCTGCTCCGGCCCCGTGTGTCCCAGCCCAATGGGTCTCACTGGCACCCAACGTTGGCACCCAGCTGCGGGGGCTGGCCAGCAGCAGGCAGAGCAGCCAGGTCCAACAGAGGCACGGCTTGGGTCAGTCTTGCCCTTTGGACTTCCTGGACCCAAATCAGGTGTCAGGGGAAGATATATCCAGGTGACTGAGGATGCTGGGTGGCACTGCTGTAGTTGCAGGAGTTTGTGACTTGGTTTCCCACCTGCCATTGTCCCCGGTGCTCTCGTGGGTCTATGCAGATGGGCTGGTGGGTCTCCTCTCCTGGGCCCAGCAGCAGCCAGGGCAGGACGTTATACTGAGTTATTCCTCCTGCCTGGCTTGTCTGTGCCTCTGTTGTGTGCGCAGATGAGCTAAACACTTCCCCTACCACCACAGACCTCTACCAGTGCAGAAGGATTTGTCTTGAAAAGCAAATGCTGCCAAGTGCTGGAGGAGGGGAGGGCAGGGTGTGGAAGGTGAAGAGCAATTGATGGTGGTGTTTGTCCAAAAGGAACAAAAGGAGAGCCTGGATTTCCAGAAGCATGGGGTGAGTTTCATCCTAGGTCCTTTATGCCACCGTTGGCTTTGCAGAGCAGAGGGAGGTGGAGTCCCTGCACCAGAAGTCAGGACAGGACAATCTGAAAACAAATTCAGAGTGACCCTGAAGGACAGAGTAAGGAAATATCACTGTTAACCCTTTTGCTTCTTGCAGCCACATGCACCTTCTGTGTCTACTCTGTAAACCAGCCAGGGCAGGAAAGTAATCTCAGCTGAGCACTGCTCGAGTCACCCGCTCTCTGTGTCTGTTGGAGCATGTCGAGCCTCAGCCTCCTGGTTCCCAAGATGAAAGCAGTAGAAACACCTCTGTAGACATGCTGGTACCTCAAAGGCAATGGTACCACCCCACGTGCAGTGGCAGGTTCCGTAGACGCAGAGTTCACCTGTGTGTGATAGAGCTCAGACTAACTTCATTGTTTGAATAAAAAACAAGAAAGAAAGAAAACAAGCAAGCATCAGTTGACCCATCTGCCTCCATGAGGTAAAGCCAACGCAGAGCTACATCCTGCTCTGGCTACACTTGGGTGCCGTAGGGCCACACTTCGTGCAGAGGCTCGGGCACCTCAGAGCTGCTGTAACGCCTGACAGAGTGAGACTGGGATGCACTGAACCGGCCCCTTGCTGCCACGGGCACTCCTCTGCCCCTTGATGTTTCGTGGGCACGTAAAAACATTTGACTAGTAAGGGACAGGCCAAGGCCAAGCCCACCCCTCCGTCAGGAAGGAGACCCCTGCCCACAAGCCAGCCTGTGCGTCCGCGCATCAATCACAGCACGCCCAGACACCCGCACCACCCACAGCCCCGTCTCAGACCATCTCCCAAGGCTTTCCCCTCTGGAAGCCACAGACACAGCTGTAAGCTGGGATATCTGGCAGGGACGGTCCCAGTCTATCCTTTGGCATCGTGAATCTGAGCTTCTGTCTTCAGGTATAGCTTTGGGGAGGGAAAATAAATTTATACAGATGTGTGTATTCAAAAGTGCTGTCTGTCCAATCAACAGAGGATGATCTGAACACTGTTTTCTGTACTAAAGGTAGCTGCTTTTCTGTGTCACCACTCCTTTGCTGCCATCTACCCACACACTCCCTGTGTCTCCCCATATGCTTCTGAGCCTGGACAAACTCCTGGGCCATGAGATTGTCATCCAGCTCAGGGCAGCTCCATCACCCAGACCCCCAAAAGGGCCATTGCAGATGAGAGGAGTCTGAGCACCTCAGACCGTCTCTTAGCAGGTGCCCATCTGCCCTGTGAGAAGTGGGCTCAGGAACAGCAGCCGGGTTTGGCTCCCGGTAGCTGCGTGGCAGAGCCCTGCAGTGCACGGAGCCAGCTGGGAGGCTGACGAGTGCAAAGCTTCCAGCTCAGGGCACGAGGCTGATGCGCTCCCCGGATGCGGTGAGCATGGAATCACAATGTCACTGAATCCCAGCAAGGCAGGGGTTGGCAGGGCCCTCTGTGGGTCACCCAGTCCAACCCCCTGCCCAAGCAGGGTCACCCAGAGCAGCCTGCACAGCACCGCGGCCAGGCGGGGCTGGAATATCTCCAGAGAAGGAGACTCCACAGCCTCCCTGGGCAGCCTGGGCCAGGGCTCCGTCACCCTCACAGGGAAGAAGTTCTTC
>Ga0065711_1006743_pt1 | contig 16527 bp, 19 predicted proteins | sample Hoacrofraction12_FD_59098 | JGI IMG/M metagenome (GOLD analysis project Ga0065711, IMG submission 59098) | Hoatzin crop microbial communities from Cojedes, Venezuela - Epithelial fraction 12 v2 (version 2) | ecosystem: Host-associated > Birds > Digestive system > Esophagus > Crop | place... | reverse complement strand
CCCCGCCTGGCCGCGGTGCTGTGCAGCCTGCTGTGGGTGACCCTGCTTGGGCAGGGGGTTGGGCTGGGTGACCCCCAGAGGGCCCTGCCAACCCCTGCCATGCTGGGATTCTGTGATTCTGTGATCACTTTAAATTTTGGTGCTTTTCTGGAGTCCTTGCAACCTTCTCGTAGGGAGCCATCTTTAAACGCAGGTATGTTCTACATGCCATCATCCAATAATTAATTAAAATATTGAAAAGCATCAGGACCATAGTAACCATTCTAGCAGCCTTTTAGTACAAGGTTTGCATGTTCCAGATGTAGCGGTGTGGAAATATCTCAGAAAGAAAGGTTTTATGTAACCAAATTGTTAGAGCGTTGCTCAGTCCCTGATAGCAATCTCTGGTCGCATTGTTCTCATTGCACAAGAACCCACCTCGCTGTTCCACTCTCCATTATTTACTGACCACAGAGAGATGCTACAGGAAGCAATGCCTCTAATTTCAGCTCTGCTTTGTACTTTAGGGGTTTGTTAACGATGCCCGCATGTTCTAAAAATTATACTCACATTTACGGTGTGACAAAAACCACACTATGGAAACAATTCAGCGCAGGCGAAATGATCGCGTGGTCGCGCTCTGGGCTGGGAGCAGAGTATCCGCTCTCTCTGCGTCTGCAGAATGACACGGTGGCTAGGTGACAGCACTGTTCTAGAGAGGTGGCTCAGCACCCAGCAGTTACAAGGAAGCAGAAGTGGTCTTTCATAATGGATAAATCAGGTTTGCACAGAGATTTTCTTCTGGAAGTGTGTTGTAAGATCACAACGGAGCTGCACACGGCGCTGAGGCGGGCAGCAGCGCTCGCAAGCAGCACAGTGGCATCTCGGTGGCAATCAGGGCTGGCCGTGGTCGACTGCTGATGTCGGCTGGGTGGAGATGTGACCCCGGGTTAGAAGCGGTCAGGACGTTGGAGCCAAACCCCATCCTACCACCGTGTGAGCTGCCACAGCCAGGAGCTTGGCTTCCCGTGCGACTCGAGGCACGTGCCAGAGCACTGCTCCCACCTGAACCAGAGGGAACAGGGGGGCTGGTTTGGTCTGCAGAGTTTCGCTCGGCATCCTTAGAGTTTTGCTGGTTTCTGGCCCTGCAGCTGAGCCGTTGGGAATATTTAGTTTGCAGGACGTTTCAGGATCACAGGGTGGAAATAGGTGAAGTGCTTTGGAAGTCTAGATTTTCTTTATATCTAGTTGTTTTTTCTCAGTGTAGCTTTGATCAAAGCGCTTGACCATTTCTGTCAGTCCAGCCTGAGATTTATTTTTAGATACATGCTATAGCTAGATAATTAGCTCTTTAACCTGATGTCACGCTGTGCAGTGGAATCATCCAGGCAACTGAAGAGGGAGACAGGGCATGATTATTTCTCTGTGTTTGAGAAGTCTTTAGAGAATTTTGAGTGATCAAAAAAATGTTTCCTAAATACTAAACATTATTGTTGGATTGTTTTATAAGTGATCCAGAAGAAAGAGGTGAGATAATTTTAAGCTAGCTTTTGGTCAGAGAGAGCAGTGTTGGGGGGGAGAACCAGCGTAACCCTCTGCGTCTCAGCGGGAGCAGATACCGTTTCCCTAAGGCTGCATTGTCAAAGACCTTTTGTGGCCCATAAATAGAGATTACTCTTTTTTTCTTTAGGAAAAATTGGCCATTAGCAAGGAGCAGAAAATCTTAATGTGAAAGAAAAAACCATCAGCGTTAAAATAAAATGTCAGACAGACATCAAGCTGGAAGATTGGTGCTTACAGATGCCCCAGAACATGTTATGTGGGTCAGTAGTTACTGTCTCTTCAGCAGTCTCGTCTGAGTAAAGGCTGTTGTGACCTCTGCAGGAAGCCGCTTCTCTGCCCTCTTGACACTAATTTAATAAAGCTCCCTTGGTGGCACATAAATAACACTGAGAAGACAAGGAGGCACTGAGACGCTGCTTGGAGCTCCAGCGCGTTTCTAGGGCTGGCTAAGAGGACTTACAGAAATGTCACTCGGAGTTCTGTCAGAAGATAAAGATTCTGAAAATGTGACTTTAAAACTTTAACAGAACTGAGTACAGCTCATGAAGTTAAAGACTGAGAAAAAGAGGAACTAGAAGAACATAATAAGAAAAATGGAGAGACGGTAGGGACCAGGGAGCTGCTTTCATGACATGCATGAATTGTGGTGTCTTTTTTTTTTTTTCTTTACAACATAAACTTTTGAATGTACAGCACTGTTTGTATCATTATGTTGTTCAGGGTCGTGGTGGGTTGTTGGGGTTTTTAAGATTTATATTACCATTATTAATGACTTGTGCAATGATCCTGTCAAGTTTACAAGCTTTCTGCATTGAGGATAGTTGAAGCCTTGACCTACAGTTATCTGAAGATGATATGAAGAGCTCAGAAAGCACATGCAAGTTTTGGAGCGTGAGAGTTAAACAGAAATTCTGAAATTAGAAATCCCACAGCATTGTTTCAGGCATTAACTAGAGCTTCTGGCCAGAATCCGAAGGGATGATGATGTTCTGCCTACCAAGCTTTCCCTCACAGTTTCTGCTTAGCCCGGTGTTTTGTCTTGCCCTGTCTCAGCCGTTGCCTGCCGGCTTGGTGCTCCATGCTGGGCGCAGGTGCGCTTCAGCAGTTGAGGAATAGATTGATGTAAGTCCCTAGACATATTAGAGTAATTAGGAATGCAAATCAGCCTCAAAGAGCGGTGTGCTGTTACCTGCAAGGCCCTGCGCCCGCATGCCCTCTGTGGGGCTGGTTGTGGGGCGTACCGTGGGTTTCCAGGGCTGCGGCCGTGCCGCGCAGAGCCCTGCTATCCCATCCGTCCCGAGTCCGACGCGGAGCAGCGTTTGTGGCATCGGGTGCTTGTGAAGCGCTTCACGTTTTCAAGATGCTGAACAAACGTTATGCCTAGTTCTGGCTGAGGTTTGGTGAGTCACGGTTTGTGCTCGCTGAGACTCGTATGATGCCAAGGACAGCAGTGACACACACGGAGTGACTGCCTTGGAAATGTGTAGGCAAACGCTGCGCTGGGCTATGGAAAGGTGATGCTGCAGTTTTATCACTGGCTGCACTTAGCAGACTGCAGTTTAAGGCCAATACTTAACAAAACTGCGCTTAGCAAGACAGAACTGATACCGAAATGCTGGTATCCTTTTCCGCTGGCATCACCTCTCTCGTGTGTAGATTATGCTTCGCGTGTTCAGGTGTGCCAGTGCAAGAGTAGGATAACACAGCGGCCAGGATTCTTTCACAGCGAGAGCTGACCTTTTGTATTCCCTTGGGAAAGTGAATTACCCTTCCTTATCTCTGTTTTCCTCTCCTTAGACACCAACTCCTGAAGGCACGGGCAGTCTCCTAAAACGTGTCTGGCTTTCACCACCGCGGTCCCCAACGCTGAAAGTCGCAGTGCTACGTTTTAATATCAGAGTACCACTACCGATACTTGTTCTTCAGGCGGGAGCGAGCTTGCTGGGGGGAAGCGGCAGCAGTTACGCTCGGTATTAGTCTGGCAGTAGCGATATGAGGTGGCAGTCCTTCGGCTGGGCTGATGCCGCTCAGCCGCCTGCGCAGCCCCCGAGGTGCGGGCAAGCGGCCGTTTCCGTGAAACGCCGGGCACCGCTTCGCAGGGCCAGGGGAGAGCTCTGGAGGATGTGCAGATCCCTGAGATGGTCGGTGGCCCCGTCTCGAGGGAGCGAGCACCGGGCACTTGTGCTTTTCCTGAGGTCCGAAATGCTGGAGAGTGGAGTGAGCTTTAAAACGCGTGATGCTAACGCTTAGAGGTGTGCCAGAGAGAAAACATGCTCAATTAATTTTAGTCTGTAGCGTTTAGGAAAAAAAATGAAGTGATAACGACACCTGAAAAAAAAGAGTTAGAAGGCAATATTGAAAAATGATACTCTTTTTATTTTAACATTGATATATTTTGTGCGAGTTTCTTGGTGGTTAGTGAAGAAGGCATCTACGCACGACTGAGGTCTCACAAGCGTAGCGCGAGCTCTGCGTCTCTCGGAGTGAAGCGCGGTGTCACTCTGCAGGTGTCACACAGTCTTACTCAGAGTAAAAAAGAAAGGCTGACAGAGGTTGTGTCTCCATCTACACTCTGTAACCAGCCCTTCCAGCCAGTCGATTTTACACTTCCTCTTGCTAATGAAGATGCTGGGGTTGCATGGTTGATGCTCCGAGCTGGGGACGGCGAGATCGGCGCCTGTGCTGTGCTTGGTGCTGCTGACTGCAGCTGGTGCCCACGGCGCGGGGAGCAAGAACGATGGAAAAGACAAGTTTACAGCAGATCTCCAGACTGTTTCCTCCCAGTTAGTGTGGCAAACTCTGGAGATTAAACCATTCATCTCTTCCTTGTTTTTTTTTTAATCCTTTTTTTTTTCCCCTTTTCACCTACGTGTTGTGTTTTTTGTTCTTTTTTTTTCTTTTCGCATTTTCCAAACTAGCAAGCGTGGAGGCGAGGCACATCAAGGCAGAGATGGGGAGTGAAAGAGCCCTTGTGCTGGACAGGCTAGCAAGCAACGTGGCAAAGCGAAAAAGCTCAATGCCTCAGAAATTTATTGGTAAGAACAAAAAACCTTTTCATGTGCAACAGTTTAATATGTGTGAGTTGGTAACCTAGAGTACAATGCCTGTGCTTATTTTAAATCTCCTTCTCAAGTTTGTCATCTAATCTAATACAAAAGAATATAAATGAATTAACTTCGATTATTCTGATGTGTTTTTAGTGATTTTCTGTAGGCTTTTGATTAAAATAAAAAAGGATATAGTCTGTTAGAAACTTACTGGATGGGAGCTGCCTCTGTGCTCTGTGTCTATTTGTGTAGAGAATTTATAAATATATTTTATGAGCTTCCGTGTGTTGTTTCCAGTACCTGTGCACTTGAAATGTTGGCTGCTAGGTCCTTTATCGGAAAAGAACAGGAAGGCTTAATGCTGTTAGGAGCTGAGTGCTGGTTCTAGTCAGCGGGAGCTGAAGATGCTCGCAGGATGCCTGTGTGGGATAAGGCCTAAAGACAGAGAAGTATTGGATTTCTGTTAGTCATCCTGCTGGACGTGAACATGATGAAAAAATATCACATCCTTTCTTGTGGTAATTTAAGCAGCAAGATGTTTCCATAGCATTTTCTTTGCATTTCATTTTGTACGGTCAGAGTTTTGCGTGCTGGGGATCTTGAATACTAGTTGGACAGGTTTTGTGTGTCAGCGAATGCCTGGTCCTCTTGGCTCATCCTGCTTCATTAATTTGCCTTTTAAGAAAAGAAAATGCCACTCCTGTGTCCCGAGTAAAGACCTGGCTCAGCAGCTGTAGAACGGGAGTACTAGTGGTGCCTAGTCTGTGGCATTCGGGTCGGTTACCTACCGAGGGCTGGCGGTTCTCCGTGCCAGCCGTGCTTCAGCCCAGGGGCTGCTGTGGGGCTGGTGTCCCCCCACACGCCCGGGGCGGGGAGCAGCGGGGGGCTGGGTGCGCAGGCAGGGCCCGGCCGTGCTCAGATGGACCCGGCTGCCGGGGCGATGTCCTGAGGACCGTCCGCAGCGCCTGGGGCTGGGCTCCAGACCCGGGTGCGTGGGTGCTGCGCCAGCCGCGCTGACAGCAAAGCGGCCGCACTGCTGAAGGTAGCGTGGCTCGTGCTGGCTTGGGGGGTAGCACTGGACCTGCAGCTTTGAAAACCGCTGCCTTTTATCTAGACAGCTTAGTACGGCTTGAGAAAGGTCACCTTGTAGACAGGCGTAGAGTAACCCCAGCGCGCTCCACCCGAGTGCCTTTGGGTTCTTAATATTGAAACTGTTGACTCTGTGACTTAGACCTGACATCTCATGCTCTGATTCAAAAAGTAATACTAATGCAAATACTTTTAAAAATCTTTAGCTTCCTTTTTTTTACCACTGAGATCAGCTTCACCCTGTGTGTTTTACAATCGTTACAAATTCAAGCTTTATGTATTTTTTTAAGCACATCTGCACCAGGACACGAGCACTCAGCATGCACTTAACTTTGAGTACTGGTGTTTTTCGGATTTGTTTTACCAGCGTACTTGTTACCGTGTGGGACAGATCCTGCTGATTGGTGATGGTGCTCAGCAGCCCCGTCTGTAGGTGGCATGAACTGATACTGTGTCACACGAGGGCTTTTGTGGAGAAGGTGGAGGACTCGAGGCGGTTCACCTAAAGGAACAAAAGAACCGATTTCTGAAACTTACTGTTTTTCTCGAACCTGAGTGACTGGCATGTTCTTGTTAGAACATGTGAAGAACTTACTCATTTGGTCCTTTTTATCCCTGGGAGGTGCGTTTGCAAGAGCGGTCTGTCTGACCTTGACTTGGCTTTGGTGACTTTCTGAACCGCCCGTGTCGGAGCGCAGATCTGCCGGGACAGCCTGGTGATCGCTTGGGAAGCGGCGTTCTCGGAGCGGGTGCTGATTTTTCATTTTGTCAGGAAGAAGGGACGGAGTGGTGTACTGACAAGGCATCTTTGTTTGGCTCATTTCTGTGAATGAAGTCTATTGATCAGAAAAACCCCGTGTTATGACTATTCGAGGGCTTCGCAGAGATGCACACAGGCACCGGGAGTCTTGCCCGTTTTTTTTCACATTTTTCCCTTCAGTAGCTGCCTCGGGTGCACAAGTGTTGGTCTGAAATAAGGACTCAGATCAGCAGACCGTGTGCTTGACTCCTACCCTCTGCCCGAGGCCCCTCTGCAGAGCCTGCTCCTGCAAAGGTTTTGCCCTCAGCTTTTCCTGTCGTTAGGAGGAAACGAGGATTTGGATGCAAGTTTGTGATCTGGTGTTCCCGGTTTTGCTGTGGATTTCCATTTTGTGTGTACAGGGACCGAATCTACAAACCCTGGCTTTTTGGACTTCCCGGTTTGATTAATGAACAGATCTTAAAACAAATGAATAAAGAAAAATTAAAATAGCCTGGCAGAATAGATGCCTGCGCTGGCGGTCCTTCGCTGCGGTGTAAAGCAGTCCTGGGGCTGCATCTCCAGTTGGCACCAGTCGGACTGACCAGTGCCGTCAGTGCATTTCTGCCACTTTGCACCAGCGGAGTATCTTGACCCACAGACTTTTATTTCTTCCTTTTTAGAAACAAGCCTTCCCTGAGACCAGGAGTAAAAATACATTTCTCATAGTGGTAAAAGCGCTGGTGCGGTTCTGCCCCAGCAGCAAACACCATCATCCCCCAGTGTGCCCAGTCGAACGAGACCTGGCCGGCTCTGGGCAGCGCGGCGGCAGGCAGCAGGATCACTCCCTGTTTCCAGTGTCCACACCTCGCCAGGCTGCGAAGATCTGTGCACGTTTCAGAGCAAGCGAAGCATCGCTGAGCAGCACAGGAGTGCGTGTCGTACGCCGCGGCTCGTGTCTGGGTTCCGGAGGCGAAAGCTTTTGTGCTGTGCTGAGACAAATGAAAAAAGAAAGAGGAAAGCGGCTCTGCTAACCAGTGGCTGCTCTGTAACCAACACTGGAGAACCTGTAAATTTAACTTTTAATGTAGTGTTTTTCAGTAGCTTTGTGGCACTTTGCCTGGTGCAGATAGCAGCTTAACTCGGAATAAGCTGTTGCGTCGTCCTCCGGCTACAAAGATAAAGCATCAGCTGCTTTCGGCACAGTGCAGCTTGCTCGTCCCCAGGCCCCGTGTCTGCCTCTCCCTTTGCTAAATCGTTGATACCAGCTTTCTCCTGACTGATTCTGTCGGGTTTGAGGGAAGCACTGCTCTGGCTTTTGTCCCTTTCCATGGGAAGGTTTGCTGCGTTTAACTGAGGGGAAACAAAACAAGCCACCAAGAGTGGACCCCCATCGCTGGACTGCCACACGGTGCCGTAGCTTGGCGTTCTGCCGCTGCGATTTGCACTTTCTGGGGCACTTTCGTGCAGATTCAGCCTACCTAAACACAGGCATCTGGCTGAGGTATCGAAATCAGACACGTGCTGGCCTTGGGCGTCCGCTGAGACAGCGGGGAGCGGGCGAGAAGCTGTTCTGCAGGTAGTGCCTTTTCCTCCCAAGGTGGCTGAGAACCGGCGCGGTCTGGTTTGCAGCCGGATTTCTTGCGCTCTCATAGAAGGAGTCCGCTGATGATGTGCCGTTGCTTTTTAAGGGTGTACAGCAGCACGGCACACTAATGGGTGTCAGGAGAGCAGCCACCAGGATTCTGGAAGAGCAGGATACTGGGAGAGCCTCAGCGACCGTGCGTTGCGGTTTTTTTGTGTCTTACCTCATGACAGAGGAAGCTAACCCAAAATTTTTAGGGAGTCCTGTCTATCTTTGCTTTTGTTACTTTTTTTTTTTTTTTTAATTTCAAATCTGTTTGCATCTTTCACTTGCCTGGAGCTTGTTTAATGAGTCATACACACGTGCTCTATCATTTTGTTTCCTTCTGTGTGAAGCTGGAGAGCCAGTTTGGTTGAGGGTTGGACGCAGTTACATTTTTGTGGTTCGCTAACCTTTTTGAGTGTTTTAGAAGAGAAACGTGAGCTCCGGGTTTTCTGCCTCTGCAGTGAAACCTAATGGGTTTCATATACATTGAGTCATGGTGTTGACAGGTGACTGATAAACATCTGCACTACTCCAGTTACCCTAACGAGGAGATGAGTGGATCTGGTGTTTGCAAGGCACTTGCACATGAAACGCTTGGCCTGGTCCATTTTTTTTAAAGCTATGAACGATTTTGTTTCATGTAACCACAGAGTTCGGTTACTTATTTCTAGACATTCACCGAAAAAGTGACTTTAGTCCTTCTGGGGTGCAGCGTTCTTTCCCCCTGGCCCGCAGACAACTGGTCGCAGCGTGCTGCCCAGCCCGCCCGGCCCTGCCCCGCTCCCTGCCCGGAGAGGCACCGCAGATTTCAGGTACACGCGGCCTGAGCTCTGCTCCCGGTCGGTCTCATTCGGCGCTCTCGGAGCCTCTCACAGCGGGGAGGAATGCGCTGCGCTCCGCTGTCGCTCGCCCCGTGTCGGGAGACCCTGGAGGTGGTGTTCTGTGCATCTGCACGTAGCTGCCAGCATGAGGTTGTCCAAAACCGTGCGTGGACTTCAGAGGAACCAGGCGTGGGGCAGAGGAAGCTGTAGCTCGCAGAGGACAGTGGGGAAAATTGACTTTGGTGTCCAAGGAAGTGTAAAGAAGACTCTGTCAGATGGGCAGAAGCAATGAAAAGTGCAGCAGGTCTCAGCCAGCGCTTGTCTTTACTTTTTCGCTGAGAGAGGGGCACGCGTCTTGGGGGACAAGTCAAGAACGAAAGGTTGCAGTCTTGGTACCCAAAATGGCATGTTTTGGTTCATTATCCATTAGCTCTTTTACAAGTATTTTCATTAATGATTACCTTTTTCTAGGAAAAAAAAAAAAAAAGATGAGAGAAGTTAACCTATGGAACCTTTGATAATATTCTTCCTCTTAAATCCCAGAATAATTTTTAAAAACTGATGAGGATTTGTCCAGTAAGTATCCTCACCACCTCCTCTATGAGATTTTTTTTTGCTTCCAAGCCTGAGCTTTAAAAAAATACCAAAACCCACCCCACCCCACCCAAAAGCTGCTTGTGTATATGACCAGCCTCTTTCAGCAGAGAACACTTCATGCCTCTCCAGAGACTACCGCCATTTCGGAGAGGCATCGCAGAGTTCAAACGCTGCTTTACCCACCCGGGTCACTGAATACCTCTCCTCTCTTGCAGGTGAGAAACGCCATAGTTTCGATGTTAATTATAGTTCAAGTTTCATGTACGAGAAGGAAAGCGACATCATGCAAGGCCGCATGATGGACCAAGCCATAAACAACGCCATCACCTACCTTGGGGCCGAAGCCCTGCGCCCGCTCGTGCAGACGCCGCCAGCGCCCACCTCCGAAATGGTGCCAGTCATCAGCAGCCTGTACCCCATTCCGCTGACCCGCGCCGACGTGCCGAACGGCAACGCGCAGGATGCGGAGAAGAGCCATGGCCACCTCAGGGACAAAAGCCTGTCTTCCGACAGAGCCCTCTCCCCGAACAACAGCGGCCAAGACTCCACAGACACTGACAGCAACCACGAGGAGCGGCAGAACCCTGCCTTCCACCAAAGCCCGATGGTCCCCGCGCAGGCCCACAACGGCCTCCAGTCCTTGAAGGACTTCCCAAGGCCGTATGACATCATCAAGCCGCCCGCCATATGCCCACGCGACGCCTTTAAGGTCATCAACAAGGAAGGGGAGGCCATCGGGGTCTACCGGTGCGACCACTGCCGCGTCCTCTTCTTGGATTATGTGATGTTCACCATCCACATGGGCTGCCACGGGTTCCGCGATCCCTTCGAGTGCAACGTCTGCGGGTACAGAAGCCACGACCGCTACGAGTTTTCCTCACACATTGCACGAGGAGAGCACCGAGTAGTACTCAAATAAACGGACCGGCGTTCCAAGGCCAAAGGCTTTGGTTTAGATCGCAGGGGAGGCTTGTTGGTTTGGTTTTTTAAGCAGTGTGAAGAAATTCCTCGAGTATTTTTCTATGCCAGTTTTTAAATGAGTATCTCAGGGAGGTGGCACCTTTTTATATTTTTTTTACTAATAATTCAGTGTTCTGTAGCATCTATGCCTAGCTGCTGTGGCGAGTGGTACTGTATAAAGTACCAAGGAGCAGAGACCGATTTTTATACAAACTTTATTTTTGTGAAAACTCGGAGCCATTTAAGATGTTTTTATTTTTTAATGCGCGTTTGTTTTTATAATGTGTGCTTTAACTCAGCACAGAGGTTTTCGTGCCCTGCTGCTGGTTCCCCTGCTTGGTCGGTTGCCTTGTCAGAAGGACGCAGGAGCAGCTTGTTCCGGCTGCCACAATCCCGACGGTCTTCAAATGGCCGAAACAAGGAGAACACACATCTGGGAAGTGTTATTGATTCCTCTTTAAAGGTTTTCCCCTAAGTCTTAAAGAGCGTGTGGCCCCACCACACTTTCATTTTTCTTACCCCTCTGTTCACTTTCTTTAAAGTCACTCCCACGTGCGTCTCAGTAACAGCCAAATCAGAAGGGAGACCTGTTCTGGGGCCGGGGTTTTTGAGCGGTGCGCGTGTTTGGGATACCCGCTGAGATCACTGGTTGGCTCGTCCGTGCGGTCGGGGGGAAATCCTGATTTTCACTGATGGAAAGTCCTCCTTGCTGGTGGATGCGGAGAACCAGGATGAAACTGCGCTGCTCCAGCGCAGCTCTGGCGGCAGAACTCGGGGCCGAGCTGCCCGGCTGGCGGCAGCCCTGGCACGCGGGATCCCGGCGCTGGTCTCGCAGCCGGAGTCGCCCCGTCCTGGCAGCAGGCACCGTGAGAACCCGCGTGCACCAACGTGTGGGAGCTGACGGCTCGATCGCGCTCGCTGGTTTTACGTGGGGATATCCCTCAGAGTGAGATCTGCTGTTTTGCAAAATGAGTATTTACCATTACTTTGAAGCTGGTTTTTAAAATAGTTCTTCTAATCTAATCGTTGCTCTGCAGCTGTATGATTAGTCACTGCGCTGAAGATATGAATTCGATAACGGTTTTGCTGAGTGAGTGTTTATTCTTTGCAAAGTATTTCTGTATAATGTAGGGTTAGGTGTGTTCTGCTGGACTTTTTGCATCCATCATTATGGTTTGAGATCTCCATTGCTTTTGTATTTTTGCCATGTTGCCAGGCCAGTACCTGTGGGGCTCTGTCCACTTCCACGAGGGAAGGCTGGGGCGCAGGGGCCGAGGTAGGGTGCCAAGGGCCCAGAAATGCCAAATTTCCTTCCCCCCTCTGAGCTGGGCTCACTCTTCAGGCTCAAATGCTTCCTGCTTCCCTGAATGTTAAGGTACAAAAAAGAAAACTACATTCAGTTTTCCCAATAAGGGTACACCTGAAGGAGGATAAATTAGCCTGCAGAGAGCTTGGCTATCTGCAGCGCGGTGGAAGTGCTCGATCCTAGATCCTGCTCTGCGCTGGGGGTGAGGAGAACTCTTTTCCTGCCGTGTGTGACGTTACGTGCGCAGTTACAGGTTCGGGATCTTTTCCAAGAACCAATTTCCCGTCATGAGGCACGTGCAGCGAGCAGGTGGACGTCGGCTCTTCCCCGCTGAATCCCCGTTGTCACCGGGCAAGAAGCGATCAGTCGGCGAGGCTGCGGTTCCTCCAAGGGCTTAGCCCCGTCGTCCGAGGACTGCCCGGGGAAGGCTGCATTTCCCCGCTCCCGTGGGGTAAATCGCTCGGTACGGCCGGCTCTCCCGCTGGGATCTCGGGGGGACATCGACGCGCGCACCGCGGCTGCTGAAGACGCTTCTCATGGTTCGACGGAAATGAAGAAGGTTGCATGCGGCGAAACGTAACATCGTTTGCAGAGGAAGCTCCGCCGATCCCCGAACGTGTGTCACGCAGCCACGCCGCTGCCGAGTCCGTGAAAACGCTCTGTGGATGGCTCTCCCCCTCCCCGCTCCCCGCCAGGCAGGGCTGCGGCCGCCCACCCCTGCTTCCCAGCGCAGGGAAGCCATCGACCACCGCCTCTGAGCAGCTCGCTGTGAGCCACGCGCCCAGGTTTTGGAGAGGAAGGAGGGAGAGTTTCGCAGTTTCTGGCCTTGACGGCACCGTTTTCCCCCCACTGCTGGGACAGAGTCGTGACTTCAGGACGGGCTGAACCGCAAGAAGTTCCCTGTGCTGTGTGGGGTTGCCGAGCAGGGACGTCGTTACAGCTCTGGTGCTGAGCGATCGCGTGTTGTGGAATTTCAACCCAGTCATTTATTAAAATACGTATATTTTTGAGTACCATTCATCTGCTGTGTGATGCTCGCCGTGTGTGTGCCTCCCCGAACCAGGGCCGAAGCCGACGCTGGCTGTGTCCGGGGCGCAGGGCTGGAGCCCCGTGCAGAGCCAGGATCAGCCCCCCTCTGCCGCCCTGGGTTGGGGTCCCCGTCCCGCAGCGCCGTCCCAGCACCCTCATGGGCCGGGAGGTCAGCGGAGCTGTGCAAATCGCCTCATCGGGGGAAATGGAGGGAGAGAAACCGCTGGTGTTGGTTGGGAGCCTGATTTATTCTGCTCCTGGTTTGGTTATTTTGGTACGAAGCAGATTTCTGCTGGGACCGTTCTCTCTGAAGGCGCCCCAGCCAGCTGCTTCGTCTGTCTCGCTTGGTTTATTTACTGCTGAATTACACCTAAACAGCGGGCAGCGCAGAGGAAACTGGCTTTTAGCATTACGAATTGAGCCTCTTGTGCTGAAAATTGAATTTTTTAAGAATTTCAGTAGACTCTCATGTACGTGACAGTGGAAGGGACCCCGGGTGCTGCGCCGTGCTTCGCGGCTCCCCACCCCAAAGCTCATTCCTTACAGCCACGAAAGCAGGGACCATCGCAACGCCCGAGCCGGGACGTGCACGGCGAGTGCTGGCTGACGAGCCGGAGCGAGCTCGGGGGAGTGGGCCGGGTGCTGCTCGCGTCCGTCGCCGCTGGGCCCCGTAAATCACAACGCGGCGATGAGACCTGGGAGCAGGCTGCGGCCGTGGTGCTTCCACGCGGCGGCTGGGCTGCGCAGAACACGGCCGGTCACTCCGTGGGGTGCCGATACACGGCGAGATTTGGAGATAACGTAGTCTGCTCCTCCAGCTGCTGAAAAACGCTGTTGGTCTTTCGTTGTGAGTTGGGTTTTGGTCTTTATTGGTTAACAGATGAACGATACAATGCCCTTCTCTGACCTGGGGCTGCTGCCTGCTTCCCTTGTCTCCCCAGGAAGCCTGGGACAAGCGGTCGAGGGAGGAGAACAGCCCAGATTTACCCCGGTAAAATTCCCGCGGGATGCCCTGGGCGCCTGCCGGAGCGTGCGGGCCAGCAGCCGCTCCCGGCCTCGACGCTCGCTCCCTGCAGCGTGGTGTGCTGCGAAGCGCCGGCCTCTTTGCCCGGGTGTTACCGAGTGCAGTCATAGCGAAACCGGTGCCGGTAGCAGTGCGGGGGAGCCAGGAGCCCTGCCGGTGCCCGGGTTTGGGCCCGGGATGCCGGGGGTTTGCAGGCGCTCCCGGTGCTTCTCCCGGCAGGGTCCGGAGCACCGGCCGGCGTCCCCGGTGATCTGCGTGGGGACAGGTCTGCTCGTGCGGCGGCAGCGTGGGGTGGAGGCGATGCTCAGCCCCACGTCCCTGCGCCTGCACCGGGACCTGCGGGTGCCCCGGTGGGTGCGGGGCAGGCTCAGGGTTAACGTGGGGTGCTGGGGGCTGCGCCCACCGTGCCGGAGCACATCAGTCAGACGGGAACGTCCCGGGCGGTGGAGGCTCACACCAACCCTCCCACAGCCCTTTTCAGCACCTGCTTTAGCAGGTTGGCGTTGTTCACGCTTACTTCATGCTCTCCTGACACCTTCTACCGCAGGGAGCTGGACACACTTGAAACAAAAAAAAAAAAAGAAAAAAGAAAGTCAGGAGATCCTTTTTTTCTTTTGCCTCCACTTCCTTCCCAGCCCGGCCGAAACGCCAGTGCCAGGCGTTGTTTTCCCCCGGCTGTGACGCTGCCGGGTGGCTCCGACGCTGGGGCGAGACGCTGCCAGCGCAGCCGAGGGGCTGGGGGCCGGGGCACGGCGAATCCCCCAGCGAACCCCCAGCCCGCTTCTGGCTGAGCGAGAGCTGCTTTGGTGCTGAGAACCCCGGCAGCCCTCCCCTGCCTGGAACCAAACCCCCTTCGAGCGCCGGGCGTATGAGAACGTTCAGCTGGTGTTATGACAGAGAGATCCTTATCAGCCGACACGCCGCAGTGGTGATGGAGCGGGGAGGAACTCGTTTCCCCCGTCGTGTCGAAACATGCTTTGTAACGCAGGAAAAATCCCGTAAAAATGCTGAACTGCATCCTCGGAGCATCCCGGCCGGCTCCGGCTCCCTTCCTGGTGCCCGAAGACCCACGGTGCCGGGAGGGGAGAGCGGTGCGGGGGGACGGAGTCACCGCCGCCACGTCCTCCTGGTCCCCATTCTCCAACCTTCCACCGCGTCACACTCCCCCGCCGAGGACGCGCCGGCATTTCGCAGCCCTCCACGTGGGCTCGGCCGGGCTCCTGCTGCCCCCAAAGCCGGGGGGCAAAGCGTGAGGGGGGCCCGGGGCCACCCCTGGGCATCCCTTGGGGGGCTGCGTGACAGCGGGCGGGGGGCAATGCCCCGGGGCTCCCACGTGCCGGCCCTGCGGCCGCGCAGCCTGCGAACGGGGGCAGCGGGTTCACGCCACGCCTGATGCCCCCCTCGCTTCGCCGGGAGGGAAGTGAAGCCCCCGGGGAGCCGCGCGCTCCCTCGCCATTCCCGCCGGCGGGGTTATATCGGGCGCCACATTTGCATCGCAGCAAGCTGGCGCACCTGGGCGGCGAGCGAAAGCCTCGGGGGAGCGGCTGGCGATTGTCACACGCGGGCTCGGGGCGAGGAAAGTCCCGGCGGACGATTGTTTTTAGAAGAACTCGCTTCCGAGCCGAGCGGCTTCGGCCCCTCGGGCAGAGCCCCCAGCCCGGCGCCCAACGGGGCTGCGGCGAGGGGTGGGATGGGGACGACGCTCCCGGGCTCTGCGCTGGTGCTCCCGGGCTGGCAGTGCTGTGTCTCAGCCCTAAGCACGGCTCCGCTGCCCCCCACCCATGGCGGAGCCCCCCACCCAGCCCAGGCCACAGCAGCTCCCTGTGCTCTGCCCGGGATCCCCTTCCCATGGCGGGCGTTGCCGAGATGGGCTGTGAGCGGGGCCGAGCCCCCCGAGAGGCGCTGGGGACAATCCTGCCACCCCCCCATTGCTTCCCTGGCAGCAGCCCCATTGCCGCTTCCCCGGGGACGGGGGACACCGTGGGGCTGGGGGTGTCTGGGGTGGGGGAGGTCCTGTCCTCCCTCAACCCCATTTCCCATGGCTGTGGCTCTTTGCCGGGGGACTGAGCCGCAGCCAGGGTCCCCCCCCTCCTTGTTGCTCCCCAGGGCTGGCTGCAGCCCCCCCGTTCCTGCCCCCCGGAGTGGAGAAAGTTAGTCAAATCTGCAGAAACCGCAGCGGGGGGGGGGAGAGGCTGCGTCTGCACCACCGCTTTGATGTCACCCCTGCACGTCCCGCAGGTGCTGCGCCGTTGCCATCGCCCCGGGGCCATGGTCCCCACCGCCGCTCTGCCATTACCTCTGCGAGAAGGGGGGGAGAAGGCAAAAATATTTCCTCTCCTCCCCCCCCCAGACCTTTCCCCACGGTGCCTGGAGCTGGCTGGGCTTGGGCACGGGCTGGTGCGCGGTGACGCAGCCGCCGTCCAGCCCCTGGCAGGTGGGGATGGGGGTCATGGTGGGGGGTTGGGGGGCTGCACAGGGGACCCCGCATCCCTGCCCCATGTGCATCCCTGCACCCTCCACCCTGGGCACAGGCGAGGCCACGGGGCGTCCCCAGCCCCAGGAAGCTTGGCGGGAGCCGGGAAGGTTTCTGCGACGCGGCCCCACGACGTCGAATCATGGCGGGGCCTCCCTGCGGTTTCCCCTGCTCTCACCTCCCCGGGCGCAGTCACGCCAGGCACCCACACGCCATCACCCTGTGCCCAGCCCGGGGGGCTGCACGGGCTGCACGCCCCCCCCCCCCCCC
>Ga0065711_1040952_pt1 | contig 16528 bp, 5 predicted proteins | sample Hoacrofraction12_FD_59098 | JGI IMG/M metagenome (GOLD analysis project Ga0065711, IMG submission 59098) | Hoatzin crop microbial communities from Cojedes, Venezuela - Epithelial fraction 12 v2 (version 2) | ecosystem: Host-associated > Birds > Digestive system > Esophagus > Crop | place... | reverse complement strand
CCCGCCTGGACAAGGTCCTTTGCAGCCTGCTGTAGGTGACCCTGCTTCGGCAGGAGGGTTGGACTAGATGACCCACAGAGGTCCCTTCCAACCCCTACTATTCTGTGATTCTGTGATTCCCTGGGCAGCCTCTTCCAGTGCTCCGTCAGCCTCAGAGGGAAGAAGTTCTTCCTCATGTTCAGATGGAACTTCCTATGCTTCAGTTTGTGCCCATTGCCCCTTGTCCTGTTGCTGGGCACCACTGAAAAAAGTCTGGCCCCATCCTCCTCACACCCACCCTTGAGACATTCATAAACATTTATTAGGTCCCCTCGCAGCCTTCTCTTCTTTAGGCTTCTATTCTTCATACACTGTGGCTCCCTTCCCACGGGGTGCAGTCCTTCAGGAACAGGCTGCTCCAACATGGGTCCCCCACGGGGTCACAAGTCCTGCCAGCAAATCTGCTCCAGTGTGGGCTTTCCACAGGTCCACAGGTCCTGCCAGGAGCCTGCCCAGCATGGGCTTCCCACAGGGTCACAGCCTCCTTCGGGCACCCACCTGCTCTGGCATGGGGTCCTTCATGGGCTGCAGGTGGAGATCTGCTCCACCGTGGACCTCCATGGGCTGCAGGGGGACAGCCTGCCTCACCATAGTCTGCTCCACAGGCTGCAAGAGAATCTCTGCTCTAGCACCTGGAGCACCTCCTCCCACTCCTGCAGTGACCTTGGTGTCTGCAGAGTTGTTACACTCACACATTCTCACTCCTCTATCCTGCTGCAAATTTTTTTCCCCTTCTTAAATATGTTATCACAGAGGCACTATCACCATCGCTGATGGGCTCGGCCTTGGCCAATGGCAGGTCCATCTTAGAGCTGTCTGGAATTGGCTCTGTCGGACATGGGGGAAGCTTCTAGCTGCTTCTCACAGAAGCCACCCCTGTAGCCCCCCCACTACCAATACCTTGCCACACAAACCCAGTACAGTTACACACATGCACGCAGACATACATTAAATCATTAGCTGAAGACTTAATAAAGCTATGCAGAAGCTTTTTTATGTTAATAAATAATAAAAATGCTAATTTACACTGAATAATTTAATATTTGAATTCTAATCAAATGCACCTAGTTTTGGGTTTTACACTATTCTGATAACACTTCTAACCACAGCAACCAAGTTCCTTTGGGGATGAATACTAGGTAACTTCCCCAACAGTTTCTGAAATCACTGGGTTTACTACTGGTGGAAAATGCTATTTAGTTTGCAGTGAAATGAGAGTCAGCACGCATCTTTCTATATATATATCTGGATCTTGTCAGAAACGTTACTTGGACCAAATTCAAACCTGGTGTGTGTTAATGAAATGCCAGTGTCCTTAGTGTATTTGCCTACCAGACACCAGTACTGAAGCTGCCTCTGACTGTTGTGAAAGACAAGAAAATTTGCTCATACCATAAGCATCTTGAAAATAGCCTCAAATAAGAGTAACAGAGTGTTCTCTTCCATTAGGAAAAATACATTTGCAAGGTTTCAGGGTGTTTGTTTCAAGATACAAATGTCTGGAATAATATTGTATGCAGTCAGAGCAGATGGTTTCAAAGTTATGTTTTTGCCAAGTTTTTAACAGGGATCTCCCTACAAAATTTTTCACTTCAGTTTGCTTGTGTAGATACAGATTAGTGGTTTACTTGACTAGTGAAAAAGTGTGACTCATGGACTAATTCCTGAGTAAAATATTTTCCTTTTTTTTTCCCCAGAATGTGCCAGATCCATGCTTGTTTCCCCTTCTTCATAGTATCTTCCCATTTCATACCCTCTCACCTAAAAGTAATCAGTTTCTAACTCTTGTCTGCGGCCCCTGTCCCAACACCTTTGGGATGCCCTCACTGTGCTGGGGACCCAGGTGAAGGAACAACTTCCAGTGGCTAGCAAAGGCTGGCAGTAGACATAGGGGACCTATTCCTTGCCAAGCATGGCTAAAAAGGAATGACTTTCCCTTGCTGTAATGTGGAGGAAATAAAATCAGTAATAGGAGTTTTTTTTCCAATGTACACCAAGTATTGGGCTGCCCTGTGCTGGGTAGAGCAGAACTGATGCAGAGGCACCTCATGCCACGAGGAGATGCTCGCTGACTGCACTTTCTGGAGGGTCCTCCACACTGGGCAGGCAGCAGCTGCTTAGTTCTAACCTTTAAACTGATTAATATTCAAAACTTTCAATGTTAATAAAGCAAGCATTTCTGAGCAGGCTTAAAAAATTGTTTCTTGTCTCCTAATACCCATATTAGATTTTGTAGTGTTGTGACTGTATTGCTAAGGTACGACGTGTTAGAGGACTGCTTTCTGAGGCACAGGAAGTTTTTCAGTAAGTGCAGAAAGTTTTCAAATCCCAGACACTAAAGAGTCAATTTTTTAAATTGTATTTTTTAAAGAAATTAGCTCTCATACGCTTCTTAAAATTATGACTGTGACAGGATAGTTTCAGCACTGGTTGGATCCTCTGACTATAGGAGAAAACTAACATAGGCTATACCTTTGATGTGGCTAGAGTTCGGGGGAGCACCGTTGGTAACGTACTTTAAATGACTTACTAGATAAAAAACATGTAAGAAGCAACTAATAGGGTAGTACAGAGCAAGCAGATAAAATACTATGCCAGCATTTTAAGAGCTGTGTGCACAGAGAAGCAGTTCTAGGACGGCAGGCAAACGTCTACAACAGAAACCACAACACAGTGTCTACAGATGACACACTGCATTTCTGAGAGTTCCAGATACCCAGGGTCATGCTTTCATTTTCATCTAACAAACAGCACTGTTGGCAAGGTTTGTTAACACTGTCCTTAAGCAACAACAATATCTGTCTCTTCACTGCAGCATTTTCTTTATGGATTTGAGCTCCATTGGCCATATAACATACACTGTGAACCACTCCAAAGTGTCTTCTTCAGGCAACTGGAAAATTATGCTAAATCTCTTGCTGACGCTTCTTTTACAGTTGTGCTTTTCTGCTTCATTTATCAAGGAATTGTATGACATTATTAAAAATGTCCAAATTCACTTTCACAAATTTGACTACTTGCTCCAGTTTTGTGTTTGGAGATTTTCATCATATGTTGTGAAATATGTTTGATACTGATACCTACATTTATTACATTAGCTCAATAATGAGGGAAGTTCTTGAATGGGGAACAGCTGGGGTACCCTGATGGCAAGAAAAATGCACTCAGTGGTGAACCCTATAGTCTTGTTCCTCAACTGCCCAGAGAGCGGGGCTTGTTACTGCGTCTCCCCTCTTGTTCTTGTGAATCTGTTTCCTCCAGAGGAAATGAGAGGAAGACATTGCATACCCACATCTTGTCCTCATGTGTAATAAGTGACTGCACACAGGAACTAAGCGCACAGAAGTCTTCCTGGACCCACAGTGTAAATGCCACCCGTACAGGCTGTCTCAGACATTACTCATAGGTCACACATGGTTATACAGGTCAAGTAAGTTTATCTGTGATTAACATATTTTATTACTGATCCCGAATGCTTATTACACTTGATGTTTTGATTTGTCCACTAAAAAGCCCTTCTCTACAGAAAAAAGAAACAAAAAAATGTCTTCATGGTAATATTCGCTGGTCAAATGACATTTATACTCTCACTATTATAAACTCTTCTATTACAAATGAACAGCAGAAGTGGATGGTAAAAAGACACACTCCAAGCCACAAGACTTCCTGTATAAATGGATGCATTTGCATCTAGGATGATTACATTGTAAAGCTAAGTAGACACGTAGGTTCTCTGCTGAACTCGGAGCTAAAAAAAAATTTTAAAAAAATATTTTACACAAATATTTTATGAGTAGCAGAAGCAGAAATACTGTGCCATTAAGTTGCCAATTCTGCATTGCCTATGCCAAAATATTTTCACTGTAGTCTATTTTTTCTTCCTTAACTGGAGACATTACATTCTGAGGTATTCAAAATATCTTTTGTACTGTCAGTATTATGTTGTATGTTATTTGATTTTGACATTGTCTCCATACAATTAGCAATCAGCAAGTTTATATTTTCACATTACAATGGCTTCCAATAGCTTCCAGCAGTTTGTAATTATGTGAGGGATTTTGCCGCAATGATTATTCCTGGTTGTACATCTTTAGCTCCTTCATAAGAGTCTGCCCATCTGAAAATGTTTTGATATTCATTCTCTTAGTTGTCACGCTGGGAATTGGGTCGTCCCTGAGACTGGTGAAAATCAGAAATTCTTCACAGTGCCAGTGTAAATAATCTGGTATAAATAACAGCAGAGACTGATTTTAGTGATACCCAAGCATATATATAGCTGAGAATTTAATTTTCACTGCTGATTAGATCTTTAGTTTTGCTGTAATACATATCCCAGAAAGGATGAAGAAATAAGAGAAGTGATACTATTAACTGTGTATGATACTATTAAATATATATTGTCTTTATAGAGGTAACATTTTTATAAACAGAATTTTTTATAAATACTATATCATCAAAATAAGTCAAGTTCTTGCCTGTAGCACAATAATACCTCTAAGTATTTATTTCATTATATCAGGAAATACACAAAAGTATTTTTTAAAACCCCGCTCGTAACAGAGTGCTCATTTTTACACTTGGAAAGCAATCTCACAAAATCTGAGGCCCAAATTAAATTTTTGTTCTGAGATCAGTAAGTGGCTTAGTGTATGTAACATAGAAAAAGAACGTGATTTGTCATCTAGAAATGAAAGCTGTCAAAGGAACGTGATTTCGTTTTTGACTTATGTACAAGTGAGCTATGCTGTAATACAAAGAACTATTCCTGATAACATTCTCTGATAGATGAATGTTAAAGAACTGTCTGGGGGAAGGAAGCAAAAAGAAATTATTATCATAAGGATTTTTAGTAATGCTTTTCATAAAGTCATGGTCAGATTTTCTGTTGTGCTGTTCTGTAGTGCCATTACAGCAAAGCTCGTAGGAAATGTTAGATCTGAGGTCTGCTACTTTGTCTCACACATTTTCCAATGATTGTACTCCAGTTCAACAAGAATTAAGCCAAATTATTTCTTCTTTCTTTAGAACATATTAATTTTCATATTTTACATATTTTCCCATTTTTTTTAATGAAAACTCAAGCTATTCTAGTTATTTTAACTTCAAATTTAGATGTCAAAATCATCTACCTACCAGTTGTGAAAAGTATATTTGCTTGGCACTAATGACAGATTAAAGTCCCAACCTCATTAAGTAGACTCCTAAACTTGGTAGATTGTTTTTCCCCTCTAGACGCATCATTGCATATTCTTTTCTATCTCCTCCTCCAAAGATTATACTTGTGAATTTTGGCACTTACTCTGTGAGGATTGGTTCATTAAGACAAATAACATTTAATTGCAATTTAAATGCTTGAAAATTATTGACTGGATCAGAACTGTATATTCCTTTCTAAAAGCTAAGGGCCATGTTCTGGACTTCTTTGGGTATAGTTCTACTGCCTGTTTTCTGCCTCAGGCCAGAAGCCCTGATTCCCGTGCCAATTACTGTAAATCTTCTCATGTCCATTCCATCTAAGTCTAGTGCTGACTGGAGCAGGCTATCATTACAAGCACGATTCTTGCTGGGCCCAAACCACTGGGTCAGCTTTTCAGCTCTGCCTGCAGCTTCGTCATTAATGGAACCAGCCAGCTCACTTGGGATCACAGCACCAGAACACACCAGCTTGTACATCATCAGGGCAATCAGCTTCAGATCAGGTCCCTCTAGTGAAATAAATTCACGGCATAGATGCCTTCACCATAAAGTCCAGCGTTTACACTGCTCTTACCAAGAACAGAATATGAGGTCAGTTTTTTTTTGTTGTAATTATCCTATTGTTTGACTTCAAATATGAGGAGGAAGAAAACAAAAGAAAAGGAAAACATAAAAGTGAAGACTGAAATGCTTCATTAAAAGGATTAATGAACATTATTATACAAACAATGACATTGCAGTTTTTAATCTAAACATTTTAAATTTCCTTTTTGCTGCATCAAATCAAGCAGAAGCTCTTCATTTGATTCATTGCTCCTTTTCAGTAAAATGAATTGGCACAGAGAAAACTATTAAATATCTATTAAATAAGTCAAGACTTATCTATAATTGCAGTGATTCTGATTAATTGTTTAGAAAAGGCAATGGCAACTGAAACTAGAATGCAGTGCTTAGGAACCAGCTCTGCGTGAATATTCTCATTAGATTTGCCAGGGGTAAGGAAAAGTGAATTTGTTGCTGGGCTTTGGGATGACTGTGTAAAATAGCTCCAAATTTCAGAACTAGGATGCTGCTAAAATACTTATGGTTCCTATTCTGGGCAAGTGACAGACTCACCACGTCTTAAAACATTTTTCTGGGGAAAAAAAAATTAAAGTAAATATCTGCAGAGATAACGAAACATGAATTTACTCCTGTTTTATTGGATCCCTGATTTTACGCACCTAGCTAGTGTATTTCCATGCATAGCCAATAAAAAATAAGATTGACATTTATATACAAAGTCCTACACTTGGGACAGAATAACCCTTTGCAACATACAAGCTGGAATTCACTGTCTTGGGAGTAGCTTTTCAGAAAAGACCTGAGCACACTGGTAAGCAAGGAGCTATGTTCTTAGCCCAAATATGACCGGGTCAATGCAGTGCGGAAGTACAGCCTGGGCCACAGTAGCAAGAGTACAGCTAGCATGTCAAGAAGTGTGATAATTCCCCTCTCTTTGGCACTTGTAAGACTGCATCTGGAGTGCAGTGTCCTGTTTTGGGTCCCCCACTACAACAGAGACATGGGCAAACTGAAGTGAGTCCAAAAGAGCACCGCCAAGAGGTTATGGGGCTGGATCCCAAGATGTACAGGGAGAGAAGAAGGTAGTTGGGTGTGCTCAGCCTCACAAAGAGAAGAATCATGTTTGAGACTCTCTGTCTTACACAGATGAAAGGCACGTTATGGATAGAAGCAGGCTTTTCTCAGGAGCACAATGAAAGGATGAGGATGGTCACAAGCTGCATCAGGAGAAATTCTGGTTTGATCTAAGGAAAATATTCTTCCCTACAAGAGTGGTTAAGCACTGGCACACGTTGTCCAGGGAAGATGCAGAATCTCCATTCTTGTAAATGTTCAAAACTTGGCTGGGCAAGTTCCTTAGCAACCTGATTTAACTTCAGTGTTAGCCTGGTTTCAAGCAGGAGGTCGGACCAGACTATCTTGCGAGATACCTTTCAACCAAGTTATATTTATGATCCCACATACTTACTGCATTAAGCCAAGCAGTATTTTCTGGGGCAACAAAATTCTTAATAAGAGCCATAGTAATTGTGTTTACAGTTTTGAATTTATTTATTTAGGTTTGAATCACTTTTCTAGGAATACAAGGTATTACTAAGATCTTTTTCACGATCGGTTATTCCCTTTGAAAAGAGGCAGAGTGTGTCTTTCTCGTATCATTGGATTATATTACTGCCAAATAACACATAAAAGCATTTCAACTGTTCCAAACACTTGTGCTGTAATAGACATAACAATCAAAATATTTGCTTAGGTCTTTATCACTTCAATTCTACTATTCCCAAAGCAGTCTTCAAATACCTTTGACACCAAGCTTGCTGTCTGCACCAATAGTTTCTACAAAGTAAAGTAAAGAGAACAGAAATAGTGGCTAATCACTCTCCCAGTATTCATTCTAACACTGAATAAATTGAGACTATGAACACATTTTTTTTATAAACTCAAAAGCTCAAGTTCCTTTTAGGAGACCAAAATCAATATACATTCTAAGCAACTTCATATATTAACACAGGTAGAAATAACGTGCACTGCTCATAGCATAACGTTCCCGTCTATCATGCTACTGACTCAAACTGCTTTGGAAACAAATAGCCACTCATATAAAGAATGGTCTGTTGACAGCCCCAGGGGCTGTAGAAATTAAAAAAAAAAAAACCCACACCTCTGAACCAGTCAGCAATTACCAGTAGCATATTTCTTACATTCAAGCTGGTTTTGTGTCCTGTATTGGTAAAGGTTCTAAGCATTAACTGGTCAGACAGAAGGGGTCAGAATTTAAGTTAGTTACAGTCCCACTATATGACAGAATCAATGAGTTCCCTCACATCCTATTCATTGTACTGTTTTGTCTACTTTTTGTAGCTGCCATGTTGCCAGAAGGAAAAGTTACAAATTAATAACCAACTTTTCAAAATTCATGAGGGACCTGCAAATATGTTGAGAGCAACTGAAGCACAGAATACAGTGTGAGTTAAATTGGAGAAAAATTAGCTGGGAAAAGCTCTGAGTGAGGGAAGGGCAGGAAAAAGACTAGAAAAGCTAGGTTGTTCTCCTGGGCATTGTTTGCTCATCTGAGAATTTCTGTGGGCATCACTGGAGACCACCCTGCTCCTCGTTTGTGCAGTTTGTTACAGAGGTCAAAACAAGGTAGTGAGACATTCCTAGCTTCATTTTCCCATTTTGAACGTCCTTTCAGATTTGAGCAGGGTATTGAGCTATTTGGAAAAAATCTGACTACAAAATTTTTCCTTCCTTCTTTTCTCCACTTTCAGGCTCTTTGCCTGTTTTGGTGAAGAGAAACCTTCTTGGAGTAGTGATATTCACCTTCCGTTAGCACCAGGCAAATTTACGTTTTACTCCATTAGCTTAGCTTTATGAGGTGCCATCCTGCATCCTGATGTGAAAAATGAATATGAGTACAACTATTCTTGACTCCAAGCTTATGCTGTTCTAGCCAAGTGATAAGAGAGCCAGCAACAGAGTCATGCTGAACTCCAAGGTTTCCCACCTTCTTTAGAACTGGCTGTTTATTATGTGAACCTCATGTGGAACTGAAGATGCCAAAGTTCCCCAAAATCAGTGAGAACCCAGTTTCTGGAAAGCATAACGCTCATCTGAAGGCTGAGTGAATGCAGAATTAGAAGGATGAGGGGAAAATAAAAATACAGACTGATTACAAAGGCATTCAAACTAAATAAAGCAATAAATTGCATATTTTTCTCTTGAATGTTCTCTATTAACATGTTGTCGGGAGGTCTGGCTTTTTAGTTTCATTAATACTTAGGAACAGAATGTATATAGTCAATCTGCTTTTCTTTCTCTTCAAATACTTTGATGTTTTTCATCTTTAAGTTGCTCTTGTTTAACTTGGCTGTGTGTTTATGTGAGAATATTAAAGGCTGACAAATCAGATTAATCACCCAGTTCCTGCATGAAGACTAAGCTGAAATGATAGGTCTTTGGCAAAGACACTCAGTAAGCGTTACTCTCAGACCATCTGCAGAAGAAATGCATGTGAGTCTGCAGCAGATGCATCAATTGTACCAGTCAAGTGTCAAGGCCTTCATGAACCTTCCTTCTGGCCGTCAGAGATGATGTTTTGCAATTTTTTCATTATCTGTACAACTCACCTTTCTTGCCAGTTTTGCCTTAAATGAGTTCAGGGGCACTGCTCTTGAATGGCCAATTGACAGCCACCATCTGCAGCTTCCGCGGTTTAAACACAGAATACGAATCCTGGAAAGAACTGCAGGGAGTATAACTGCTTACTCAAAAGCCTGCTCTCCAAAAGCTCCTTTACATGTAAGAATAGGTTGTGGATGAAGAAAATAACCTTCTCTCATGAACAGACCTAAGAAATACTGTGCTTTCCCATAATGGGAAAATACCCACAATAGCTGTTAATAAAATTCTGTGTACCCAGCATCTGGCAGTCTGGAGAAATAATGACAGTCCTTGGGTACTGCTTTCTCCTTCGGAAGCTATGCTATTTCTGGCAAAACATTAGAGTTTAATATCTCAAATGAAAACCTGGAGCTACTCTCACTGTTCTCATACACAGAGATGTCTGAACCCTGCTGGTTTCTGTCATGGTGAAGAACCAGCGCGACGAAAGAACCAGTAAAGAGCCTGTTTTACTTGAGTCTTTACATATGCGTCACTTATACGGATGTTCACGCTACATCTACATTAAGAAATCAAACAGTGAGTGAATTTGAGCACTGGACCCCGGTCATCCTCACTATGACCCCAGTCATCCTTACTACCTATTTGCTCTTACTTGGTTCCAGTTTTGACCTCTCCAGACAGCTCTATGAAAGGCAAATCTGCAACTTGCTGCAGACTGTTTGCATGCAAATCCCTTAGTATCACTTGGTGCTTTGATTTCGCAGTACAGCCGAAGTCTCTAAGACCATTTTTTGTACAATATTTTACTGACTTATGTGATAGGTTTCTGTGTTAGACTGATGTTTCTAAAATTCATTGCATGCTCCTAGAAACTGGGTAATTCAGGGTATGTTTTTGTTTGCCCAACTTCCATAGCTATTTCTTATAGAGATGAAGTAAAACACATTGCCTTACAGTTCCAGGTAAAGCAATATATTTTGTTTAAAAATGTGGAGGAAAATAATCATTTGCGAAAAGCTAGAGATGGGAGAGGCATATGTGGAATGATACGAGCAAAGGCTGTGTTTCAGTCCCTGAAGGTTTGAGGCTACATTCTTCCTCGACAAATCACAGACAATTTGTTCACTGACAGAGAAATACACTCCATAGGCTGTTGTCACTGCCTGCACAACATGTATGCCCCAGCTTCTGCTCCAGCAAGTCAGAAAGGGTACATTTCTAAGAAAGAGCTGCTCTTTAATCCTTATGAAAGGTAGCTCACCGGTACTCTGAAGGAATATTTTCTCCTGCTTCCTTTGCACTTTTCCATGGTGTTAGGCAGACATATCCTGATCGTATGCATGAAATCATGACTCCCTAAACTGAAATTTATTCAAGAATCAGACATATAATTAAGAATAAAGAAACTTATTGTACAGGAAGAGATAAGTGAATGCAGAGCAAAAATCTGAAGCAAACCTGCAAAAACACTGAAGTTCCTATGTGAAGTGCAATTTAAATTTAGATTGCACGTGTAACTTTCCCATTTCCTGCACTTATGCATAACACACAGGCTTTAATGAAATCAGCCTGCTGGAGGACTTCTGCCTTGACCCACAGGCAGGCTGGGTGATGCCTCCTGAGCTAGAGTCATGTTCAGTATCTATTTTTCTCCACAATATCCAGCCTGCAGCTGTAAAGATCTCATGCTAATAACATCACATATTGTAATCAGGGAAGCAACACCTCTTCTTTAATAAACACCCCTCTCAAATTTACTCCTTAAATACCACCTTGCTGAGATGATGGTGGTGAGACCCTCGTTCCTCTCTGTTCCTTACTACTGCCTACTCTACCAGTCAGCCTCAACCCTGACAGAAGCTGTAATGCTCCTTACTCCAGCCTCCACCACCACAACAAAATCGTGTTTTCTCCAGCACCCAAATATTTCAGTGAGAGGCATCCAAAGCAACCCATACTTGGTAACTGAACTATAATGTCAACTAAATTACATTTTAATTGTATGGGGAAACTCTTTAAGTTTTAACTGTGGGCTCTTGTAGTGCTTCATTTCAGAACTTCAAAGATAATCTAACATCAAGGGGTTTTTGTGGGGAATTTTAGAAACCCCATCAAGGGACCTGACACAGCAAACCTTGACAAAGACAAAAACTCACCTCCTCTTTTGAAAAGAAGACTTGATGGCTGATATATCTCACTACTGCTTTGAGGAAATGTTTTCTTTTTCTGAAGTACTGAACTTGCTGGACCTGTTACAAACCCCAGCTTTTCCATGGAAATGAGGGAGGACAGCAGCCAAAGGACCCAAAGCTGACAGAATAATATTTTTGTTTGTATTGTCAGAATATTTATATTGGCAGTGTTATGACTATGGTCAATTTGCATTAATTGCATTTGTGAAGGAAGGAAAGCAGAAAAGAAGGGAACTGCTTTGCCTTAATTTTCCTTTTTAAAATTACAAGATAATAACTTTCACCGTAATGTTTTAAGGTAGTATCATCACATTTGTTGAAAAAATGGTAGAGGAAGAAAAATATACAACCGGTAAATAGTCCATTGTTTTAATTTGTTGTTGTTGTTACTACTTTTACTTCTAATACTAACTATTTGTCTTTCATTTGTGGGGAAAAAAATCTGTAAACTTTCATATTCTATCTTCTGATGTAATAAATAATTTTATACTGATCTACCCCTTTCCTTCCTTAATCATTTGAAAATTCATTTTACTTTGTCATTTCAAACTTGTTGAACTATGTGTAAAGTTAAATATCCCTACAGTATTTACAATACTACAATATTAATAACACCAGCAATATTCTTTCTGTACCCTTAAAAGGTGTTAAGAGTCAAGAAGATATAAAAATGTTCCTTTTGTTATTATTTCAGCTGAAATGCCAGGGCATATATCAGCAAACACGTGTGAGAAAGATTAATGTGGTCAGATTTCTTAATACCACAGAAGAAGAAAGGAACAACTATCTGTCATCCTCTGCACACTTGATCACAGCTTCACAGAGACTTCCAAGCACGCTGGCTACAATGAATGTGGCTCCTCAGTTCCTGTCATCAGATCATAGGATAATTCAGGCTGGAAGGGACTTCAGGAGGTCTCTTGTCCAACCTCCTGCTCAAACCAGGGTAACATGGGAGATCAGACTGGTTGTTCAGGGCTTTATTCATCTAAGTCTCAAAAATCTCCAAGGATGGAGACAGCACAACCTATCTGGGAAACCCGTTCCATTGCTTGACTGTCCTTATGGGGAAAGCTTTATTTTCTTTGTATCCAGTCCAAACTTTTCTTCTTGCAACTGATTCCCATTGTTTATTGTCCTTCCACCATGCACTGCTGTGAAGAGCCTGGCTCCATATCCTTGATGAGCTCCATGTAGTCAGTGGAGGGTGATGTTGGTTCCCCCTAAAGTCATCTCTGCTCCAGCCTGAACCAGCCCAAACCAGCCCTGTTCTCTTGGTTCCTCCACAGAGGGCAAGTGCCTCACCATCTCAGTGGCCCTTCACCGAACTTGCTCCAGTTTATCCATGCATCTTTTGTATTGAGGGACCCAAAGCTGAACTGAGGGACCCAAAGGTGAATGCACATCTGGATACTGCTGAGTGCAGTATCCAGATGTGGTCAAATGAGTGCTGATTAGAGGGCCACAATCACCTATTTCAGCTATGTTCCTGTTAATACAGCCCAGGTTATTGTCAGCCACCTTTGCTGTTGGCCCTCGTTCAGCTGGAAGTACTCAGACCTCCAGCTCCAGCTCCTTTATTGCACTGTTGTCAGGCAGTTAGTCCCCAGCCTGTGTCACTGCAGGGGTTTCTTCCTTCCCAGGTTCAGGACTTTGCATTTGTCCTTGCTGAATTTCATTAGGCTCCTGTCAGCCTATTCCTCCAGCCTGTCTTGGTCTCTCCAAATTGCAGCCTTGCCTTGAGCATATCAGCTGGTCTCTCTAACTTAGTGTCATCTGCAAACTTTTTAAGAGTGGACTCCGTCATCTTCTCCAGGTCACTGATAAATCTGGGCCAGTAGAGATCCTTGCAGCACTGCAGTTTTTACCTGTCTTTAGGTAAAGTATGACCCATTAACCACAACCCTCTGAGCTTGGCCATTCACCTAGTTTTTTACCTATCTTGTTCTTCCATCTAGACTGTAACGTTCTAATGTGAATACAACAATATAGTGAGAAATGGTGTCCAAAGCATTGCTAAATTCAATGTAAATAACATCTCTTTGGACAAAAATCTAGTTAGTGTCCAAGTGGCGTTTGTGTGGTCAGGTATGTATACTCTGACGAAAAAGCTGCAACTGAAAAGCAAGCCAACTTCAAACCAACATAGTCTTAAGTATTGACAAGGTCTTGTTCAACCATCATTTGCACACTGTAATTTGCAATAATTATACCTGGATAGATCTGTCACTGAAAACCAATGTGTTCCTACTCCCAAACTACTTTTTCCAAGGTTTAGTACAGAGCAAAGAGCAATTCACAGCCAGGTTAGAAAGACCTAACCTTAATTTACTGTAATGAAAATGACAATCTCTCTTCGTTCAAGTGTGATTATGCTACTCACCTTTATGTGGTTTGACTAAAATATTTGTATTGAGAATAGGATCACATGCAGTGAAAGAAAATATTTTTTCAGTGCATATAAAAGCTTTGTCTTATTATTTCAAGATTATGACTTTGATTGTGAGTAAGTTTGCTACAGGTTTCCAGCTTTGGAAATAATGATTAAGAAATGGCTCAACACAAGTGAAGTCTTGCAGGCTGTCATAGCTCTAACAACAGTTATCTGTTGCAAAACTTTCCAGCTAATCGCAAGAATCTTCATGTAAAATTGTGGATTTTTGCCTCAGACCAAACCTCTGAGATGCAGTATTGCATGATGCTTACTTCTCCAGACAAAATCTAAAATTATCACCCAATCTCTGCATTTTAGTGAAAAAAAAGTCCCAGCGTGACATGATGGAGGCTCCCAAACACCTAATTTTGACAGGAGGAACGTGACACTTCTGCAAACGATACGAGTCCTATAAAGCTATCTTCCAACAACGTATTGCCAGCTCCTCTTTAAGAGGGATACATGGATCTTGGGGGTCAAATGAAAGTTCTGTTTCTTTGAAAAGTGAAGAGCAGGTTAAAGAACATTAGTTCTTCACATTAGTGCAGTGAACATTGAGGCTTGCACATATCTGTTCACATCATTGGCTCTTAATCTATATATGTGTCAGGTTCAGAAACATTAAACTGCTTAGGAAGAATCCACCTAAGACTGTTTGACCATTTCTACAACTAAAACGTGACCTGTCCAGACTGCATGAGTGAGGCTTTCTCCCTAAAACAAGACAGCCTTTAATACAGAGTCATAGAATCACAGAATGGTTTGGGTTGGGAGGGGACCTTAAAGATCATCTGTTCAGGCTTTTCCCTCTCAACAAACTCTAGAGTCTAAGTCCACTAAGTCTAAATATGTAACTATGTATAAACAACATAGATAAGTCTTTGTGGTAAACTTGGTGTCTCTCCGAAATTACCTGCCAAGGCAGACCCTTAGATCACACGGTGCATTAGAAGGGAAGTTGCATCTTAGATTACCAAAGGGATTCCAACAAACAGGCCCTCAAGGCTCATCTGTCTTAGCTTAAGGGGTTTTTACAGTTCTCAGAACAACAGAATATCAAGACTTCAAAAAATTAGCTTATGTCCACTGTCACCTACCTTCCAGGAACTACATGCTATTCTTCTTACAGGATTTTATCTTCTTTTTAGCCTGTGGAACACATCTAGTTACCCTATGTCTCCTCTGCAGTAAGTGTAAGTAATATAGGTGGTGACAAAAATGATTTTGTTCTTAGATGGCCTGAGCGGCTGTCTGGAGATGTCTGTCCCTTCCGACTGACTACGAAGGGACCCAAGGCTAAGCTACTGACATAGACACCTTAGTTAAATACTTGAGGTTATGTGGAATGAAGTAGAGACTCATAGCGTAAACACACTACATGAATGGCTATTCCTAGTTTCTTTCTACATGCTAATAAGAGGGCAGAAAAAAAAGAGTTCAAGCTTTGAACTAATTTTATTAATAATGTGTCAAACCTTTTTTACCTTCTGTTACACTTTCAGCTTGTCTTAATGTCAAATGCTGTGTAACTGAGTCATATCTTCTTGCGTACCATAACAGTGCTGCTAATGAAGCCCTTAAGGTTAGCTATTTAGAACAACCTCTAATTTAAATGACTACATTACCCTGGTAATTAAATATTATTATCTTTTCTGCACAGCATGCAGACCAAAACATCTCTTTTTCCTCTTCATCCACTTAAAAAAATAATGATCCAGATCCTGTACTGGGGCATCAGAACATAGGCATGTTGCACTTCGTAGACCTTCAGCAATTTCTACTTGCTGAAGATCTGCATTGGTCTTTGTCTCCCACAAATGTTAAAGAACCTCACAACTTCACAAGATTATTCAGGAATGAAACACATTCAATGTGTCAAAGCCATGATTTGATGTGATAATGAACATTTCAGAGGATGTTCAGCTCTGGATCTGTTTCTTCTCTTATTCATATGCATTCACCTTTGGCCTTTCCCTGTTCTTCAAAACATTCTGTAAAATATTTCCTTACCAAGTCCTTGCTTGTTTGCGAGTGCTCACCAACAACTGAGCCTATTATCCTCCTAGCAAAAGAGTTTTCACTTTTTAAAAATCTTTTCTCAGAATGATTTATTTTTGCAAAATTCCTCAACAACGATTTCTTTGGCCTTCTGCCTCACTAAAACTTTGCATCTTTCACTAGAGGAGTATCTGATATGAATACAATAACAGAAATAGTAAATAACAAATTAGAATGGCAGCACCTCAATTAAAGCAGAAAGACTGAAAAAAAAACCCCAAATAATAAAAAATAAAACACCCAAAGAAATTACAGAATTCAAGCCCAGAATGAAACAAAAACCTGAGTGGAAATACAGATGGATTCATTGTGTCAGAGAAGAGAGAAGAGAAGAGAAGAGAAGAGAAGAGAAGAGAAGAGAAGAGAAGAGAAGAGAAGAGAAGAGAAGAGAAGAGAAGAGAAGAGAAGAGAAGAGAAG